>JAALOO010000734.1_pt1 | contig 27369 bp, 29 predicted proteins | sample 7257641 | NCBI WGS metagenome assembly JAALOO01 (sample SAMN14085613, study PRJNA598686) | mite metagenome | biome: ENVO:01001000; feature: ENVO:01001002; material: ENVO:01001226; isolation source: single female mite from University of Michigan culture on fish food culture... ...
AAAGAGAGAAAGAGAGAGAGAGAGAGAGAGAGAAAGAGAGAGAGAGAGAGAGAGAATGCCTCGACATGAAGCGAGCAGTGCTGGTGGTGGTGCTGGTGCACAGGAGGGATAACACAGAGCCCAAACACACACACTCTCAGGGTGAAAGATGCACTGGCAGGCAGGGAAATAGACATGACAGGCAGGCAGGCAGTCGCTATCGCACTGGCTGATCTCGCACACTAAACACTGACAGAAAACATACACACACACACTGAGACAACCACTGGTCAAAGTGAACAACATCACCGAATCTGGTCATCATCACCTTCACTCTCTTCAGCCATCATTCTCTCGCACCCGATTTGATCCACTGTCTTCCTACAAATCGACCGCTATTCCTCTCCAGCTACCTGTTCTCCTCTTCTTCATTTCTTCTCTCTTCTCCTCTACACCTGTTCTTCTCTTCAGCCTGACCCTGCCCTGGCACTGTACCCCCGCACATAGCTCCACACTGAGAGAGAGCTGTCACCTGCTGCTGCTGTTCTGCTTCTGTTGCCAACTTGTCGACGTCTCTCTCTCTCATCTGCAGATGGGCAGCAGTGCTTGAGAGCTAGCTCAGTCAGTCTGCCACCATCAGCACTGCCTGTGTCTGTCTGTGTCTGTCTGTCTAGTGGCCGTCGTCGATTTTTTCTACACGTCATCAGCGCCGCCGTCACCCGCGCCAAGCTCCAAGTGGCCGGCTGCCTGCCTGCCTGCCTCTTTTTCCATTGTGGACTGTTCACTCTCTCCAGCTCACTCTCCAACCAACTCTGATCATCATCTAGTTGGCAGTGGTCGTCGTGGTCGTCGTGGTCGTCGTAGCAGTAGTCACAGGCAGGCAGAGCACTAGTTAGCGGTGGTGGTGGTAGTCCTTCTTCAGTCGCCAGACACTCTCTCACTTTCTGCTGTTTGCTGTCATTTGTGTCTGTTCACCACTGCCTGCTGCCTGCCTTCCTCTTCCTGCTGCCGCATCATCACTTCCACTGTTGGCTAGCTGACAGACAGGCAGACAGTAACACATCATCATCATCATAACCATTAGCGGTGTTTGTCTCTCTCTGTTTAGTAGTCAATTTGCTGCTCGTTGTATTGCCCCTGTTTTATTAACTACCGCCATCACCATCACCACCGCCACCAGCTACGATGGCACTGAAGCGGCGCACCGGGACCTCCAAGAATCCGCCCATTCTCTCGCACGAGTTCGTCATCCAGAATCATGCCGACATTGTCAGCTGCGTGGCGATGCTCATCGTCATCGGCCTGCTCTTCCAGGCGACTGCCCCCTTCTGTCTCGCATTTGTCGCCCTCCAGCACAATGCCACCGAACGTAAGTATTGGGCGTGCTAGGAGTTTTGGGAGTTTGAAGTCCACAAATTAAAACCTTTTACCCCTTTCCCTTCAACAGCTCTGGTCACCCCGCTGGGCACCGTCATCTCCTACACCACCGGCGTGAAGGACCTCGCCATTGTCTTCTTCTACTTTCTCATCTCCATCGTCATTCACGCCGTCGTCCAGGAGTATGTTCTCGATGTAAGCTTGTGAAGATTTGAGAAAACTTTTTTGTTTCAAACTAATCACCCCCTTTCTCCTCTCCAGAAAATCACCCGCAAACTGCACCTCTCTAAGACGAAGCACTCCAAGTTCAACGAGTCCGGCCAGCTGCTGACCTTCATTCTGGTGTCGCTGGTGTGGGCGGCGGAGGTGATCCGCCGCGAGGGCTACCTCTTTTCGATCACGCGCATCTGGAGCGAGTACCCCGCCCGGCACATGGAGATGTCCTACCTCCTCAAGTTCTACTTTGTCATTCAGATCGCCTACTGGCTGCACCAGTATCCGGAGGTGTACTTTCAGAAGATCAAGCGAGAGGAAGCTGGTCCCCGATTCATCTACGCCTCGCTCTACCTGATCTTCTTCACTGCCGCCTATGTCTTGAAGTGAGTTCATTTGAAAGACCTTTCTTTAAGGTCTTTAAATTTTACCCGAACTTATTATTTTTCTTTCATCAGCTTCACCCGCATTGCCGTCGTCCTCTCGGTGCTGCACTACAGCGCCGAAGCTCTCTTCCACATTTCCCGACTGCTGCACTTTGCCAGCAAGTCTAAGGTGGTCAAGTACACGTGAGTAAATGTTTTGGTCTTTGCCGGTTTTCCCACTTAAGTGCCCATTTACTGAGCCCTTTACATTGCCAAACAGCTTCAACACCTGGAACGTTCTCTTCCCCCTGGTCCGCCTCCTCACCGTCTCCCTCTCGGTGACCTTCTTCTACTTTGAGCTGCCGGAGAATGCCACCGCCACCAGTGACTCGCCCGGCAACTACAACACGCCCCTCGTTCGGTGAGTTCAGCAGAAAAAATCCCTCTTGTTTTGCAAAAAACAAAAATTTATTAAATCTTTTATTTTTCAGCCTCACCTCAATGACGGGCATCGGCTTTCTGCAGGCGTGGATGATGTGGAACTTCATCACTTTCCACCTGCGCCGAAAGCGCGAACGCGACGCCGAGGTCGCCCGTCGCAAGAAGAACCAAGCGCTGAAGTTGGCCGCCCAGAAGCGACAGGCCGTGGAGTCGGACGAGCTGAATGAGCTGCCCGAAGCTGATCGGTCGCCCCTTTCCACGCCCTCTTCGGTGACCAAGAAGAGCGCCAAGGCGGCAAGCAAGCTGAAGGTCAAATAAAAAATTGAGACTGACTGAACTGACTGAAACACACACACACACTAAATCACCGACCCTTGAAAGAATGATAATCAAAATGGACTTCTTTTTCTTCTATTTTATAAAACCACCTAATCCATTACAACCAACGACATTCACTGGTTTTCGACCGATCACTTTGACCAATCAAAAGTTGAAAACCAAGCCAACCCAAAACTTTTCTGTTTTCTCCTGCTGTTGTTTTTGTTGTTGTTCTACCGACACCGCCGATTGTAAGAGCTGCCTCATTCGGCCACTCTGAACTTCCCACCATCATCTTCTTTTTTTCTTCTTTTTCAACAATTCCATATCATCCTCTCTACCAGCAGACCAACAAATGATCAAACACACACACCCCATTGTTAAATACCAACTTCTCTATCTATATATTTTCCGTTATTGCTTTCTGTAGCATTTATTACCCACCCCCTTTTCCAAACTCAAAGTACAAACACACCGACACCGATTTTAAATTTTTTATCTTTAAAACCTTGACATTAACCAAAAACCGTTGCCGATTACTGTTTTGCTGTTATCCCCCTTTTGCCGTTTTTCTCACTCTCACTTTCTCACTCTGATCACATACTCAATCTGCCCACATTACTATTAGCAATATCTCCTCTAGTACAATAATTCTGTAATTCCCTCTACTAACTTTACCACTGAAACTAAATGTACAAACACCTTTTTCAGACTTCCTAAACGGATGCTTCGGTTTTTGAAAGTCTGAAAGAAGAGCCAATTTTGCAATATTATTATTGTTTCCCTCCCTTCCTTGTTTCTGTTCTGAACTAAACAAAGTTATCAAAGCAACTCTGAACAAAGTGTAAGTACAACACATTTTCATCATCCTCATCACACTTTCTTCATCATTCTCTCATCATCCTCATCACCACCACCACAGAGCATGTAATTATTATCAACTCAAATATTTTTATGTGCTTTTTTATTCAGAAATTTTTATTTTTTTTCTCTTTTTGTGCATTTCCAATTCTTTCTCTCTTGTTCTTCTCTCTCCCCTTGTATTTGCTTCTACTGTTCATTGACTATTATGATTTTTGAATGATTTAAAGCACAAATACAAAGTTGAAGTGCATTTTAAAGTTTTTCCTAGTTAGAGACATGGTTTTGGCGTGCGAAACTAGATTAAAACGTCTTCCACTGCGCAGTAGTGATCTGTTCAGTAGTGGATTCCTTATCGGCGAGATTTTTAGGTGCATATGAAAAACATTATTCGAAAACTTTTACTGGCCTTGAAGTTAGAAGAATAAAGAAAAATAGTGAAAAGTTTATGTAAAAAATTACATTTTTCTGTTTAGAGCTTGAAAACAGCTTTCTGATACAAATTGGTGAAATAAATGCTAGGAAAGTTGTAGTCAGTGTCCTCAACAAAAGCAACAGTAGCAGCAACCTTCAACGTGCCGCAACTTTTGCACAACCGCTTATAAATAGACTTGTACAACAGCAGTGTTTCCAAACCGTCTGAATTATGACTTTTAATTTCCTAAAAGGTGTGCTGCTTTTGTTGTTATTTGGCCTACACCGGAAGACGGCAAGGTTACAAGCAAAAACAACAACACCACAGTGCTCAATTATCCAGCCCAGTTCAATCAGTTGAATCAGCCAATGAAGCATATTGAGCAAAAAAGCTGTTCTTTTGTTCATTTAAAGTATAAAAGTCGACAGGCGAGAAAAAGACCTCTTGCACTTTCTCTACAACTTTCTAACCAACCAAACTTTATCTTTTTCCTCTTTTCATCACACGCACACGCACATATCATGAAGCTCTACGCAGCGATCTGTCTGGTAAGAATGCAGTAAAAAGAAAAACTCCAAAATACCTCTTCACTAGTGACAATTTGTAACAGAACTTAATTCTCTTCTACCTCTTCTTGAAGCTGGTCCTAATTAGCTGGTCTTCATCTGTCCACGGAAAGAAGGACACGAAGGGCAAGAGCAAGATGGCCTCTACGATCACCGACCGGTGCATCTACCCGATGTGCAGCAGCACCCAGTTGGTCGGCTACGACAAGTCGGTGATCAGCACCTTTGAGTCCTTCAAGCCGGTGCTGACGGCGGCCATCAAGGAGCAGTTGGTGTACGCCTTCGAGATCAAGTACCTGCAGCAGGCGTGGTCCTTTGTCTACCGATACCTTCGAAAGGCCAACGACGTGGGCTACCTCTTCAACTTTGACATTGTGGTCAATCCGACTGCGGTGTACGGCTTCGGGAAGGCGGACGAGCTTCACCGGTACTGCTTCTGCAAGTCGATGATCACCACCACCAATGTGACGGCGGAGAAGGCCAAGGTGGAGTACGTCCACTGTGAGCACTGCTACTTTAACCAGAAGCCCAAGAGCAAGTAAAGGAGTAAAAGTACATGGAAGGAGCTTGTTTTGCTTTGATTTGCTATTATTTATTTATTACCTGAAATAAAGTGGTCCAGAATATGTAATAATCCACTATCAATCAAAAGTTGAACAAGATGTGAAACAAACGAATAAATAAAAGGGCTGGTGCTGAACTGAAAATGGTGATGTGCTTCTTTTTGATCGAGTCATTATCTTTGGTCACATTCACAGTGATTGTAATCTGTGTCTGGCTGCTTTGCTGTTGTTGTTGTTTTGACTCTTTTCCCACCTTTTTTCCAGTCTTTTTCATCTTTGACTTGCCCTTTGATCTGACCATTTTTGACTTGCTGATTTTGATGTGAATAGAGCTATCACCATTGCTGCCTGATGAGGAGGAGGAAGAGAAGGTGGTTATGTTGATGGTGATCTTCTTAGTCTTTCGACGACGACGACCTTTGCCGCCCATTTTCATCTTTTTGCCACCTTTCATCCAGTCCAACTTGGAACTCTGGTTGATCATCTTCTGTTTAAGAGTGAGCTTCTGCGTTGCCTTTAGCTGTTTTTCCTTTCTGACGTCACCTTTCGAAGCTGGAAAACCCTTTTTGAGCAGCTCTGATTTTACACTATTCCCATTCTCATTTTCTTCTTCTTCATCATCATCTTCACAATTCTCATCAGATTCTTCTTCATCAGCTTGTCCTTTCATTGCCTCAATCTTTTTTTTGAAGGACGCTTAGCAGTTTGCTTTTTAGAAGACGTCTTTGCCTTGCCGGGCTTTTTACCAAAAGGACGTTTAGCAACATCTTTCTTAGAATCTGATTTCTTTTCCACCTCAGGCTCCTGTTCCTCCTCCTCTTCTTCTACCTCATTTTCGTCAAGCTGCTCGTCAGCGTCATCTTTGGACACTGATTCTTTCGCGGCATCAAGTTTTTTATCTACAAAGCTCTTGGAAGTTTCTTTTTTAGCTGTCTTTTTCACCTTTTCAGGCTTCTCATCAGTCTGACCTTTAGCTGAATTGTCCTTGGAAATTGATTTATTCGTTTCCTCAGGTTTTTCTTTTTCAAGTTTCTTCTCATCAGCAGGCTGTTTCGAGATTTCCTTTTTCTTTCGAGATGATTCTTTTTTCCCCTTTTGCTCATTTTCCTTCTCATCAGCTTTAGCAGACTCTTTCTTTGAATCGGTTTTCTCCGTCTTTTCAGACTTCTCCTTTTCAAGCTCTTTAGCAGATTCTTCTTTTTTCTCTGAATCAGTTTTCTGATCTTCCTTCTTAGACTCTTCTTTTGCCTGCTCTTTATCGGGTTTTTAGGTTTTGCAATTTGAAGACCGGCGGGCTGAAAGTTGAACATCTCTGCTTCTTTTTCTTCACCAGGACCGTCATTCTTCTCTTTTGGATGGATCACCCAGATTTGATTTGGTTTTGTATTAGAGGAAAAAGAAAGTTAATTTTAGTTAGGCCAAAATAATTAAACGTTTTTACTAGAGTTAATGGTGCCCATGGTTTAAAAGATCAACTTGTTAAAGTGCAGAATCCGAAGATTTAGAGGAATTTCACAAACAAACTGAAATAGAAAACTGACTGAAATTGCCGAAATAAACTTCAAATACTCGAATTATCGAATTATCACCAGATCATTTGACACTTTTTTAAAAAGACAAAAGTAGAACTTTTTTTATCTATAAAAACTTTTGTTGAAAAGTAAACCATTGTCACAATCTTTTTCAACAGCAACAGCTACAACAACAACAAACTTGACTTTCTTTTCATCACCATGCCCTACATCACCAAAAAGATGGTCTCGGTGAGCAAGATCTCCTCAAAAAAGGAGAGGGACGAGGAGGAAGAGGAGGAAAAAGAACCGGCGGAAGAGAAAAAGTCCAAAGCGGCGGAGCCAAAAGAGAGCGCAATTGAGGAGAAGTCGAAGGAGCCGGCGAGCAAAAGTTCACCCGAGAAGAGCAAAGCAGAGGGCAGCGCTTTTGACGAGGAAGAGGAGAAGAAATCAGGCTCAGCGGTCAAATCGAAGTCAAAGGCGCCATCTAAAGCTGCCGGCTCCAAAGAAGCTTCTAAAGCGGCCAAATCAGGCGAAGCTGTCTCTAAAGCTGGCTCCAAGGCCTCTGGATCCAAAGTGGCCTCCAAAGTTGCCGGCTCAAAAGAGGCCTCGAAGTCAGCGCCAGCAAGCAAAGAAGGCAGCAAGGCCGAGCAGAGCAAAGAGGGAAGCAAAGCAGAGCAGAGCAAGGCAGTCAGCGGTGAGGAAGCTTCGGAAGACGGATCTGGAAAGCCCAGCAGACAGCAGCGAATCACGCCCAGCTACGTCGACTCTGACCCAAAAGCCGTCTCCAAGTTCGTCCCCCAGGCGGGCACCGAGGGCTTCACGCTGGACGACAAGCGCCTCGCCTACATGAAGATGCTGCTGAAGATTAACGTGGAGAAGATCCTCAAGGAGGACGGAGCGCAACCGGCCGAGCCCGACAAGCCGCCCTTCAACAAGTACACCATCGAGCAGAACGCCGACAAGAGCCTGGATGGGAAGATGGGCAGCCGGTGTCGGGTGGTGAAGGCCACCCACGCCGACTACCCCGAAGCGGGCATGGTGGCGAAAATCTTCGACAGCGCCGAGCTGCTCTCCGAGGACGCCCGCATTCCCAACCGCCTCTACCTGAAGATGCTCCGCCAGGTGGGCAAGAAGCACCCTTATGTGCTCTCCACGTGGGACATCTTCGACAAGGGCGGCACCATTATCATCATCCAGGAGTTTGCCAATCGCTACGATGTCGGCTCCTTTCTCTCCAAGTACGGCCAACAGGAGGAGCAGATCATCTGTCAGTGGGCAAGGCAGCTGTACAAGGCGATGGACTTTCTCGGGGATATGGGCATCTGCCATCGAGGGTGAGTGATGATGGTGGTGATGGTTGGTAAAAACTAATTGGTTTTTCTGTGGGTAGAATCAAACCACGCCGCGTCCTCCTCGTCAACTCCGACCTGCAGGTCCGCCTGACCGGTTTCTACGACGCCGTCATCTACTGGAATCCGGCGAAGGAGGACATTCTCAACTTTCCCTGCGTTCCCTCGGAGAAGAAGAGCCGTGACGTGCCCGACTACCAGGCGCCCGAGGTGTACGGCGACGAGAAGAAGGAGGAGTTTGGTAGGTGTAGTATACTAATAAAACTTCATTAATTAAAACTCCTTTCTTTTCCAGACCCCATCATCGCCGACATTTGGTCGTACGGCGCGGTGGTTTACTTCATGGCGACGCTCGAATATCCGCACGACGTGAAGAAGGAGAATCCGAAGATTGAGGATGAGCTGCAGGGCAACGTGCAGGAGATCAAAGACAGCAGCCCGGAGCTGATCAGTCTGCTCAGTCAGCTGCTGACCACAAATGCCATGATGAGGCTGACCTTTGAGCGCATCGGCCGCCATCCCTGGTTCCACGAGGTCTTTCCTGGGACGGCGGCGGTCATTGCCGGTGGAGTCGTCGGTCCTGGTGGCAGTATTAGCAAAAGTGGTGGTGGAGGAGGAGGAAGTAAGGCGGCGCCCGTTTCGGTGGTCACCGCCGCCGGCAAAAGCGATGCGGTGACGCATGGTGGGGCGGGAAAGTCGGCCCCAGCCTCCAAAGTGGGCTCCGCTGTTTCAGGTGGCTCTAAGGTGGCCAAATCGGGTTCGAAAGTTGCCTCTAAAGTAGGATCAGCAGCCGGCTCAAAGGTGGAGTCCGCCGTCAAGTCAGGACCGGTTTCGAAAGAGGGCTCGAAAGTAGAAAAGTCTGTTGCTGCCTCGAATGTCTCAAAGGTGGATGGAAAGTCGGGAGGTAGTGCTCCGGGAAAGTCGGCGCCCCCCTCAGCCGCCTCAAAAGTTTCCGGCTCAAAGGTGGCCAGTGCGGTGAAGAAGTCGGGCGCCAGTGGCTCGAAGGTGGCCAAGGCGTCCTCGGCCAAGAAGACCTCGTCTCCGCCGGCCTCAAAGGTGTCTCAAGCTGCTTCCAAAGTAGCTTCAAAAGCGGCTTCTAAATCAGAGGTTAAGTCAGAGGCCAAATCCGAAGCCAAGTCAGAGGTCAAGTCCGAAGCCAAATCACCGCCACCTAAATCTAAAGCTCCCGCCTCAAAAGCCTCAAAAGCCGCTGAATCGAAGGCCAAATCGGCGGTCAAATCTCAGCCCGCTTCCAAGGTGTCAAAGGGGGCAGGAGGCGTCTCGAAGGCCAAATCAGGCAGTGGCGGCGCCAAATCGCAGGCCAAATCTACGGCCAAGTCAGCGGTGGCCTCCAAAGTGGCTGGCTCCAAAGTTGCAAGTGAAGTCAAGTCCGGCTCCAAAGTCAAATCACCGAAAGCCGCCGCCGGCTCAGCCGTCAAATCAGGACCAGTTGTCTCTCAGGCAAAGTCCCAGGCAGCGAAATCGGCGGCCGCAGGCTCTAAAGTTGGCTCCAAAGTTGGCGCAGGATCAGCGGTAAAGTCCAAGTCAAAGGCGGCGGCGGCATCCAAATCAGCACCCGCTAGTAAAGCAAAGAGTAAACCGACCAGTAAAGCAGCGTCCGCAGCAAAGAGTAAGGCTCCGAGCAAGTCAGCCGCGCCGGCGAAGAGCCAGGTGAAGAGCGCAGCACCACCTAAAAGTGTTCTCGAAGGAAAAGAATCGGCCAGTAAGGCGTAAACAGAAACACTAACAAACGAACGAACGAACACGACAATCTAATCACTCAATCTGACACACACACACACCTCACTGTTTAGATCATCATCATCATTGCTACCTTCAATACAACAAGCTTTCACTCAAAGAAGTAAGTCGAAAAGAGGTTCTTTATGTGGGAATATATTATAAACTATAATCTTGTGGTAGGTGTTTTTTTGAAGCACGATAAACGAAAGGGAAATTAGAGAATGTTAGCGAATCAGCGCTAGAGCAACTTCAATGTTTGCCTAGGCGGCATTCTTCGGGTCGAGCTCGACGATTTGCACCGTCACGCCACCAGTTGCCTCGATTTTACTGAAGCCGATGATTTTGGGAATTTTCGAAACGCGCACCGCCGGCTCGCCTGAAAAAACGGGCACCGGAGCTGGAACGACGGTGACTGTGCCTGCCTTCTTCTTCTCCGGTATGAGATTTGATGGTTTGCGTTTCTTAGCTTTTACGACATCCGGAGCAGCAGAAGAATCGGCCTCCATCTTCTTGAAAGGCTTCTTCACCTTCTTAACGATCATTTTTCCCTTCTTGCGGCCTTCTTTGGCATTGATCACATCGGCTAACTTGGGCTTCTTCGGCAAAGGCACAGCCGGGTGTTCAGCGCGCCAGTCATCAATTAGGCTCTTGTCGAAGATGTGCTTCTTTGGCTCCCAGGTGTTCTGGTCGTCATCGTATCCTTCCCACTTGATGAGGAACTCTGTCACCTCTATACCTCGAAAGATGTCAGAGCGTTCACCGACAATCTTTTCGGCTTTCCAAACATTAGCGCCCAAGCCTTTGACTTTCGCCGAATCCGCCACAGTTGTCGAGGAGTCTTCCACTGAAAGAAAAGGGTGAAAAGTAACAAAACGTTACAATAAGAGAAGGTGTTGGAACAAAAGTCATCAATACTTTTTTATAGATTCTTCAAAAGCAAATTAGAAACGTTCAGAAAATGGTGCGAGCGTAGAGGAATCCTGAAGGCGAATGAACGATGGCGACCAGCTGTCTGGCAAAGATGGCGTCGGCGCGCATGCCTGACTCAGTCTTGAACGCCATTTTTTGGGTCATCTGGGCGCGTAAAATTCTACCATTTTCAGGACGACAAATCTTAACAAGGTAAGAGCATTTTTTTCGCTTTCAGTAGACTCAAAATCAGCGTTTTTGCAGGCGGTTTTTTCAGACGCTTTTTTTCAGTCACGTCGTCTATGACTGGCTGCAAATCGAAATTTGTTTAAATTGTCAAGTCAAAACATTTTCAGTCTTATCAGTCCTCTGTCAAACTTGTAACTTTTTTTTAAAAAACTCTTTTTGAAGATTCACAATGACCACGTCAACTGTGACCTCGATTGTCTTCACCACTGCCAGTGGCCGCCCCGTCGAAGTCTCCTGCGCGCAGATGGAAATCGCTAGGAACCGACTGTGGGGAAGTGATTTTCAAGTGCCTTCATGTTCAAGTTCTTCGGCCAAAGCGACTGATCAGCCGCCAAAAAATTCGTCTACTGAAGAGAAGGAGAACGAGTACAACTTTTTCGATGATGACGATTTCGATGATGATTTCGATCTTCTAATGGAAACCTTTGTTCCGGTGAGTACACGTCTGTTTTGTCAGCTCATTGTAAACAATTCTGTTATTCTGCTTTCAGAGCCCTCCAGCTCAGCCGACTTTCAAACGACCTTTGCAGGAAGTGACCTCCAATTCTAACAAGAAGCGAAAGAGCAATGATGATTGAAGCTCCCGTTTTTACCTCCTTTTACCACCATCAAAATTTATCACTCAAGTCACATTATTTATTACCCTTTTCTGAACTCGGTTAAACTGACAGAAGAAATCAAAATGTTTACAAATAATTTTTATAATTTTAACAAAAGAAGAGACAACTACGAATAGAATTATGTCAATATCACAAAAGTGTCGGTGGAGTTTCAGAGAAAACCCAGCTCAACTCTGAAATCAGCAGCTGCAGAACAATCGAACCTGAGACGAACAAAAAAAGCACTCTTAACACCATCTCTACACACACACACACTACCAGCTCTCCGCGAGCATATCCGCCGCATTCTGAATGGTGTTGATCAGCAGCGGCAGGTGCTTCTCCAGGCGCATCACCGACACGTTAATGTAGCTGTTGTCGATGATCTGATCCAGCTCGTCCAGCAGCGCCGGGAAGATGCCCTCCGTCTCGAGGGCGCCACTGATGGAGCTGAGCTTGTCGGCGGGCGAGAGGATGAGATGGCGCTTGAGGTTGTTGTTGGGAATGCCGCGGTGGTCGAGAAACTGCCGCTCCACCATCTGCAGCTGGTCGTTGATGCGTCGGACTGCCAGTGGGCTGTGGAATGGTTGGGTAAGTGCAAACATTTTCATTATTATTTGTAGACCTCTTTTTTGACTGTTATGTTTAGCGTGACACTTACTCTTTGAGATCAACGTGGTCTTGACGGGCGTGAAAGCGTATCGCCTCGTTGGTGAAACGGTTCACCGCCGCCTCGAGGGACTCTGTTGATGATGATTGTTAGTTTTGTTATTTTTATTGTACCACCTTTATCCGAATCAAATGACTTACTGAGATCAAGGCGAGCCATCAGCTGCAGGCTAGTGTTGTCGGCGTTGCTGCGGTACTCGCGCATGATGTTCCCCGCCAGCTGGGTCGACTTGACTGAAAAGTCGCGCAGCAGCTGAGCGTAGTCGAGCAGGTTGAAGGGGAGGAAGGGCGAGTCGGCCAGCGAGCGGACCAGCTCCGCCAGCACCTGCTCCACCGTCAGGTGGTAGGCGTAGCCGGGGTCGACGAAACGCTCCACCGCCACCGCCTGGTCGTACTGCGTGCCCAGCAGCGGATACGGCCGGCTGGGGTAGAGGAGGTCCTCGAAGGCCGCTGAAGACTCCTCTTCGGTGGTAGTTTGGGCGTGTGAATGAGCGGTAAGCGAGGACCGCCTGCTGCCGCCCCCCTCCTCGCCGGTGGCGTGCTCCACAAAGCCGACATCTACGGAGGGCACGCCGACCATGGTGAGGAAGGGCGCGTAGCTGCCCAGCATGTCCACCGGCCTTACCCTCGGCCGGCTCTCCTGCATCGCCGACTGTGCGTAGCTCTTCAGCAGGTCGCCCGCCTCGCTGGCCTCCTCGTGGCGAAAGTGGTGCTGGTCGGCGTGGCCCAGGCCGACCTCGCCGGGGTACTCCCCGCCGAGCACCTCTCTCAGGCGCTCCTCGACGCCGGGGAAGAGGACGAGAGCGGAGCGGTTGCGCATCACCGTCTGACTGGTGAACCACTTGTCGTAGACGGTGCTGAAGCCCTCTGGCTTCTGTTCGAGCTCCGCCGTCGGAAGGGAGACCTCCTTTGTGGCGTTGAAGACGGCGTGGTAGAGGAGAGGCGAGGCGATGACGTTCAGGGTGTCGCGCCCGGTTACCTAGGGGGAAAGGAGGGAATTGTAGGTTAGACATTGAATGCACCTGTTTATTTTGGGATCAGTTTTTGTGAAGTACCGGTCGGTTGATGTTGACGTAGGCCACTGCTCGACTGTAGAGCAGTTTGTTCATCTCCTCGACCCACTCGGTCGAGCCGAGAAGGTTAAACTCCTCCGCTCCCCAGCTGGCGAAAAGTATGCTGCGGCGTGGGCGCCAGCCACCACCGCCGCCGGTGACCAGCTTGGCGAAGGCGCCCGCCAGCTGCAGAAAGGTGGCCGTGCCGGTGGCCGAGTCCGATGCGCCCTGACTGTGCGAATCTCTCTTGTGTCCCACTATCACCCATCGATCTGGCTCCAGGCGGCCTCGAATGGCGCCCAGGACGTTGCAGATGGTCCGATTAACCAGGCGGTTGGCCACCTCCACCCTCACCGACTGCCGGCCGCCCTTCAGCTTGGGACCGACGCGGTAGGTGAAGTTGAAGCCGCCCTGCCAGTCGGCGGGCGCCTCCAGGCCGTCCAGCGCCCGCAGAATGTGGGCCGCCGTCTGGGCGCTGATTGGCTGCGAGGGGATGCTGGTGAAGGAGAAAGGTAAACAATGGAAAAGGCATTATTAGAAATGGCCTGAAAATAGATTCTATGTGGGCTGATTGTTCTGGTTTGTCAACAGAGCAAACACAAACAACGTACACTGTCTGGTAGAACTCGAGCATGTCCTTGAAGGCGTGACTGTTGCTGGGCAGGCCGTAGGTCTGCGGGTCGCCGCCGCCGTTCCAGAGGATGGAGTCGCTGCGGACGCCATCGGGCGGGAGCCACCGAGAATCGGGAAAGGGTTTACTTCCCTTTGGCCCGCCGTACTGCTGCGGATCGGGGTAGAGGAGGAGGGCGGCGGCGCGGGCGTTGCTGGCCAGCTTGTACTGCTCGGCGGCGGAGGCGTGTGACCACTGCTTCGCGAGGAGGATCTTCCCCGCGAAGATGTTGGTGGTGGCGTTGAAGAGCATCTGCAGTTGCATGTAGTCGACGGAGCGGCCGAAGTTGATGAAGAGGACGTCGCCCTGAAGAAGGGAAGGAGAAGAAGTGAGTTAGGATTTGATTGAAAAGTTCGAAATGGTAACACTGAAAAAATGGCTTACAGTGACATTGCCCGCCGGCGAGAAGAGGCTGTAGCCGCCGGTGTACGCCGGATGCTGACTTCCGTTTCCGGTTAGCGAGCTGAAGAGCACCGCGCCGGTGGTGTTGTCCACCAGTGAGACGGCGTTTGCCCGCCGCCCCTCCTCATCAGGCAGCGACAGCTGAACGCTGTAGTTCTTCATCGTCGGCCGCTCAAAGGCGCCCGAGTGGTCCTCGAAAAATCGGTAGACCTTGGCCGCCAGTCGTTGGTCTGCGGCGGAGCCGGCGGCGTGCGCCTCCGCCGAGTACTCCCGCACCAGGCGGCCAAAGTCGGGCAAGGACTTGGTCAGCTCTGCCTTCAGCCGTTCTCTGATGGTGCTGTCTTCGAAGGCTGAGGCTGAGGATGAGAAGGCGGTGGGGTCGTGTATTGACAGGTAGGGAGGCTGGGAAAAAGAGGAGGAGGAGGAGGTTTGGATTTGTTTGTTTAAGCTTTTGCTGTGTTTTGTTGTCCCTTGTTTACTACTCACCGCCGAACAGGGCGTCGAATTGTGCGAGGCTATGAAGTAGCCGCCCAGGTAGAAGACACCGCAGAGGAGGGCAAGGCCGAGCAACTCGACCCAAAGGGGAAGGCGCCGCCCTCGGGTGAAGGTCTGAATGCTCTCGGTGGTATTCTTGTAGATCTGCACGTGCCCGCCCTGGCCGTGTTCAGTGTCGGGCCAGCCGTTCAGCTCGGTGTCGGCGCCGTCGCCGGTGTCCTCGTCTGTTTTGTCGTTGTTGTTGTTTACGTTTTTGTTGTTGACAGGTTGTTGGGAAATGGTTAAATGTTTCTAAATCTCTTGGCAAATCAAAACAAGCACACACTTACCTCGGTAAGGCCTGTATTGAGCTGTCATCATGACGGCCGGCGTGGGCGACTGGTACAACACGGTGGCGGAGGGGGTGAAGGAGGGAAGAGATGAAGATGAAGAGATGTTCAGAGGAGATTGTTTTGTTGGGGGGTTTTGACTTTGGGCTATCTTGATGTACTAGTCACTGGTCATCACATGACTGACTGACTGCTGTTGGAACAAGGCTGCTAAATGAGGACGATGCTGGTCTGCAACTCGACGGCGACTCTGATTCTCTCGGGTATTGCCGCTGCCGGTTTCCACTCTCTGCTGCTGCTGCCACTTCTACTACTACTACTACTGCCGCTTCTAATGCTGTTACATCCAACTCAGCTCGGCGATGACGGCGGCTAACCCGCATAAAAGGCAAGAGAGAGAGAGAGAGAGAATAACCGAATTAAAGGCGGCGGGTTGTGTCAGAGTAAGAAGAAGAGAGAGAAAGAGAGAAAAGCTCTGCAGCGTGCGATTCTGGCGGCAAACTGACTCAATAGTGCAGCGACGGCAGCAGTGCACTTGAAACAGTGAAGAGGAAAGAGAGAGAGGCACCAAGCAAAGAGATACACTCTGAGCATTGAGCACATTGAACGCACCAAGTGACAGTTGCTCTGCACTGCACAAGCACTGCACTAGTAGTACTGCTCAGAACTCTGCCACAATAAAAACACAGTCTGGCGAGCTGGGGGCACAGAAGACGGGGCAGAAGACGAGTGCCCAATGTTGAGTTGAGCTAACTGACAGACTGAAGAAGAAGAAGAAGAAGAAGAAGAAGAAGAAGAAGAAGAAGAAGAAGAAGAGGCAGCCCACCGACTTTGCAGTGCCAACTTTTCAGAAGAGGCACTTCAGCACACACTTGCAACACAATTGATGATGATGGTAGTGAAGAAGAAGAAGAAGGGGTAAACAAGTTTGAAGAGGACGACCACCCGAGTGAATTGAATTGAGGAAGCAGCAGCAGCAGCACTGTTCACGGTCAAGAGAACACAATGAAAATGGCTGGGCGCCACAGCAAGTGGTTGTTGCTGCTGTAATTCAGGTGACACTTTTGTGTGTGATTCATTCGGTGGAAGGCACTGGTTGCACTGTGCCAATTACTGTGCCAGCTCTCTGAACATTTCAACAGAAATGTAATTTGTAATGGAGTGCATTGAACTCACTACTATGTTGTGCTTCAGTCTCTGCTTTGTTACCTGGAATTGTAAAATGCCCTCTTTATTTGCATGACAAAATCATATCAGTGGCTGCAGTGATGGTGATGATGAAAACTGAATGATCACTTTAGCCTTTAGGCGCATCCTTGCCCGCCTTTGACCCTGCCGCCTTTGAGCCCTTCGGATCCTTTGAAGCGCCGCCGCCCTTGGCACTCGCCCCCTTTGCATCTTTTGAGGCGCCGCCCTTGGCGTCCTTTGAACCGCCCTTAGCGTCTTTAGAGCCGCCTTTGCCAGCTGGATCCTTTGACCCATCAGCTTTGCCGTCCTTTGATCCGGCTCCTTTTCCACCGGCGTCCTTTGATCCACCGCCTTTGGCGTCTTTTGAACCACCCTTCGCAGGATCCTTGGAGCCATCTTTAGAGCCTTTAGCGGCCGGATCTTTTGAACCAGTTGCAGGATCTTTAGAACCTCCTCCTTTTGCCGGATCTTTTGAACCGGCTCCAGCAGGATCTTTGGAGCCTCCTTTTGCAGGGTCTTTTGAGCCAGCAGCAGCAGGATCTTTGGAGCCGCCTCCTTTTGCCGGGTCTTTTGAGGCGTCCTTTGAGCCTCCTTTGGCAGGGTCTTTAGAGCCGGCCCCAGCAGCGTCCTTTGAGCCGCCTTTGCCATCTTTGGAAGCACCCCCTTTGCCAGCTGCGTCCTTTGACCCATCGGCTTTGCCGTCCTTCGAACCGGCTCCTTTTCCGCCGGCGTCTTTGCTACCATCTGCTTTACCATCCTTTGATGCCCCCTTGGCGCCATCTTTGCCACCATCTGCTTTGCCATCTTTAGAAGCACCTTTCGCTCCATCCTTGCCACCACCGTCCGCAGTTTTACCGTCTTTAGAGCCTGCTCCAGCTCCTTTTGAGGCGCCCTCTCCGGGCGCCTTTGAAGCACCAGCGGCTCCAAAGGCTGCCAGCGGATCAGCCGCCTTGGCCGCATCAGCACCAGCGCCAGCTCCCTTTGAGGCTCCTGCATCTTTACCCGCGGCATCTTTTCCAGCAGCATCTTTTCCATCTTTACCGGCGTCTTTGCCATCTTTGCCCGCCTCACCGGCTTTTGATGTGCCTGCGTCGCCTGCTTTGGCACCAGCACCTTTTGAGGCGCCTTCCGCAGCTTTGGCGCCATCGCCGGCAGCTGGGGCCGCTGGGGCAGCAGCAGCAGCCGGGCCACACTGCTTCCCGGCGGCACTGTACGCCGAGTGAATGTTGACGAGAAGTGCGTAGATGCGCTTCAGATCTTGGATCGTCTCCGGGGAGAGGCGGTCGCCGCGGACGTCCATCAGCATCAGCACCATGCGGTTCATGGCGAACTGGTTCTTCAGCGTTTTGATCGTCTTCGCCGCTGGTTTGCCTCCCGCTGCTGGAGCTCCTGCCTTTTTCGACTCCTCCTTCTTTGATTCCTCCTTCTTTCCTTCCTCCTTTTTGGCCTCCTCTTTGGCGCAGCAGGGCGCCTTGCAGGAGGGACTGGGCGCGGCGATCGCCTTGCCCGCTGTCTGACAGACCACAGGGCCGGCGCCTCCTTTGCCGTCATCTCCTTTAGCGGCGCCCTTTCCCTCGACGTCCACTTCGACGATCTCGCCGAGGTCTGGTGGAGGTGGTGGGGCGTTTGCGTCTGGTGGGCCTCCAGCAGCAGCTGCATCGCCATCTGCTGCTGGAGCCAGTGGATCCTTTGCAGCCCCATCTTTTCCATCCTTTGAGCCGTCCTTGCCATCCTTGCCCTCCTTGCCGTCCTTCGAACCACCGTCTTTGGCACCTCCTCCGCCTTTGGAGGGCGTTCCGGCATCTGGCGCTTTTCCAGCGTCAGCGCCGGCCTTGCCCGCCTCATCACCGGCCTTGGCAGCGTCGTCCCCCGGTGGCTCTTCAATGGCATCAGGTGGAGGAAAGTCCATTGAAGTTGTTGTTGTTGTTGGGTTGGTGGAGGTAAGCAGAAGTGATTTGTGTGGTAAAACAGGTAGTGAGTTTGAGTGATGAAACGGATGATAAGGGCTGTTTGTGGGCTGATTTATTACACAAAGAATAAGTGCTCAAGTAGAATTTGAAGTTTTTAACACAATTCGAAATTGCAAAAGAGGTAAAAGTATGCAATCAGCATAAGAGAAAACAGTTTAACTTTTTTCACAAAGCAAAACTTTTTCTCAAACGGACCATCTTTTTTTCACTGCATCAATGCGCTCTCCACTTGATCATCAGCTGCTAAAAACAGTCCTGCTCCTCTTCATCGTCCTCAAAAATCAGCCAGCTTTAGGCCTAGACAGTCTAAAAAGTTTTGAAGTTTCCACCATCTCCACAACTTCATCCACAACTACTGCTGCTGGTGCTGATGATAGTGATGATGGTGATTATGTTGAGGGCGACCACGCCCCCAGCTGCCTGACCACCAACGACTGCTTTCAGCCAGTGGGCAGCTTTTGTCTGGAGGGCTTCTGCCGCTGCAAGATCTTCTACACCGTGCAGAAGGACTCTTTTCCCAAAGTTCCGGAGGGAAGCAGTTCCAGCAACAACCCAAACCAGCACTTTGACTCTGTCTGCGTGCCGATTCGCTGCAGCAGCCCTGCTGACTGCGCCGAAGGCCAGGGAAAATCGGATTATCAGGCCGACCTGCTGACCTGCGTTTCCAGCAGCTGCCAGTGCAAGACGCCCCTGGTGCTGGTCGACTCGGACACTCGCTGCGGTTACCCCGTTTGGGTGCTCCTTTTTAAGTGGGGCGGCCTGCTCTCTCTGGCCACCTTTCTCCTGGGCGGCCTCATCTGCTGCTGCCACTGGTCGGGGCTGCTTCGACTGTGCACTGGAGGGCAGAACTTTGGAGCAGGAGGAGGAGTTCCAAATGGAGTTTCAAGTGGTGCTGGGGGTGATGGTTCACTGTCATCCCCTTCAAGGGTCACCTTCAAGAGTGCCGGAGGGATTATCGGTGACGGAAAGAATCCACCCAAGTTGGCCTCGGCGTCCTTTCTCGAGCTTCAGCGTCATCAGTTTCTGCTGGAGCAGCAGCAGCAGAAGGCGATGATGATGATGAAGGTGGAAAAAAGTGTGCATGGTGGAACAGTAGTAGGTGATGGCTTTTTGTAGCAATGCCAGGCAAAAATTAAAGACCTTGTTCACAATCAGAATATCAGTTGGATATTGGTTGTTTAATGGCACGAATCGTGTGCGCTTAATTTCCAATTTTAAATCTGACATTTTAATTGTCGACACCCAATGCGCCCGCGGCTCTAGCTGTTGTTAGTTGCAGAACAGTGCCGAGACACTTAAAAACAACAAAGCCCTTTGTTCAGCGAAGGGACGACATCTTGGAGCGATTGCCGCCGTCTTTGGAGGCCATCATTGATGATGGTGGCACCTTGGCGCCCATTTTCGATTGCGGTGGGACAGCAGGAGCGGCAGACGATTTGGCGGCGCTTGAAGACGAGGGCTTGCCCAAAGAGGCGATTGACTTGCCACCGGGGCCACCGCCTCCGCCGCCGCCCTTGTTAGACTTGGACTTGTTGTCCTTGTTTGACTTTCCACCAGCACTGCTACCACCGGCGACAGCAGTTGACGACTTGACATTTGACTTGAGAGGAGCGTCAACATTCGACTTGGGCGGCAGCGGTTTGCCCGACGATTTTGGATCCGATTTGCCGGATTTTCCCGACTTGCCTGATTTGCCTGACTTGCCACCACCGCCGCCATCGGTTTTGGGACCACCTGAGGCGGAGGACGACTTGCCGGCCGGCGATTTGCCACTAGAAGCTGGGCCGGTGTTTGACTTGTTTTTGTTGCTCTTGTTGCTCTTGTTCTTGTTTGACTGCGGCGCCGGCGACGGTGTGGGCGGCGTCGTCAGCAGCGGCTGTCGAGCTGCCATCTTGTTGACGTCCTTCTGATGCTGCTGCCCACCCTTCTTCTTTCCCTTCTTGTCCGCCACGCAGCAGCAGTAGATGATGACCGCGAGGAGGATGAGCAGCAGGGCGATGGACAGAGGGACGACGATCCACAGGAGAAAGTTGAAGCCGGCGGTGGTGCTCGAATCACCGCCACTCTTGGTCGGGTGGCGAGCGGTCGTGCTCGGCACCGGACAGGGGTCGGAGTTGGGGTCCTTGTCCACCAGCTGGGGGCACTGCTCGTGGGCGAGGCCCAGCGCGTCGTGGTACCAGTGGTTCATGGCGCGCTTCTCCTCGACGGTGCACTTCAGGCAGGCGCTGTCGATGACGCAATGGATCAGCCCGGAGACGTCGTCGCAGGTGACGTTGTAGGTGGTGGCAATGTCATCCAGAGTCTCCGGCTCCTTGAAGTGCCCGGTGGCGTTGGCCTTGGCCAGGCAGGAGTCCTTTCCGTCCTTCTCCTCGATCTTCTCGATGCAGCTTTTGTGGTCAGAGCTGCCGCCCTTGAGGCTGCCAAGCAGTCGGTTGTAAAGGTTACCACCATCACAGTTGGTCTGATAGGGCAAAATCAGGCAGATCAGAAGACAGATGCTGCTGCTGCTGAAAAAGATAGCTGGTGAAGTGTGCATGGTTTGTTGCTAACTTGCGATGTTTAGAGGAGTCGTTCAATTTGACTGATAAGAGTTGAACTGGAAAGAGTGTGGGGGATACTCTGTAGTTTGGAGTTGTTTGGTTGACGCACAAAGAAGTCTCTCAAAGCTCATCAATAGTTTTGCTTAGAATGAGTCAACACAGCAGAAAGTTGGTTTGCTTTTAAACCAGAAATCAAATCAAATCGAAGCTCATTTTAGAACACGTCAGCTTTTAAACATCAGCTTTATTGTTGACTGTCAATACCTGAACGGAACAGGATAGGAGGAGCAAAGAAAAGAAAAAGAGGCCTTTTTGTAGGTCTTAGGATAAAGTCCTGGCCTAGAAGTCGGCTGCTCTTTAGCGCCTGCTCTTCGCCTCAGTCCTTGACTTCTGTTTGTTTGACTTTGCTCCAATGCCGCTGCCGCCTGCAGCAGTCGCCTTGCCTCGCGAGGAAATCTTGCTCACCGATCGTGCCGCCTGCTTTCGTGACTTGTTGCTGCGCTCTGGGCCGGCTTTGGTGCTCTTCGAGGGCGACGCCGACTTGCCCCGCCGCGCCGACTTGGCCCGAGAGGGGCTGGTCTTCAGGGGACCGGTGGCACTGGAAGTGCCTCCACCTCCTCCTCGAGGACTGCCGCCACCTTTGGTCATTACCGACTTTGATCCGCCTCCTCGAGGCGAACAGGAGGAAGAAGAGGAGGCGGCGGCATTTTTCCTACTTTTTCCTCCGCCCACCTTCTCCAGACCTTCCCCGGTGCCCGCCCACTTGCCCACCTTGTTGACATTGTCGGTGGGCAGCGTGGAGGCCACTTCAGGCAGCGACTGCTCCGCCAGCTTGGAGCTGGTGGTCGCCCTTCCGCCGTACGTCGCCTTGTTGTTCTTCTCCAGCAGTGTGGTGGTGTGCGAACCGGTGCCGGTGACGCCCGAGGAGCCAAAGGCGGTCGCCCGCTGGTCCAGCTCCGGTGGGGGCGATGGTGTGGCTGCGGCAGTTTGAGAGTGAGAGTGCGGGTCCCGAGTGCCGGCGCTCCGGGAAATGGGCAGCATTCCGGGAGGGATCAGCGGCCCGCCGTCCATCGGCAGACTGTTGCCCACTTTCGCCTTCTCATTGCCGCGCAGGTCGAGCATGGGCGCCGGGCGGTGGCAGCTTTTTGGGCGGTCCACACTGGCTCCTCCTCCTCCTTTTGAAGCTCCCGTTCCCTGGCTCTTCACCTTCACCGATTTGCCCTCCTTCGGTGACTTTGAGGAGGCCTTCTTTCCTCCTCTTCCCTTGCCCGCCGTGGAGCGCTCCTTCACCTGGCTTCCCTGTGGTTGCGATGGTTGGGTGGTGGCCTTGCTGATCGCCGCACTGGTCGCCTTGGCCGCCATCGGGTCGCTGCCCTCTCGGTTCATCGTCTGTGCTTGGGGGTGGGAAGGGTTATCGTCAAAGCAGACGCAGAGAAAATGGAGAAATTTGAAATGAGTAAAGGAAACGTTTTATTGAAGCGTGTTTTATCCTTCTTTTATCCATCATCATCAGTGTTCTAAAAGATGACTTGGAGTTCTATTTTGATTTTTTTTGGCGACTGTTTTTTGTATGAAAACTGTTTTGAAAAATGATTTCCCCTTTTTTCAAGCTCCAAACAGAATAATGCTTTTTTCACTTTTGGCCTCAGCTCAACTTTGCTTTCTCCACTTCTCAACATTAGCTTTAGCCTTTGACGGTGGCCTTTCAGTGTCTCACACTCGACTAAAACTGCTCTCGAAGAATGCCTCTAATCACTCCGGCAGTATTATTAGTGCCTCTCACCTGAATCATCTTCTCATCGGTTTTCTCATCGTCAGCCTCTGTCTGCTGTGCTGTGTCATCGCCGCCGCCTGTCTCTTCTGTCGGACGCCCTCGCCCTCGCTGCTCAAGTCGACGTTGTCCATTGAGTCCTCGCACTGTAATGCCCTCAAGTCCACTGAACGGCAGACGATTCCCTTTACGGTCAAGTCGAAAAGTCAGTCCAGTCGAGGGGTCCTGCCTAAAGCTTTGGTTGAAGCAAAGTCCAAAAGTAAAAGTCGAACAACTGCCTCTGCTGCTGCTGCTGCTTTGCCTGTCGCTGATGATGTTCTTCTTCTTTCTCTTTCTCCAAAGAGTGCCAGTGGTGGTGGTGGCAAAAGTGGTGGCAGCAAGTGCAGTACACTGCGTCCTCTAAAACAGGCGTTTGAAAAGAAGTCTGGAAATAGTTGAGTTGCATCTTCCAATGGTTGTTTTGTTGTTGTAATAAATCATATCGAAACTGGCTGTCGTTAGTGTGTAGCGCATTGCAGACCCAAAGAAGGTTTTTCGCGCTAATGATGGCATTGAGGTTTTATTCAAAATTTTTCTAAGGCAATCAATTGTCGAAATGGAAACTAAAACTTTTTGTTAACTTTTTGTAAGAATTTTTTTTATTTAAAGCTTTACAAAATGTTTACAGAATCGATTAAATTCAGGTTTGTTGACTTTGTTTTGGACTGAATGAGATCTTTTGCCATTTCTGTCTATTCAATACCGTAATAAATCAAGTTAAATTATTTTTAAATGAGAAATACTGATTTTGAATGTGTAAATTTAAAATTCAAGGTTCTTCAAAAAAACTGTCAAATTGAGTTGTCAACAAAAGAGAATCAAGTATAAAAAAACTTAAAAAATAAACAAGAATTGTGTGAATTGTCCCATGACAAATGACTGCTGCATAAATTATAAACTTTTTTTTGCCTGTTGAAATGCAAAGGTTCATTCAACAAGGAAGAAAACGACCACAAAAAGTTGGAAACGTTTATACTTTTTTTGTACAAAACCAAATAGGAGGCATTTATTCATTTTCCCTCAATGACATTTACAAAGTTTTTTGGCAAACAAAACGCAATTTGTCAACTGCGATTTATATAAAGCATGTTCTTTTCCATTCAATCACTTAGAAATTTATACTTCACTACAATGAAAATGCCCCACTTTCAGGCCATCCTTAAGGCGATGTTCAGTAATCTTCGCCGCCAAGTGGTGACCATCGACGGCGGCGGCCTGTCACCTTTCTTCCTGCGACTGATCATCGTCGACTACGGCCTTATCCTTCTCCGCAACACCGTTGTCAGCATTTGTCTGCACTACAGCATTGACGGGTACTTTGAGCTCGATGAGACCAGCCGACGGAACTTCTACCAGACGCCCCTCCGCCACAAGCACATTGAGTACTTTCTTCCCGTCTTTTCCTTCTTCTCTTGGAGTCTCTTCTCTCTGCTGTACCTCACGCCGGACAGAAAAGTCTGGTCACACATGTACGACCTGTTGGTCAGAAATAGAGATCAGGTGCAAGTCCAGTGGCGGTGTTGTGGATGGTTTAAGCCTAAATCTGGAAAGCATGTTAAAAGCTGGCTGTTCACTTACTTTAGCCTGAGTTTGAAATGGAACCGATCATCAACGCTGCTGTACTATCCTAATTTAACTGAAGCCCTTCGAGCTCGATGCATTCGGGTTTACTTTGCAGTTGAAATGATCTTCACGGTGTTGCTCTTCTTTACGTTCACTGTAATGTTTGCCGAGTGTTTCAGTCAGCTGGCGACAGGGCAATTTTCGGCTGGCCAAATACTGTTTCGCGCCGTTGAGGTGCCGGTTGCAATAGTAAACATTGGCATGACCTTTAACATTTTATTTTTGGTAATGCTCACACTGTATCTGGTTTGCCACATCTACGGCGACCAGTACCGAAGGGTGAACGGCAAACTGGCAAAGGTGAAGGCCACTCTAAGCTCAAGTCAAAGTCAGCACTACATTTCTAGTTCGCTGAAAATCAGTCTCTCTGCTAGAGCCTTTCGAACTGTTCACACTCGTTTGACGGCTTTTATTCTTCAATACAACAGCAGTACAGTCTCCAAGATCATCTCCGCCTATATTTACTACATGTTGCCCCTTCACGCCTATGTCTCCGTTTTGATCTACTTTCAAAACAGTGATATGCCGTTCGCCTTCACTGTCCTCCTCTCCATGGGCATAATCATCATTTGGCTTAATTTGATGACGCTCAATCTGGTCGTAGCACGGGTCAACAATGATATCTGCCGCGCTGGGCCGATTTTGGGGGCGATCTTTGCGAGAAAAGGAGTGCTAGACCAGGGAAGAAGAAGGAGGAGCATTCTGCTTAACAACACTGAGTTAATCTGGAGTAGAGAGGCGCTCAAACTGTCCACCTACTATGAGATGATTTGGCGAAGTAATAAGGAGTTGGCTTTTACTGCTGGAAAAACGGCCACAATGAACTAGATGTTTATTCTTGATGTGAGTTTGAAAATTGAAAGATCGAGTTTTATTTTAATTTTTTTCTGTTTTTACAGTTATCATTTCGCTACTCAACATTTATTTTATTCTTTGGGGGAAAGTTTATGAGCAAACTGAACAACTAACAAAAGAGGCTAAAGAGTTCATTATGAAGAGTTCTTGAAATGGACTTGGTGAAACTCTTTTATTTTTACAAAACATTTAAGTTGCGGCAAAAACTTTACAGTACACCTACTGTCAATCTGACAGATGTAAAAATAAAAAACCTTAGACTTTTAAAATGACAAATGATTACCTGCTATGCGTTGCTCAGTGATAAATTATTCTCATAGTTGCGTTGAAATGCTACTGTATGAAAGGAAAAGTTTCCTTCACCAGGTTTTTTAAAGGTAAACAAAACAAAGTCAACGTTGATATATAAAAGAACGGCTCTTTTCTCTGTAAATTTCATTCACTGTTTTCTACCCTACGATGCACCTTCTTCAGGTGATCAAGGAGTTTCTCTTGGGCAACCTCACCCGCCAAGTGACCACTATTCACGGCGGTGGTCTGTCGCCACTGTGCCGGCGACTGTTCATTCTTGCCTACATTATCGTTCTGTTTCGAGCCACTGCCACCAGCGTCGGCTTGCACTTTGACATTGCCGCCTACTTTGAGCTTGATGTCATCAACCGGCAGGGCTTTTACCAGAACCCACTTCGCACCAAGCACATTGAGTACTTTCTCCACTTTATTCCCGGCTTTTCCATTCGTCTCTTCTATCTAAACTATTTTGCTGCAGATAGCCTTGTCTGGTCGCACCTGTACGATCTGGTGGCTCGAAATAGAGATCAGGTCAAGCTGCAGTGGTTGAGAAATTCAAGCGAAGTGTTTCTGAGCATCTGGTCAGCAATCAAATTAAAGATTTCAAAGTCTTCCAAGCTCTTTTACTATCCAAACTTGAAGCGGAAACAGCGAATCAGGAGCATGCTGATCTGCTTTGCTTTTGAAGGCATGTCGACGTTCACCAATTCGTTTATTGTCTTCTTCATGGTTCGCAATCACTACGTGAGATTAATCAAAGAGCAGCTGTCTGCTGTTCAAGTGCTCTTTACTGCCGGTATTTTTCTAGCATCAGCAGTGGAAATCGCTTTACTGTTTACGATGATTTTCCTTGTCATGATGACCCTAGTCCAGGTCAGCCTCATCTACGTTGACCAGTACCGAAAAGTGAACGGCAAACTGGCGCACATTGCTAAAGATAAACTAAGTTCTGAGAGTTGCGGAGATCATCAACCTAACGTTTTCAACTCACTGAAAACCAGCCTTGCAGCTACTTCTTTTCGAACTGGTCACACTCGTCTGACGGTGTTCATTCTGCACTACAATGAGAGCACCATCTCCAAGATCATTGCCGCTACGCTGCATTACATACTGCCCTATCACGCCTTTGTTTGCGTTTTAATCTACTTTCAAAGTCATGATATGCCCCGACCCTTTATCATCAACCTTTCCTTTGGCCTGGTCATCCTTTGGCTCTATCTAATGGCACTCAATCTGCTTGTGGCACGGGTCAACAATGAGATCAGCCGTTCTGGGCCAACTGTGGGGGCAATTTTTGCCAGGAAGGGCGTGTTGATTGATAAGGGAATACAGGGAAACTGGTTCAACAACCCGATATTGACTTGGAATCGAGAAGCTCTAAAGCTGTCGACGTACTATGAGATGATCTGGCGATGCGACAAAGAGTTGGCTTTCACTGCAGGTCGAACGGCCACAATGAATTGGATGTTTATTGTTGATGTGAGTTTGTTAAATTGAAAGAGTGGAGTTCTTGTTCAATTCTTTTCATTTTGCAGCTATCGATTCGTTACTCGACATTTGTGCTTTTTTATGGTGGAAAATTTATCAGCAAGTTAGACAGTCATGAGAACTAGAATTGGTTGTTATTTAAAGTGAAGAAAAGATTCATAAACAAATATTTAAACGTTTTGACAATAACTTTACATGTACATAGCATCTTCTGTTGACGCACTACTTTAGAATCAAAATAAAAAGTTTGCATAATGACAAATGATTCTTTTGGTTGCATAGCGATAAAGTATACCAAAAGTATTTTTTCTAGATTTTACTTTTAAAAAATAAAAACAATCGAAACCTCTTCCTAGTGTGACAAAACTTGAATGTTTTAAATAACTGTATTTAAGAAATCTAATTGGAGTACTTAGAAATGAGTTATTAAAAATTTTACTTTTCATTTTAATGATTGCTAAATTGTCTAACATAAACGTCTCGGCTTGTTACACTCTGCTAGTTTCCGAAAGATTTTTTCCAAAAA
>JAALOO010000735.1_pt1 | contig 27366 bp, 28 predicted proteins | sample 7257641 | NCBI WGS metagenome assembly JAALOO01 (sample SAMN14085613, study PRJNA598686) | mite metagenome | biome: ENVO:01001000; feature: ENVO:01001002; material: ENVO:01001226; isolation source: single female mite from University of Michigan culture on fish food culture... ...
AAGATGGCGACGACGGTGGCGTTCCTAGCGGACAACATCGAAAACTACCTGCTTTAAATGATTAATTTTGTCCATTTTTTAAATAATTGTTTCTTGGGCCTGGAACGTCGTAGAAAGCTGAAAGTTGCTTTAAATGAAAGCTAAAGACTTGGCGCACAATCTACATGCAAAATAAATTAGCTTTAACAAGTATTTTGTTTTTTAAATTAACTTTAAAGTTTTCAAAGCTACTTTTGCAACATCAAAACTTGTCAAAACCTATTTATTTTACATACAGATTGTGCGCCAAGTCTTTAGCTTTCATTTAAAGCAACTTTCAGCTTTCTACGACGTTCCAGGCCCAAGAAACGCCTGTTTGAAAAATTGACAGAATTTATCGTTAAAAGCGGATAGTTTCCGATGTTGTCCGCTAGGAACGCCACCAGCGTCGCCATCTTGAAAGTGGCGTCAAAAAATCGTCCATGAATTTTATTTTTCTCGTGTTCAGAAAACCAGGAAAATAAATCTTGTGGAACCCCTGGCGCCATCTGGTGTCTGCGGATCACACTTCAGTGCCGATATCAGCTTGCTGTGTTGTGGTCTCTTCTTTGATGACTTTGAAGAGTTATCCTCGGAAAGGCAGCAGTGGTGGTGGTGCCAGCAGTTCGCCAGTTACCACTCTTTACCACTATCATCGTGGTCGCCGTGGTGGTGGTGGTGGTCGTCGTCGACGTCGTCTGTACGGCAGAGAGTCTGCTGCAGCTGTACAGCAGCAGCAGCAGCAGCAGCAGATCATCAACACGGCGCAGGTACCTTTGTTTGTTTGTTTGTAAGCATCACCAAGCCCATCATCAAACTCTAACCTTTTGTTTGTTTACCACCAGGAATCCACGACCAGCGAACCACAACAACAACAAAAGATCATCAGAGAAAGTGATGGCCACAACAAGCGAAGATCTTGGAGTGCATTTTCCTGAAAGAGAAGCGAGCGTCTAGGGCCAGAGATGGCAGACGCTGAAAGGATACTGTTGAGAGAATCTGATTCTGAAGCTACGACAAAGAAAACAAAAGAGAATCCCCTTCTAAAACCATCACCACTATCATCACCATCATTAGCAGGCAAAACAGTCCTCCTATTTAGTAGCCTCAAAACATCATCCTCATCAAAACAATACCTCCTTCATCACCACCAGCACTACAACCAGTCCTATCACCCTCCTCATCACCCTCAACACCACCATAGAAATGACCAACTCGGCGACTACCTGTGCGGCTTCGGCGCCGCCATCGTCAACATCCTCGTCACCTTTCCCATAAACAAGATCATCTTTCGGCAGATGCTGCACGGCCACTCGGTCAGCTCGGCCTTTGGCGAGCTGAGAGCGGAGGGCGCCCGCCACCTGTACCGAGGCGTCGGGCCGCCGCTGATTCAACGCTCGGTGACGCTGTCGCTGATGTTCGGCACCTTTGGCTCCTATCAGTACCTGCTGGAGCGATACGGCAATGAGGAGCTCACCGGTGGACCTTATGGGCGCCTCTGTCTGGCCGCCTTTCTCGCCGGCTCCACCGAGGCCTTCCTCTGTCCCTTTGAGCGCATTCAGATGCTCCTTCAGGTAAGGTGATTTGTTTGGGTTCGATTTCCCACTTTCTAAATTCCCTTCTTTGTTTACATTTTATACAGGACGACCGAAAGCACCACCTGTACAAGAACACGGTGGACGCCTTCAAGAAGGTGCGCGTGTACGGCCTGCGGGAGTACTACCGCGGCATCAGCGCCATCCTCCTCCGCAACGGGCCCTCGAACATTCTCTTCTTCAGCTTTCGCGACGAGCTCAAGGTCCACCTGCCCTCTTTGTCATCATCAACTTCTTCAACAGAATCCTCATCCTCAGACAACCTCTTCAGCGAACTCCTGCGAGACTTTATCTCCGGCTCGATAATCGGCGCCCTGATCAGCACCGTCTTCTATCCTCTGAACGTGCTGAGAACGCAAATGCAAACGCAGCCGGCGGGCAGTCGCCATATTAGCCTGTTGGCCGCTTTCCGGGCCGTCTACGAGCAGCGAGATGGGCGGCTGAGGGCGCTCTATCGGGGCGTGCACGTCAACTACAGTCGCTCCTTTCTCAGCTGGGGCATCATCAACGCCTGCTACAATCTCTTTCAGCGGATGAGGGTGAGCGAAGATAACGAGGACTTCGAAGAAAGAGGTTAGTGCTGTTCAAGACCGGCTCTATTTCATCTCTCTCCTATCCTTTTCTATCTAATTTTTCATCTCATCATTTCATCATCTCATCTCAGCACACTCACTTTCAATCTCTCTTCATCATCCTAGCTCTCTTCTTTCTGTCACCCGTCCACGTCTTCCTAGTCTTGTTCTTGTTGTTATTCTATTTTATTGTTGTTTACTAATTTTACTCACGCTAGTTTTCTTAACTCTTCAATCTCTCTGATTCTATATATTCTGCATCCCAATCATTCTTTTTATAACTCCTTTTGCCTCTCTCTACTTTTTCTACTGATTCTGATTCTTGTTTTCTACTGCTGCTGCGAAACTTTCACAATTTGCCTTGTCTTGTCATTCTGCTCTCTCATTTTTCTACTCTCTCTCATTTTGCTTCCCTTTCAGTTTTGTACTAAATGAAAACTGCGATGTTTCCACTCTCTCTTTCTCAAGTAAAAACTCTGATTCAAGTAAAGACAATGTTGGTAAGTTCTGTTTGTTTAATGGAAAAGAAGTAGTTAGATCTCTTTGTTTGTTTGTAATATCTTCTCTTGGGGTGGTAATATAAAGGAAGGAAGGAAGACGGGTGAATATAAATCTCTTTAGGATCAAGAAGAAGAAAAGAAAAAGAAGAAGGCACTTATCACCGGAGAAGGAAAAGAAGAAGAAGAATATAGAACTTTAGCCCATCATCAACAAAAACCTGGATCATCAAATGTACAAAAGAGGAAGGGGTAACAGGTAAATAGATAGAAAAAGAGAAACGAGAAACGAAAATAGTTATTATCAGAATATATCAACGAGAGAAGAAAGAAAAGGTATGAAGAGAGGATCACAATCAGAATTGAGATTGGTGGTGGTGGTGGTTGAAGAGACGACATCACGTTCACTACTCAGCACACATTTTGCCATCTGCATTTATCAGGAGCTGAAAAAGAAGGAGGCGAAGAAGAGGCGATGGAAGAAGAAGGGATACTATCATCGAAGAGAAGAAGGAGACGAGCTAATACTAGGGAAGACTTGAGAAGAGAGAGACTTGTTCCCTCCTCACAATGATCATCATCATCATCACAACCGAAAGCTTGATCAGAGCAGAGTTGAAGACGGAGAAATATCGGCAAAGCCTTCAGCGAATCTCCCGGTTGAGCATCATCGCCAGCACCGACTCGTAGAGCCAGAAGTTGAGCGCCGTGGTGAGCGTCGCCTTGAAGAGCGAGGGGACGAGGCCCTTGTAGAAGGCGGTGACGCTCTCCTTCTCCAGCGTGGTGGCGATGCAGTGGAGGAAGCCCTGGTAGACGGGGACGGAGCCGAAGGCGCTGCCCCGGGCCGCCTCGAAGCCGCGAATCTGCAGGCGCTTGCGAATCAGGTCCAGCGGGTAGACGAGGAACTTGGCGACCATGCCCGAGCCGGCGCCGCAGAGGAAGGAGGACTGCAAGAGAAAGTAAGAAAAGGTAAGCCTGTGAAATAGAAATCGAACCCGAAAAGAGAGGTCCACCCAGAGTGGGTGGAAATAGAAATAGAACTCATCGAAACCCCTCCTCCCCTACCTGAAAGTGAAAGTGCAGCGCGCCGGCGGTGAGCGGGACCTCGAGGAGGAGGGCGTCGTCGCCGAGGTGCTCATGCCAGAGCCGCTTCAGGAGGTTGTAGGCGGCGAACTGGGCGCCGCTGAAGGGCATGATCTGAAGGGTGGAGGGGAGGAAGCCGCGGTAGAGGCCGGCGAAGCCCTCCCGGGCGAGGATCGTCCGCATGGCGTGCCGCGTGTTGAGGTACGTCTTGGGCGTCTCGCTTTGGGAGATGATGCGGGTGCGGATCACGTCGAAGGGATGGCTGAGGGCGGTGGCGCTGAAGCCGGAGAGGGAGCCGCAGAAGAAGTGCACCGTGGCGGGCGTCCAGTGGTTGGTGGTCAGTGAAGATGTGGTGGAGGAGTTCGAATTCTCCGAGGAGGAGAGCAACAGGTTCCAGGTGAGCTGCGTGAAGAGCTCGAAGGAGCTGAAGTAGGCGCAGCCTGCCAAAGGATAGAAATGATAAGCTCGGTTTCTACTTTCTATTTTCCCAGAACAGGAACTTACCGTAGATGCCCGAGAGGATCTGCGCGCTGACGTGGCCCTTCCAGAGGGCGGCCATCGACTCCTCGCGGACGATGCAGCTGAAGGTCTGGCTGACGGTGCGGTACTTTGACACCGAGCTGGCCCGACTGATCGGTTCAATCTGCAGCTGAAAGCGAATCTTGAGGACGTCCAGCGGGTGGCAGAGGAAGCGCGTCATGCAGCCGCTGCTGAAGCCGGCCACGACGAAGTGTCGCTGGTGAGGGTGAGGCCGTTCCTCGGGAGAATCCAAGGAATCGGAAGATGAAGATTTCGAAGATGTTGTGGTGGCGTGAATCGAAGGCGAGGTCGCCGAGGAGGGCGGCAAAGTCACCGACTTTGCCGTGGGGTCGTAGCCCACCATGATGTTATGAAGAGTGGTTTGGCGATTTAGAACTGGATGGGATAATTTTGCTGATATTTGACCATCTTCCTCTCTTTCTTTTTCTGCCTCTTGAAAGTGTTGTCAACAAGTGAAAGTCATCCGAAATAGTAGTAGTAGTGTAGAGTAAGTTGCGTCCTTCTCAGCTGTGCGCTTGTTCGCCCTTTTGGTGGTGTTTTTGTTGCTCTTCAGGTGAAAGAGGTATTTCACCACCGCCGTAGCCGCTGAAGAGGATCGCCTGTAGATAAACAAACAGACAAACTGGTTAGCCAGATCAGATCGGAGATTGATTATCACTGTGACTTTGCACCACAGTAGCTGCACTGCCACAGTGGTAAAAGTGTACGCGGAAACACACCGAGAGAGGAATACTTACCACAAGGACACCACAGGCCGATGTCACCACCACCACCACCACCACCGCCACCAGAGCAGCAGCAGCAGGCAATCTCTTCTTGTCGATGTTGTTTTCGAAGCAGGCTGCTGCTGCTTCCTTTCCTTCTTTTTCCAAAGAGAGGAGGAGGAGAAGGAGAAGCTTGTTGCATATGAATATTTTTAAAACCATACGACGATAGGAGGCTCTTCTTTCAGTAGTAGGTAGAGTACAGTAGAACGTTATCCCGGCGTGAAATGATCAGTGACGGCTGCTGTTGTACGAGCTGTACGACAACAGAGAGGAAAACAGAAGGAATGTACGGCAGCGGCGGCGGGAGCACCACCAGAAAGAAGAAAAGATGGGAGAGAGAAAAGCTCAGGACAAAACAGAAAATAGAAATGCTGTGAAAAAAATCACATGATGGCAATTTGCAAAACACACACACGCGCATCACATCGCGTGTCCCTATCATTTGCGGTGGTGGCCGTGGTGGTGGTGGGCATCACGGGCACAACAATGAATCCCCTGAAGAGCAATTCACCCGCCCGATCACCACGATCCTGGAACGAGGCACGGGCGACGGCGGTGGGCGCTGCCGCCCACCTCAGCCAAATCACGTGGGCTGGGAAAAGAGAGAGGACAGACGCACGAAGAGGACGTAAGTCCGAAATCGAAATTTGGACTTTTGCGCTTTCGAGCGGCTGTCCTTACAGGCTTTTATTTTCTTGGGCGTGTGTTTTCCTGTCGCTCACTGTCTTTCTGTTTCTGTTTTGTTGTCAAGTAACGGTGGCAATCAGCATTTGCAAATAGAGAGATCTCTGCAACCAACGCCCGATTTTACCCTTTTACCTCGATTTCTTATTATTTATTACTGATTGAAGAAGAAGAAGAAGAAGATGATCCTTCTCGAGTTCAACAATCGCGTGATTGAGGACGTGCTCCGGCTGAAGCTGTCTGAGTTTGAGTGAGTTTGCTTTGTTTTTACCTGTTTCAAGCTTATCTTTCCCAAACCTCCTTGACTTCTATTTCTAATTCTAACTTCTTTTTCTCTATTTTAGTTCTGGAAACAAACTGGACTCAGTAGACGTGAGCATCGCCGACTTCGACGGCGTCCTCTACCACATCTCCAATCCGGCGGCCGGCGAGAAGACCAAAATCCGCGTCAGCATCTCCCTGAAGTTCTACAAGGAGCTGCAGCAGCACGGCGCCGATGACCTACTGAAACGGGAGTACGGCCAGTACCTGAGCACTCCACCGGAGGACAACTACAATGTCTCGCTGCTGTTTGACCTGAAGGCGCTCCCGGGCCCGGGCACCGCCGAGCGGGAGGCGATCATCGGCAAGGCGAGCCTCCTGAAGCGAAACTGCTTCGCCTCCGTCTTCGAGAAGTACTTCGAGTTTCAGGAGAAGGGCGAGGCGGCGGAGGGGGCCAATAAGCGGGCGGTGATTCACTACCGCGACGACGAGACGATGTACGTGGAGGCGCAGGCGGACCGGGTGACGGTGATCTTCAGCACCATCTTCAAGGACGAGGACGACATCGTCCTGGGGAAGGTCTTCATGCAGGAGTTCAAGGAGGGCCGGAAGGCGAGTCATACGGCGCCGCAGGTGAGCGTTTGTTTGGAGTTCGATTTCGGTGTTTCGATTTCTATTTACTCACAACCTTTCCTTTCTATTTTCTTTCCAGGTCCTCTTCTCCCACCGCGAGCCGCCGCGCGAGCTCGCCGAGACCGACGCCCGCGTCGGCAACAACATCGGCTACATTACCTTTGTGCTCTTTCCCCGGCACACGGCCAAGGCGAACCGCGACAACACCATCAACCTGATCAGCACCTTTCGCGACTACCTGCACTACCATATCAAGTGCAGCAAGGCGTACATTCACTCGCGGATGAGGGCCAAGACCAGCGACTTCCTCAAGGTGCTCAACCGGGCGCGCCCGGAGAAGGTGGAGAAGGAGAAGCGCAATATCAAGTCAGTCTTTCTAATTCTTTGATGTTCGGTTTCGAAATGGCCTAACCTTTTTTTCTTTCTTTTCAAATTCTAGGGGAAAGATTATGAACATTCGTTGAGGAGGAGGAACATCTTAAGAGAACAACCTTGCTTCCTAGGTTCCAATTATTACAATTACTATATTTCCTTTCTTACCGATTCCTTTTCCAACTCCACGATTTTGTCCCCACCCAATTATTGTGCAAAGGTTGCAAACAAACTTCTTCTTTTCCTCTCTTTTGGCGAGGCTCTTTTTTATCATCAAAACACTACCTGCATGCCCTCTTCTTTCTTATTCAACAATCAAAGGATGAAGGTGATGAAGGTTTTAGCAGTCAAAGTTTTAAATGTTGAAAAATTAAAGTGATTGATGATATGATTTGATTTCCAACAAGCCGAAAGAATCGGTCTGAAATCAGGAATCAAGAAATCAGGTTGATGATACGTACTCTTTGTGTGACTTTTGTTTTCCCGCGTCAACTTCGAGCGCGGGCTTTTTGTCAACTTTGGGCAACTTCGTTTTGGGTTTTTCGATTTCGATTTCGCTGCTCTTTTGTTTGTTTGTTCGAACTTCGAAGAAAAAGACAACTGCTTAAACTACTCCAGATTTCTCCTTCCTAATCTAAGCTTGAAGTCGAAGTTCGAAGTCGGCGAAAAAAAGGTCGAACTGCTGTCATCAACAAAGCAGAAGAAGAAGAAGAAGTGCTCTGGTTTTGTCAGGCCACCAAAAAGTGTATCAAGTTCTACTTTGGCGATAAGAGACAGTTTTACTTGTGCTCTACTCTATCGCTGCTAAATCTCCATCTCTCGTTATCGTACAAGCTCTTCTTCTCTTCTTCTTCCTACTTTGATGATGGATGATGAACACACGTACACTTACGACACTCGGTGGCACTTTGGTGGTGATAATTTGAGGATCAGCCACGAGTACATGATCATCATCACCACCACTTTTTCGTCACTTTCAGCAAACCAGTACGGCAGTACTGTACCGTCCTCCTCCTCCTCCTCCTCTTCGTGAGTATCTTGAAAAAAACTTCTGTTCTTCTTATCACATGGGCGAACTTTGATCGACTCTCTCTTCTTTTTCCAGCTTCTCACTCGAAGTAAGCAACAAACAAACAAATGATGAAGATGAAGATAAAGATGAAAAAGAAGAAGAAAGTGTACTGCCGACACTTCTCCTTTTCTCGTGTCTCCACCACGACTCCCTCAACTATATATCACCATTTTCTCTCTCCCGTTTTTCTGGTAGTCGTACAAGATCTATTTCTCTTTCTCTCTCCTTCCCTTTTCCTTTGCTGACTCGACTCTTCATCTCCTGACACACACACACACACACTCACAGTGTTCGTCTGCACATCTTCTACTTTTCTGCTTCACTTTGCCAATTTGACGACGCCGCCGCCGACCCCGACGTTCGACTTGGTCGGACTGTGTCAGTCAGTCATTCAGTCACTGCTGTCGGTCTGCTGACTTTCTTCTCATTCGAACTCACTCATTCATTCATTCAGCTCTTCCTCTACGATTCTCTCCAGTTCACTCTTCGAAGTTCCCAAAGAGAGGCGACAAAAACGGCATTTACTCTCTCACACAGACGCTAAAGACTTTGCACCGGCGGCATTTTCTTCTTCTTTTTTTCATCCTCCTCCTCAATCTCTTTCGCCCTCGTTTGGTGGTGATCTTCGTCTTCTTCTTCTTCAGCTTAACTCTCTTTACTCTACTTTCTACCACCACCACCGATTCGCCTGGTTGATCTTTAACTGCTGCTGCTGAAGCTTGCTCTCATTTTGGCAATCAAGTCTTTCCCTTTCTCTCAGCAAACGCCGGTGAACGACACTTTGTGTTGTTTCGTCTGTTTTTGTTGTTCAGATGACGACGTCGACTTTGACTAACCAGCCAACTAAGAAAACGAAGACATTGAAATCCAAACAACCAAACAACAACAAAAAGTGCTGCAGAAGAACGTCACTGGATCGCTCTCCGCTCGGTAAGTGACAACTTTCTCTTCTTTCTTTTTGTCTATATGGGAGGTACTTTCCCCAGAACTGTTGTTGCACTCGCCAGCTCAGCTGGCTAATAGCTGAGCAAATATTTGCTCAAATTCATCCGAGATCGGTACTTCTTTCACTAGTACTGACACCGATACACACTGATAAAAGTACACAAAAGTGCTCTTTTAGTCTGCAAGAGGTTGTTGTCGATTAATTACCGAATTTGGCAAAGCAAAGGGCAAGTGCACTGCTCTTTCTGTCATGTTTTGTTTATTGTCTGTCCTTGTTGACTTTGTTCCTCGGACCTGAGGCTGATCTCTTCAGCTACCTCGCTACATCTGTTTTCTAAAAGATTGCTGCTGGGTATGTCACTGTTTTTTATTCCACTTTGATTCCAAAAATGGAAAATTCGAAAACGGGAATCCAAAATCGGCGCATCGTACACTCTGTACGGCCCGGTGACGGCTCTGGCCGTAGACGGCGTTACCTTTTTGGCCGTTGGAAAGAGCGCACACTGGCGCGCGCCGAGCGTGGCGCTCGCTCGCTCGTCTCCGGGCGCTCTCGTTTCGCCTTTCGCTTTTTCGCCTTTGTCACTTGCCCTTGAGACTTCGCCGACGACGGTCGTGTCTTCTCTTGTACAGCAAAAACGAGCGAGCTAGCGCCGCGCGCCAACTTGTCTGTCTCCCACCCAACTCGATCCTCGTCTCGTCGATTTCGTCTCTTTTCGCGGCTCGGGTCAGGACTTCCTCTCCTCTCCCCTCTCCTCATTCCTTGAGCATTCCCTCTCTCTACCTCTCTCGCCCACACCACGATGGAGCCCGTTCCAAGCACGTCCCAAGGAGGAGGCCAAGATGGCCGAGAGGCTCAGTTGCCGTCGCCGAAGCGACAAAAGATGTCCGCCGCTACTGCCGCCGCCATTCTGCCAGCCAATGCCGAGGCAGCCGAAGCCCTGCTCGCCCCTGCTGCTGCCGAGTACATGGAGACGATCTTCTCCGACGACTGCCTCCTGCTGGTCTTCAGGCTGGTCGACATGGTGGACCTGCTGCAGACGCTGCCGCTGGTCTGCACGCGCTGGAACCGCCTCGCCCGCACCGCCCGTCTCGCCCGAGCGGTGCTCCAGGTGCACGCCGGCATGGTCAAGCCGAGCGTCGCCGACCCACAACGACGACAGGCCATCTTTGGCGGCCCGGCGGTGGTGGAGGAGGGAGGCGCAGGGCACCACCAGGCCCAGGCCCAAGCCCAACCGGAGCAGCTCAACAACGCCGCCGCCCCCGTCGACGGCCACGACCACGACCATGGCCGCCGCGTGGAGAACCACGTCTCGAGCATTCGCCCCATTCGCGAGTTCTACTTCTGCGAGCGCGCCTGCCTGAAGCTGGCCACCCTCCTGCCCAACATTCGCACGCTGGTGCTGTCCGTGGACCACCTCGCGCTGGAGACGAGCATGCCGGCCATCTTGTTGCTGCTCAACCGCCACATCACCTTCGCCGGCCGCCTGACCACCTTTCGCTTCTCGCTGCGCTTCGCCCTCGCCCACACGCTGCTCACCGTCGGCGGCCGAACGGCTCTGGTGGCGGCCCTCAGCACCGTCCAAGCGGGCGAGACGCGCGAGGCCTTCGACCAGCGGCGGACGGCCTATGTGAGGGCGGCGCTGGCCATTCGCGACATCGTCGCTGCCGTCAATCAAATGGGTAAGAGTCGGGGAGAGTCAGTGTTGAAAAAATTTGTTTTGATTTTACTTAATGTTCTTTCTACTTCTTTACAGAGCGACTGGAAGACCTGCACCTGGCCTTCTGGCACTACTGCCTCCTTCCGCTGGAGGTGGGCAACCCCGCCCTTACGCGGACGCTGGAGGCGCCCCTCCACCTGCCCGTCCTGCGCCGACTGCGGCGCTTCTTCTTCTACTCGTACGACGGCAACGTCGCCGTCCTGCCCTCTCTCCAGCAGCAGCTCACCGGCCTCGACCACCACCCTCTTCCCGAGGTGCAGGTGCTGGGCACTGCCGTCTACGAGGCCATTGCCGCTCAGGGCCTCTTCCTGACGATGTCGCCGCCGGTGCAGGCGTGCCTCAGAACCATCGCGCTGGGCGCCACTGCCCCGCTTTTCACCGACGCTGCTGCTGCTGCCCCCGCCGCCATTGGAGGAGAAGGAGAAGGACCACCAGCGCCGCCGCAGCAGCAGCAGCTCCACCTGGGCCGCTTCACCGCCCTGCACCGCATCGAGGTGGCCGTCGGCGCCGATCTAACTCTGCCGGTGCTCACCGCCGCTCTCTCCCAGCTGCCCGCCCTCCGCCGCCTTCGCCTGGAGCTGAACGTGAGCACGTACTGTCGCACAAACCGGCTGGTCGCGGACACCGAGTCTGCCACCATCAGGCTCAATCAGGCGCATGTGCGAAAGCACCGCAGGGCGCTGACGCCCCTGCCCGCCATTACCACGCTCGAGCTGCAGCTCGCCCTCAAGTGGCACGCTCACGTGCCGGCGCTCAACTTGCAGACGGCCTTTCCCAGGCCGCTGGACATGCTCGTGGTGGGCTCCGCCGGCAAGCACTCCCTCCCCTGCCCCAGCTGCGCCAACGACGTCTTCCTCTTCTCGCAGGTGGTCAATGAGGTAGGACGTGGAGGAGGAGGAGAAGGGGTGGAAGGGGGCCCCAGCACGCGCACCCGCAGCCAGACGCGGGCGCGGATGCCCAAGGTGATGGCCATGCCACCGGGGGCAATGCCCCGCGAACTGCTCCTCAGCCGGATGATTGCGGCGAAGGAGCGCTGTGCGCGGCGGGCGGTGGCGGCGCTGCTGCCCACCGCCAAAAACTTCCACTTTGAAGGGGAGCTCTTCTGAAGAGAGCTAGTGGAAGTGGGAGGACGGTTAGGAGGAGATGGGAGGGAGCTTTACCTACATATTTACTTTTATTATTTATTATACTTATCATTTTATTAGAGGTAGTTCAAAATTTTTTCCCTTCATTTCTCTCTATTTCCTTTATATTCTACCTCTCTCTCTATCTTCTCTTATCACTACTTACTCACTGAGTCTCTCACACCTGAGATCTCTTTCACCTACTTCTTTCCTATTTATTAACCTTTCATATTTTTTTTACATTTCACTTATGATATTTTTTTATTAATATTACTTAACTGTGTTACATTATAGAAGTCTTGTGCTACCGGATTGTGAGAGCATTTCAATGTTGTGGTGGTGGTGGCGATATCGTCTTGAGGACAGCCGTTGCTCGAGGGGGATTTTCCAACAGCCAACACTACTGTTTGACAAATCAGTCGATCAAATGATTTGTTTTTTCCACCAGCATTGATAGGCAAGCTCAATCGATGTTGATGTGTGATTGCCAACTCTCTGACTTGACCTCCTCTTCCACTGGTGTTTGACTGAATGAAGGAGAAAAGTTAGTTGTTTCGAAAATACGCTCTCCCCTTAAAACAAAGGTTTTGTTCTTGGAATTTTTCTCTGAATTTGTTCATGTGATTTGCCCGCCTGCCTTCACTTTCACGGCTTCTGGGCTTAGTTGGGTGGTATTGAAAAGGGAAGGGAATTGGTATTTGTTGTTATTTGCGTTGGTACAGAAGTCCGATGACCTTTGTTGGCTGCTTTATTTGTCTTTTCATTTTACTAGCCGATTAGCATAATGAAATGGAATTATTACTTTTGTTTGTATCGGGTTCTTCTTTGTCACCACACTACAAACTAATTGATTCGATGCCCTTTTCTCCGTTTGCTCTGTTTTTTGCTCACAATTCCTTCCGAGCTTATCGGCTGCTTGGCCTCTTTTTCCTTCTTCTTCCCTCCTTCTCTCTCCTTTAGGTGCAGCCAATTTTGTTGTCTGTTTCTCTTTCCTCTGCTTCCGAGTCAGCATGCCAACATCTCCCTGGCCATTTATTATTATCAGCCGTTTCGGTGGTGGTGATGGTGATGGTGATTTATTGGCCACCACTGTACGGGAGATAGTGTGTTTGTGTACTACTGTACAGTAGTTTGCCTGTTTGCTGATGCTACCACCGCCGCATCTCTTTTTCTCTTTGGCCTTGCCACTGTACCACTGGGCAATTTTTTTCTGCTGCATTCCCTTATTTATTTTATTTTCCAGGAGTGCATTTTCTTTTGCTTCTTCTTCTTCTGCTGAAAGTGATGTAACAGCAAAAAGAAGACAGAAGAAGTTGTGGTAATGTTCAGCGATGAGATAACCTAATGACATTATTTTCCTCCTAACCTGTTGTACATTGCAGGGTAATTTAGCTGTAACCTGTTACTAAATGAATTACTGCACCGTACTGTACGTAGAGGTAGTGCGTGCAAATTATTATTCATCACTACCTCTCTTTTCTTCTTTTTAACTTTCTCCACCGTCGAGCACTGGTGCACTAGACACTTCACTAGTACCTGTTTGTCTGTTTGTACAGTGTTTGTACAGCTGCTGCTGTTGCCGTCTCGTTTTTTCTTTCTCTTTTTGTTTCACTCTGATCATCATCATCAGCTCGAGTTGTTGGCGGGGATCGAGCTCGATTGTTATTGTTTCTCTCTACAGATTAGTTGTAGCCTTTTTTCACTTTCAAGAACCTCATTTGCCTTTTTAATTAGTTAATTAATTGGCGTAAAGTGCTGCTGTGTTTACATTTAGCAGGCTCGGTAGTAACAGGAGCGCTAACGAGGTAACTTTGTACAAATTGAAAATGTTGTGTGCTGTACAGCTCAGTTTCGCTTTCGTAAGCTGTTGTTGCTGCCCTTGAACTTGAAGCTGCTTTTGCTGTTGCTGTCCGGTTGATCCCTGATGGACACCGAAAAATCAGCAGCCGCAGCTGACGTCAGGGATTCTATTTTAGGAGTGAACACACTTCTTCTCTTTCTCATTTCTTGCTTAGTTCTTTCTCCCCCGCCGCTGCGTCCATTTCACACTTACTTCAGGGGTTTACTGCAATTATGGAAATTCGCTGAAATTTGTTTTCCTGCTCTTACACTTGATTTACAATTGCACACTCACACATGATCTAAAAAAGAAAATAAGTAGTAGTACTTCTTAGACCAGATTACTTATCGTCAAATCTGCTGCTGCTGGTGGTGGTCATCTAGATGATGTCAAACGCTTTCTTCTTGTTTTTTCCTGCTAAATGAGTGTGAGTTTGAGTACACAAGGCAGTCCTTGATCTCGAATGTCCAAGCTGATAATAAGGGTGAGGACATTTTTCCCCTCCTCGTTTGCCTACTTTATGATAGTGTTTTGATGGCCACCACCATCACCACCACCGCCAGAACCCGAACCAAAAGAGAGAACATTTGGCCTACATATTTAGTGTGCTGTGCCTGACAACCGAGCACACTTTCTCTCCGCTGGTGTTGACATTAATCACCCATTCCCCCAATAGCTGGTGGTCCTTCAGTAGGTGATGATGCATTCGATTGCCCTTTTCAGAGCTAGTACAACAGCAGCATCAACAACAACAATTTTTGTTGCTGGTTAGTGCTGGTAATCTGGTTAGTTTGTGTGCTCTGTGTGTGCGCGTTTTTCGCCTAATTGCCACTTGCTCTGCGCTGAATGTTTAGTGCTGTTGTTGTGTTTGTCACTTTTTTGGAAATTGGGATTGGTTGTCCTCAGTAGTAGTAGTCCTAGAGACACTGATGGTAATTGCAGAGAGGTGTTGCTCATCACCACCACCACTTTTTGTTTATACCCACTGTACATTTTGTACGGCAGCAGCAGCAGTGTATGACAGTGTTGTACAGGAGCAATAGTTTTACATTGTTGAAAATTTTTGTCTCTACCACTGTTTTTGTAGAGCAGCTCTAAAGTAAACAGTCAGCAATGAAGAGAATGTGTTTAATTTTACATTTTTTTTAATTAGGCTCTGCTTGTTCATTGTAAAAAAGTTTTCGTCTAGTTTATTTTATCTTATCATAGTTGAGGTTAGAATTTACACCCAGGTTTTGTTAAACAGTAGAGTAGGTAATTTAGCCTGTAATTTAGATTGCCGCCTATCTCTCATCGCCTTTTTATTGTTTTTCATCATCTTCTAATAATAATAATAATAGTAAAACTGAAACTGAACCTCAGTACTTTGAACTGCAGAGCAACAATTTTACTGTATAGGACTTTATCGCATTCTCTTTCCATTTCATCATTTGTACCGCTTAATTAGTCAAAAGCACACAGTGTTCCAAGCCATTACCTGCTGCCGCTGCTGCCGTGCACTGAACTTTTTTGTTGTAATATAAAACAGAGGCTGAGACTGATACTGATGATGATGATGATGACGATTATAAAAACACACATAACAACTAGAAACAGTCCGTGTAGTTTAGTCCTTTTTATTGCTGCTGGGCGGAAGAAGTAGATGATGGTGATGGTGATGAAGTAATCGGCAATCGTACAGCACAGTTGTACTGCACAGTGCAAGACAACTACTGTACGGCGAGGAGGACTGCTTAGCTTAGCTTTGCGGCTAATCAATGTCAACTTTGGCTGCTGCTCCTGTTGCTGCTGATTTCCTTTGTCGAATGAACAATTTCAACACAGCAGTGGCAAAGTGAAAAGTCTACAGTTAAGGAAAAAAAGTACAAAGGTTGTTGCCTGTTCGGCTGTTGGATTAGCCTCTGCTGCTGCTGTCCCTCGTGATCGCTGGATGATAAGTTTCAGTTGCCGTTGTACGGTAGCTGTACAAAAGCGGTGGCAAAGTTTTAAGCTACCATTCATTTCATGCGACATTTCCACCGACCAGTGCAAGTCCTGTTCTGCTTCTACTGCTTTGCATCAGGTGTGTTTACTGTTTTTTATTTGTAGCGATTACCACCAAACTTCGGAAATTAGTCACCCGTTAATATTTAACTCATTTCAAGGGAGATTGAACTTCATCCCTATCCCCCAAAAAAATGCTAATCACATTTCAGCTTACCCTCCTCTTTAATTTCACACCTCACCCTTATCATCTTTTCCTTATCTCTAACTTCCCCTTATCAATCATCAACTCAAGCTTACTCATCTCATTCACCTCTGTCAGATTTCTCGTTTTTAGCAGCTCTGCTCTGAGCTTGTTGCCCCTCGCTACTCACAGTCAGTCAGTGGCGCCGTTGCTGTAGTCTGCAGACGGCAAGGGAAAGGAAAAAAGTTGTCACTGGGAGAGAAAAAGTTTGGTTGCCTTCTCTCCATCGTTGTCTGTTCATTCACCGTCTACCGTCGCTCTGCTAAACAGCACGAACAGCACATGTGTGTGTTCTCTGTCAGAACACCAAGCGTTTTATCTTTATTACCACCACTACCAAAAGAAGAAGGACATTATCATCATCAGCAGCAGCAGTGGCAGCAGTTACCTCACCAGCACCTCATCACCAGCAGTACTTTTACTCTACAGTGACAATTCCTATCTTCTCTTCTGCTTTCTATTTCATCAGATGATGCTTTAGCCGTGGTGGTTGTCCTCGTATAAAACTCTGCCGCCAAACGCTCTCAGCTGCTCCAAAGCCTCAGCTGCTGCAGCTCTTTTGCTGCTCTTGCCTTTTCTATTTTGTTGAGCTGTGATCTTCAAATTCTTGAAGCCCAAAAATGTACGTGGACACGAATTACCCGATCTTGGGGGCGGCTGCTGCCGCCACTTCGAGCAGCGCCCTCATTTGGATCCTCGTCATCTCCTTCATCATCGCCTTCTTCCTCGCCTTTGGCGTCGGTGCAAACGATGTCGCCAACAGCTTCGGCACCTCGGTCGGCTCAAAGGTAAGTGACCAGTTCCCAGTTTGACCTTTGACCTTTCTTTAACCCAATTTCTTCCCCTAGGTTCTCACCCTCCGCCAGGCGTGCATCCTCGCCACGATCTTCGAAATCGCCGGCGCCGTCAGCATGGGCTACAACGTCAGCAGCACCATTCGAAATGGGATGATCAACCTCGATGCCTACGAGAACGAGGTGAAGCTGCTGATGCTCGGCTTCCTGGCCGCCCTCATCGGCTCCACCATTTGGAACCTGATTGCCACGCTGGCCGGGATGCCCATCAGCGGGACACACTCCATCGTCGGGGCGATCATCGGCTTCAGTGTGGTTGCCAAAGGCTGGGGCAGTGTGAAGTGGATGGGGCTGATCAAGATTGGTAAGTTCTAGTGGAACTTTGGAGGTTTGTTGATAAGCTTTTAATCCCTCTTTTCCCCTTTAGTTGCATCCTGGTTCGTCAGCCCGCTTCTCTCCGGCATCGTCTCCCTCGCCATCTACCTCTTCATCCGCCATTACATCATCAACAGCGAGCAGGCCCTCGCCCACGGCCTGCTCGCCCTGCCCTTCTTCTACTCCATCACCGTCTTCGTCAACGTCTTCTCCATCGTCCACGCCGGCCCGGGCTTCCTCGCCAGCGTCACCTGGTGGATGGCCCTCCTCGTGGCTGGGGCCGTCGCCGTGGTGGTCGCCCTGGGCGTCTGGTTCATCGTCGTCCCGAGGTTGAAGGCGAAGATTCTGACGCTGCTGGATGTTCTCGGTGGAGGAGAGAAGAAGGAGGGAGTTCCCGTTGGTGTAAGTTTTTGGATATTTTTAGAAGTTTTCTAAAACCTTTTTCTTCTGTTGTTTTCAGGCGACGGCAATTGAGATGACCACCACAACAACGACAACGACAAAAACAACTTCAGCCGCCACAAATGAGGCCGTCGATGCGGAGACGGCCGCCGCCGCCGCCGCGCTGGACGCCGAGCAGGTGGTGAAGAGAAGAAGAGCCGAGGGTGATGACCACGACCAAAATGGCGAGGTGAATGGAAACCTGCCCAGCATGACCGACTTGAACTCCATCACCACCACAACTCCTCCAATCTCCAACGGTCACATCAACCCTGCCTTTGAGGTCAGCTCTCCGACAATGGTCAACGGAAATGGAAAGGGCGGACACTACCCCGAGGTGAAGCCAGTTCGCCGCTCGGAACGGGCGCGCTCCTTTGACGATGGAACCACGGAAAATCGAACCGTCGAGGAGAAGGCGGCTGTGGCTGCAAAAGAGAAGGAACTTGAAGGAGGCGACGAGGACGACGACAAGCCCGAGGTCGCCCAACTGTTTACTTTTCTGCAGATTCTCACCGCCTGCTTTGGCTCCTTTGCTCACGGCGGAAATGATGTCAGGTAAACATTGATTTTGGATTCTATTTTCCCAAAATTCTGAGGTTCTAACTTTTCGGCTATTTCCACCCACCCAACCAGCAACGCCATCGGTCCCCTGGTGGCCGTCCTCCTGCTCTACAAGGACGGCAGCGCCGCCGGCAGCACGCCGGCCTACATTCTCCTCTACGGCGGCCTGGGCATCAGCATCGGCCTCTGGGCCTGGGGCCGGCGGGTGATTCGGACGATGGGCAACGACCTCACCAAGATCACGCCTAGCACCGGTTTCACCATCGAGATCGGGGCGGCCATCACCGTCCTGGTGGCCAGCAAGGTCGGCCTGCCGATCAGCACCACTCACTGCAAGGTCGGCTCGGTGGTGCTCGTCGGTCGGGCGCAGAAGAGCCAGCAGGGCGTCAACTGGCGCCTCTTTGCCAACATTGCCGCCACCTGGATTCTCACCGTGCCTCTCACTGCTTTGATGTCCGCCTTTAGTATGTGGCTGTTGATGTATGCGCTCTAAGAGGGGTTCTAGAACCTTTGGAACTTCTTCTTGGGACCATGAACTTCCTCTCTCTCTCTCTCTCTTGGACTTGCTTCAAACAATCCGTCATCATCATCATCACCAACTCGAATCACTTCAGTCAATCAGATCCACCCCTTTACCTGAGAGGCCTTACTGAGCTCACTGGAAGCAACCTTCTTTCTTTATCTTCTTTCTTTCTATTTTACTACCTTTTATTTATCTCACAAGCTATTTCTACTCTCTCTCCCCTCTTCTCCTTTCGACATATCCTCCTGGATGGGCGTTTACTTTTCTTTGTTGTTGTTGATGAGGATGATGATCAGATGATCAGATGATGAACTTTCCGTCCAGCTCAAGATTGACTTTGCCCCCTTTTTCTTGAACTTATCTTTTCCATCTTCAACTTTTCCTAATTTATTTTTCTACTATTACGATTGTCCCCTTTTTATTGCGCCCCTCTCTTCTCATCCCTTTTCATCCCCTTCATCTTGTCCATCCATTCTATGATTTTTTGTACAAAGTTTTTTCCTCTTCCTTTTTTCTTGCTGTACAAACACACACACCTATCTTATTTTTATTTTTCTTTGAATTTCTTTCCTTTCCTTCCTTCCTCCACTTCTGTGTGTACAAAGTCAATAAAGACCATTTTATTTTTTCTAAAACTTTTGGGCTTTTGTTTGAGTTTGAGATTGTACAGTTGCAAAATGTTTTTGCGCATTTCGAATTTTTCTGGAGCACGTCCTCTGCGGGTGACCGCCGCTGTGTTTGTTTTGCTCTGCAGAGAGGATTTTTCTGGCCAAGAGTTTTTGTTGAGCTTTCTTGAGCTGAGTTTCGAGACAAAATCATCAAAAACTCTTCATTTCTTGAAGAGAATATCATCAAAAAAATTATCTGAAGAAGAAGGAGGATGTCCTCCGCCGACAACATCGCCAATGTGCGCAACTACCAGATTCAGCTGCAGCAGGTGGAGACGGCGCTGGCCGCCGAGCCGGACAACGAGGAGATGAAGATCCTGAAGAAGGACCTCGAGGTTTGTTGCTCTTCTTCTTTTTTATCTTTACCATTCTAATATTCCTTACCATCTTCAGGAGGTAATCGCTTTGACGATGAGCGTGATGGAGCCGGACGAGCTGGCGATGCTGAAGAACAGCACCTTCAACTCTCACCTGGTGGCCGGCTCTTCTGCCTCGAATCACAACTACAAGGCGGGCGACTACGTCCTGGCGCCCTGGAGCGAGGACGGACAGTGAGTACCACTGAGTTTTCGAACCTTTGAAGCCATTAATCCCCTTCTTTTCCTCCTCAGATTCTACGAAGCCCAAATCGAGGACATCACCTCTGACGGGCAGTGTACGGTGGTGTTCAGCAATCAGAAGCGGCGCCTCGCCGAGGTCTGCCTCGTCTCGCTGCTGAAACCGGTGGCCGGGAAGAATCGAAGATATGGCGGCGGCGGTGGTGGTGGTGGCAGCTCTTCAACATCAAAAGACGACGGTGAGGGAGGAGGAGGCATGAACTCGATGAAGAACTTCAAGGTGGCGCAAGAGGTTCGCGAAGCCCAAAAACGAAAACAACAAAAGCGCAAGGAGAAGCTAAAAGCTCTTGAAGAGGAACGGGAGAAGGACAAGGCCAAGTGGCAGTCCTTCGCCTCCAAGGTAATCGGCGGCGGCGGAAAGAAGGGCTCGGGAAAGAGTAGTAGTTCAAGCAGCTTCTCCGCCCTCAAGAAGAAGAGCATCTTTGCGACGCCCGAGTCGGTGACGGGCCGGGTCGGCGTGGGCACCTGTGGTAAGTGCTTTCTTTTGGGAGGGATCTTTTTCGAATCGAAATGATAACGACCTTGTTCTATTTTTCTCAGGTGTCGGCGGCAAGCCGATGACCGAGTACCAGATGAAGATGGAGAAGGTGAAGAAGACGGCGACGACGCTGCCCAAGTTCTCCCTGGCGGACGGCGACCGCGACGGCGACGATGATGACTACGATGGTGAGCCCAGTGGGCCATCATCCTCTTCCTCGTCCTCCTTCAGAGAATTTTCCGGCCGGAATCGGTTCTAAAAAGCAGGGGTTTTATTACTTGCATGTGAGCTAGACACTGTACACTTTATTCTTTTTTTTGTTTCGTCGCCTTTGGCTTCTGTTATTCGCAATTATTAAGCGTACCTTCAGTACGCTTTCCTACTCAACTCACTTCACTGTCATCCTCCCTGTCTCCTCATCCATCCCCATCTTTCTTTAGTTCCGGTCTGATAGCTTTGATAGCTTTGAAATCAAATGAACAAGCGGTCCAAATTAAATCCAAAGCATTTGAGATCGGATGGGAAAAGAAAAAGTGATGAACGCTTCTGTAGATTGGCTTTCAGTGGTATCGATACCTGACAGCATTTTGATTGTTTTGATTTTCGCGGCGAAAACGTGCTTTGCTTTGGCTGCTGTTGCTTCAGTTTGCTCCTTGCCGTGGCTTCTTGATCGGCTCTCAAAGATTCTCGTCTCAAAAAGCCGATCTTTTGTTGCTGGAACACCATCTCAAGAAGAAGATACAATGGAAACGGAGGAGGAGGAGATCTCTGTGCCAGAGGAAGATCAGGCTGAGGATGTCGCTGGAGATGATCCGAAGAAGACGGCTGAATCTGAAGCTGCTGAAGCCGAAGTCAAAACGCTTCACAATTTTCCGGCAGCCGTTACCGGCATCGAGTACAGCTTCGGCACCTTCTTCAACTGGTTCATGCCCAGCTGTATGGACCTGTGGACGACGGAGGACAACTTTGGTGGTGGCTCACAGGACCACCACCACGAGACGATCATCGCCTACGGCGCCCGCTCCTTTCTCTTTCTGCTTGACGTGAAGAATTCCCTGCAATCACCCTCGCCATCAGCTGCCTCGAACTACGGCATCCACTACCGCGACCTGGTGAACGTCTTCGGCCACTCGGCCTCGAAGAAGTTCACCGACGTCTTCCGCTCCACCAATGCCTACGTGACGACGGTGGTCTTCGAGAAGACGAGGGACTTTGTCGGTCGCTCGGCTTCGGCTTCTAATTTCGAAAGTCATGGTAATTTGAAACCTTTTTGTGTTTCTATTTCTCTCTCTCTCTCTCTCTCTCTCTCTCCCCTAGGTCCTCGCGTCTTTGTGGGCAACTCCGAGGGCTCGGTCGCCGTCTACGACCTCCACCGCCGGTCCACCCTTCTTCAGGACCTTCCCCTGGCCGCCTTCAAGCGACACTGCTGTCGAAAGGTGCCCGGCCACTCGAAGATACTCTCCGCCGCGTGGATGCACTTTCGGGCGCCGGAGATTGGCTCGGTGGTCTTCTACCCACTGGACTGTCACCTGGTTCGCTGGGAGGTGGACCAGGGAAGGGTGGAGGTGGTCCACTTTGAGGATCGGCAGTGTGGTGGTGGTGGATCAGGAGGTGGTGATGGACTTCGACTCTTTGGCCAGCTGCCCATTAGCTGCCTGGTGGCGATGAGCGCCGAGGCGACGGCCGACCGAGCTGAGCACCGGCTCGCTGTTGGGTAAATTTGTTTAAGTTTGAGTTCTATTTCTATTTCTACTTCTAACCACTTTTCTGAACTTTCCTAGGTTCAACGGCGGCAAACTGGCTATCCTCTCCTTCAGCGCCAGCTCCGGCCAGGCCACCGCCCTGGTCCTCCTGACCGACGCCTCCACCCACCACGATGACATCTGCTCGCTGGCCTTCTCCACCTATGCCATCGGCTCGGTGGCCGCCTACCGCTCCGGTCTGCTCGTTTCCGTCAGCCGCGACGCCGTCCTCAAGGTCTGGAGCATCGGCGACGGCTCGACGGCTTCAGAGATTGCCGAGTACCGAATATCGTCGAGTGGTTCTTCAAACAACAACAGCGGCAGCAGCAGCGGCTCTGCGTCCTCTTCCAACTCACGAAAAGGAAGTGAGGGCCAGCACTCGAAGTGCAACTGGTTCGCCGCCGCCTTTCTTCCTCGGTCGGCGCTGGGGCAGTCCTCCTCAAACTCTGCCTCAAACTTTGCCTCAAACTCCAACTCTTTGGCAAAGCCGCCCAGCTACGAGATTCTGGTGACGGCGCCCACCGGCGAGCTGGTCAGCCTGGCGCTGCCCGATCGGGCGCCCAGTTCAAAGTTGCGCATCGCCAAGGCGAGCCGCTTTGCTGCCTCCTCCTCAAGATCGGGTCAAAATTCGAAGGTGAACAGCTTTGGAGGAGGAGGTGATCACCACCATCAAGGCCACCAGTCGGTGGTCTTCAGCATCATGGTCTGCGGGAGACGGGGCATTGCGGTCACCTACTCACTGGACTACAAGATGATACTGTGGGAGTTGGGCTCGAGGTAGGTTTTGAGGGGGTTTTCGAAATCTTTTTAAACTCTCTTTATTTTAGAACCGCCCGCGGCCGCTTCCACCTCTTCGCCAACGGGGCGCTCGCAATTGACTGCTGCCTGCGGGACCGCCGCCTGGCCGTCGCCTTTGGCAGCTCCGTCTACGCGCTCGACTTTGGCGGTGGTGAAGAAAAGGAAATTTCAACAGTTTCGACGACCCGCCTCACCACCGCCCCCAAGGCGTGGAAGTTCTACCAGGTCAGCTGGAACAATGTCAGCGACTCGGAGCGGCTCGGGTCGCTGGCGCTGGGAAACTCGGGCGGTGAGGTGCTGCACTACGATCTCAACGAGCGGGTTTTTGTTGGCAAGGGAGGAGGAGGAGGAGGCTTTTCAACCAAGAATCTGTCTGGATTCGCCAAGGGCGTCGGAGATGCCAGCAAGATCTACAAGTTTGTCTGGCCGGTGAAGGTGGCGGCGGGAAGTGGCGGTAAGTTTACCTCTAAAAATTTTAAGTTTTGCTCTAATTTTTCTCTTCTTTTTAGAGCCCCCACGAACTGCCGTCCTCAGCCTGCACGCCTCTGGCGCGATCCTCATCAACTTCGTGCCCTCGCGACACCTTCCCAATCGGCCGGCGGAGAACTTTATGACGGCGAAGTACGTCGCCGGGCTGCCGACGATAGAAAATGGAAGTTCTGGAAGTTCTTCAGCAGTTGGCAGCCTCCTGCAGCAGCGGAAGCACTCGGCCCTGGACGGCCACCACCGAGGAAGGGTCCTGGTGGTTGGCAACGATGACGGCACGGTGGATCTGCTGAAGAGCGTTGAAGGAGGTGGTGGTGATGGAAGTTCGCCGCCCTATCGACATTTTTACCGATTTCGCGCCTTCACCAAGCCGATCATTTCGATTGAGGCCTCGGGAGATGATGGAGGTGATGGAGGCGGTTCAGGTGGTCTTTGGCTGGCCATCACCGCCATGCACGACAACTTTGTCCACTGCTATCGGCTGGAGGTGAACGAAGAGGGTGACGGGAGTTTGGAGGAGAAGGAGGTATCCTCTGAAGAATCCACTTCAAACTTTTCCTCAAACTCCTCCTCTATCCTCAAGCCCCTCCAGCTGACCAAGTACAAGCTGAGTGGGCACTCGGACCGGGTGGCGGCCACCTCCTGGAGTCCATTTTCTTCGTATTCTTCAACAAATCAGCAGAAGAAGCTGCTCGTCACCGCCAGCTACGACACGAGTTGCATCGTCTGGGAGGTGGTCAGTCAGCGACCGCTGCACCGCTTCACCGGCCACCGCTCCCTGATCTACGCCATCAGGTGGAGTCACTTCCGGGAGGAGCTGATCTTCAGCGGCGGCGAGGACGCCTTCCACGCCTGGCGGTGGCCGGAGCAGCCCAAGTTCGAGGATGATGATACTGAAGGGGTTGATAATTCGGCGGGGGTGACGCTGGTGAAGCTGCGGGAGGTGCTGAAGAAGAAGGAGCAGGTGAAGAAGGTCAAAGATGGAGAAAAGGCCAAAGAAGAGGGTGAGAGTGAAGAGGATAAGAAGGACGATGTTATCACCACCAGCACCTCAATTACCACCACCACCACATCCCTATCTTCAAAGTCCTTATCATCATCATCCTCATCTAAAGTCGTCGAAGCTGTAAACTCCCATCATAATCATCACCAAACCACAGCTCTTCCACCGGCCAAGGCGCTCTTCTCCCTCTCCAACCAGCTGGAGTACAGCAGCAGCAAGGCGGAAACGCTGGAGGACATTGCCGCCATTGTACGGCTGAAGCGGTGGGCGGACTCGATTTCGGCTGAAGAGGAAAATTCAGAAGAGCCCTCAAAAGAAGTTCCCGAGGAGGTGGTACCGGAGCGGGCCCTAAAGCGGATCCTCTTCTACAGCCCACGCCTCGCTGAGCTGCGTCGCTTTCTGGAGCAGGAGCGGGCGAATCACCTTCAGGCGAACTCCCGAGCTGGAGCTGGAGGTGGTGGACAACAGTCGGACGCTGTGGAGCTCATCTCGATGATGACCGACCTACGGGGGGCGATTGAACGGGCCATTGAGGAGGGCGAGGCGGACCTGCAGCTGGCCACCTATGCTTCCGCCTTCTCCAGAGACCTCTACCTTCGCTGTCTGGACGCCTACTGGAAACGAGGAGGGGGAGGTGATGGGAGTTCGACGGGAGTTTCAGCTAAAACCACTGCTCAGCCCTCCACTTCAACTCGAAGCGCCCGACTGCTGCTGAACTATGGGCGAGAGATGGAAGCCCTCAGTCGACTGGCGGTCTTTGGCGACTTTGAGGCGGCGGTCGAAGGACTGCTCCTCGGTCCGCAGAAGAGCGGAAGTTCTGGAAGTTCCGGAAGTACTGGCGGTGGTGGTGGTGGTGGACTGTACCGAGAGGCGCTGGTCCTCGCCCGGGTCAATCTTGCAAGTCAGCCCACGGTGGACGGCCTCTGGGAGCGCTGGTTCCGAGCTCGGGTTGGCATGGGCCAGGCGGAGGCGGCGGCCAAGTGTCTGGTGGCCAGTGGGCGGTGGGCGGAGGCCCATGCTCTGCTCGACCTTCGACGACGGCTCTGTGCGGAGACCAGTGGTGAGCGAGTGATGGCCGCTTACCAGACTGTGGTGGAGCTGTTGAAGGAGGTCATGAAGACTGAAGGAGGACCCTCTAAGGATTGAAGAGGTATTTTTGAAAAAAATTTGTGTTTTATTTTTACTCTGTGTTTCAAATATTAAAGCTCTCTTTTCTCTCTTTTTATCTTTTTCCAGCCGCCCTGGAATCAGTCTGCCTACCTCTCACTCTCTCTCTCAATCAATTTGATGTGTGTGCGAAATTTGAGGAGGAAAGTGAGGTAAGTGCTTGATTTTGATTTTCCATTTAGTTGTTTTAGTTGTGTGGAGTAGTTTGGTACATTTTTATTGTAGTGGGCAGTTGGCGGTCGTCCTTTTAGTTTTCTTTCTTTCTTTTCTTCTTTTCGCCCCACGTTGGGGGCTGACTAATTAATTGTGGAGACAGTGGCTAGACAGTTGTGGTTGTGGGGTTCTTTTGTTTAGTTGTTTGTACGGGTAATTTAGCCCTGGCAGATAGAATTTGTCTGTTCGTTATCTTTAATGGGAAGGTAGATACTCTCTTTTGCTTTCTCTCTACTTGGCAAACTTCAATTAACTCTGATGAAACTGCTGCTGCAGCAGCAGACTGGTCGAAAGTGACCATTTAATGCGTTTGCACTGGGGAGAGGGGGCACTTTGTAACTGCTGACAAACAGAGTACACAAATTGTGTCCACTTTAGGTTATTATTGCTGCAGTCGAAGTTCTTTATGGGGAAGAGGAGAGAGAATATTATTGAGACACACATTTATATTCTCCCTGTTTTGTTTTATTTAGGAGTTGGTGCATTGTTAATTATTTATTGACAGTGGAAGTGACCAAGTGCTTGATGACAAATGAGAGAGAGAGAGAGAGAGAGAGAGAGAGCAGTGCAGTCAGTGAAAGTATTTGAATAGTTTGGGTTTTGATTAGAGCAGAGGAGGAATTTAACGGGGGGAATAGGAATAGGAGAAATTGGGAAATGGAAAGCGGGAAGGCAAATGTGGTGACGCCAAGGTATTTGTTTGTTTCTTTGTTTTTGTACAAAAACTGTTCTTTAAAACTTTTTACAGTACCGAGCAGGGAATGCCTTTGCTCCGGGGGACTAGGGCCTGCTTTTTCCTCGCCTCTTCGGGCTCCTCATCGTCGGGATTATTCCCACCTGCTGGAGGGGAATTGTTCTCCTCTTGGGTTTTTCCAAAGTAGCCCGTATCGTAGAAGACGTTGACGCCGTCGAAGGCGTTCCGATTCATCATGCTGCTGCTGCTGATGCTGAGGGCGTGAAAGCTCGTCTCCCAGAGGTCGTCGCCTTTCTTATTCGATGATCCCCAGATGCCCAGCGATTCGGCGGTGAGAATTCGCCAGCGGTGGGCGGTGTCGGTGGCTGAGGGCGAGAAGGCCGGCTCCCGCAGGAATTCGTACAGCTTTCCCTTCAGCTCGGTAGTGCTGTTCTTGCTGCTGAAGAGGTTGCGGACGTTGAGGTAAATTGGGGCCGGGGGAGGGGGAGGTGGTGGTTGAGATTGATGGGATCGGGAATGATGGGAATAGGAAGTGCTAGGACCGGGGTTTCGAGAAAGGTCGACTATTTCCAAGGTTGAGTCATCAGATTCGAAGGGCTTGGTGTAGCAGATGCGGAGGATGCGGATAAAGTCGCCGGTGTTGCGGACGAAGGCCATCTCCGAGGAGTCGATGCTGGTCACTTTGGGATTTTGGGGATTTTTTGGGATTTTTGGGATGGGATTTTAGAGTTAGGAAAAGTTATTTTTGGGAATTAAAATGGGTTAGATTTAGGGAGAGTTAAAATTTAGGGTTAACTTTTTTCTCAGGCACTTACTCGACCGCAGCTTAATGTCCACCGAGCTGGAGTTGAGGAAGCG
>JAALOO010000002.1_pt2 | contig 27358 bp, 20 predicted proteins | sample 7257641 | NCBI WGS metagenome assembly JAALOO01 (sample SAMN14085613, study PRJNA598686) | mite metagenome | biome: ENVO:01001000; feature: ENVO:01001002; material: ENVO:01001226; isolation source: single female mite from University of Michigan culture on fish food culture... ...
GCAGTCGCAGTCGCAGTCGCAGTCGCAGTCGCAGTCGCAGTCGCAGTCGCAGTCGACAAGTATCAAAACACAGCTCAAGCCTGTTCAGGCCACAAATAAAACAATTTCTTGAGCCGCTGCCTTACTAGCCGGGAGCCATCACCGCTCCTTAGCCTACCCCTTGCCAAGCAAACATCGCCTGTTTTGCCAAAACGGCTCCATAGGACGCACTCCCACCGCGGAGTCAGACGCACTCCGAATTTGCTCAAAAATCCCCCTGAACCCCTGATTCCGGCGCGGTTTCAGAGCGAAATCGACTGCATCGTCTCCTTATACCCTTAAGTTTTTTAGGGTCGTTTTTATATCACAAAGACACCTAACTGCTTGAACCACCTACAAGCAAATGCTACAAATGAAACATTAATGAGAATCATTTTTATTTCTATTCAACTTAAGATCCATGCGCATTTCTCATCTTGTTGGCCTGAGCCTGCTCAGTGCAGGTAGCAGTTGGGCACAATCTTCTGATGCTCCCCCGGTTACGTCTTTGTCCACCATTGAAGTCAAAGCCAGCGAATACATTGACCTGCCTCCCGCCTATGAAGGTAATCATGTCGCTACTGGCGGCAATCTGGGTTTGCTGGGCAACCGGGATGTCATGAACACTCCCTTTAGCACCATCAACTACACCAGCGACTACATCGAAGACCTGCAAGGTCAGGAACTGCGCATTCTGATCAGCAAGAACGATCCTTCCGTACAGACCCCCGGTGCAGGTGGAACGGGCGGCAAAGACACCATGTATATACGGGGTTTCCGTGCCGGTGACGTGTCTCTAAATGGTTTGCAAGGTTTGACCAGTGGCCGCCGCGTGATGGCCATCGCAGAGCGTTTAGAAATTCTCAAAGGCCCCTCTGCCGTTCTGAACGGCATGAATGCCAGCAACGATGTGGGTGGCTCGATCAACCTGGTGACCAAGCGTGCCACGGACGATCCCATCACCAACGTCACCATGTCCTATATCCAGCCTTCCCAATTCGGGACGCATCTGGATCTGGGCCGTCGTTTCGGGGAATCCAATGAGCTGGGCCTGCGTTTGAACGGCGTGTTCAAGGACGGCGAGGGCGTGGTGGACCACCGTACCAATCGCGACAAGCTGATCTCTTTGGGAGCTGACTATCGTCTGGGTTCCGTCAAACTGTCCGCCGACCTGTACCACCTGGAAGAATACCTTTCGGGCCTGAACCGAGGTGTGCGCCTGGCCAAGGGCCTGGACAAAAACCCCTTGCCCACACCCCCCAAAGGCAATGTCTTGCTGGGAGTCCCTTGGGCTGCCGGCCTGACACGTGAAACCACAGCGCTGGTACGGGCGGACTGGGCTGCCAGCGACAAGCTGGCCGTCTACGGTTCGGCGGGTTACAGCAAGTCCGAGATGAGCAACTACAACACCAAGGGCAGCACCTTGCTGAACGAGCAAGGAGACCTGAAACTGGCTGCGACTCGTCGCAACAATACTGGCTACAACCTGGCCGCCAATAGTGGCTTGTTCTACAACTTCGACACCGGCGCCGTGCACCACACCATCAGCGCCGGAGTGGACTGGAACCGCAAGAGCTCGCGCAGCGACAACACGTCCATCAAAGGCTGGTCCGAGACCATCAATATCTACGACCCGGACTACCCGGCTCGCCCTTATGTCCCCATGAATGGGCTAAGTGCACCCAACGTCACCTATCTGTACAGTGCAGCGCTGGCCGATACCCTGTCCTTTGCAGACGGCAAATATCAGCTGACACTGGGCCTGCGCCAGCAATGGGTCAGCACCAAGGATAAAAGCGGCAAGAGCGACAACTACAGCAAGAACGCGCTAACCCCCACCATTGCCGGTGTCTGGCAATTGCGTGACGACTGGATGCTGTATGCCAACTACGCCGAGGGTCTGACCCAGGGCATGATTGTGGGCGACGACTACGCCAACGAAGGCCAGATCTTCGCGCCCCAGAAAACACGTCAATACGAAATCGGGATGAAGTACGACAGCGGGGATTACGCGCTGACGGCAGCCCTGTTCGACATCACCCAACCCAACAGCTACGAAAGCAATGAGCGTTTCAACGGCAAACCCAACCTGAGCTATGACGGTCGCCAGCGCAACCGGGGTGTGGAAGTGCAGGTGTTCGGCCAGATTGCCGAGAACTGGCGTCTGACCGGCGGCATCGCGTATCTGGACCCGAAAATCCGCAAGGCCAGCAACCCGGATACTGAAGGGCGCAGCGCCGTAGGCCTGTCCCGCTGGGTCGCCAAGGCCGGGATTGAATGGGATACGCCTTTTGTTCAGGGCCTGACCTTGAATGCCAACCTGCACACCCAGTCCAAGCAATATGCCGACGCCAGCAACAGCTACTACATGCCGGGCGTGACCACCTATGACCTGGGCATGCGCTACAAAACGCGCTTTGCCGGCAAGGAAGTGACCTTGCGCGCCAGCCTGGAAAACGTGGGCAATAAAGCGTATTGGGTCGTGCCTTTGAGCAATGGCCAAGGCTCACCACGTACCTTCCTGGCTTCGGCCACCATGAAATTCTAAGCAGACCAGCGACACCTCTGTCATCCAGTTCTCCGTCTGGCTGGCAGAGTCTAACTCCGCTTTTGCAGGGCCTGTTCATGCGTGTATGCAGGCCCTGTTTTTTTTTGCTTTAAAGCTCTGGCCAGCCAGGACGGTGAGCCGCCGGGCCCACCAAGCATCTTTGATCTGCTATGACATGTAGTTCCTAAACCCCGGCCGCCGCCCGCATCTTGCGTTGTGAAGCCGGTGCCAAACCTTCCGCCTCCCGGTACTTCGCCACCGTACGGCGCGCCAAGGTCAGGCCCTGGGCCTGCAGGAGATCGGTAATCTGCTGATCCGACAAAGGTTTGGTCGGCGACTCGTCACGAATCATTTGCGCGATCTGCGCGCGCACCGAAGCCGCCGACATATCGGCTTTCCCATCGGCACTGGCCAAGGCTACGGTAAAGAACTGCTTAAGCTCCATCACCCCATGCGGCGTCTGCATGTACTTTTGCCGCGTGGCGCGGGAAATCGTGGACTCATGCAAGTCCAGCTCGGCCGCCAGATCAGCCAATTGCATGGGTTTCAGCGCCGACACACCCTGCGTAAAGAAGTCCTGCTGCATCTGAACAATGGCTTGGGCCACCCGCAAAATCGTCACGAAACGGCTGTTAACGCTGCGCAGCAAGCCAGTGGCTTTTTGACGTTCTGCCAGCAAGGCAGGGTGCGCTTCAATTTCATAATCGTGCAGGTTGACCAGTTGCAGGCGCGGCACAGCCAGGGGATTCAAGGCCGCCTGCCAGCTATCCTTGCCACGAATCAGCAACACATCCGGCACCACATAGGCCGAGACGTTCTGTGTCCAGGCCCGCCCCGGTTTGGGGTCCAGTTTCAAGACCAGATGATGGGCCCGCTCCACCAGTTCAGCCGGATAATGGCCCGCACAGCGCTGACGCAGCTGGCTGGGCGAGGCCAGTATGCCGACATGCTCTCGCACCAGATAACGGGCGCAATCAAGCAAGGCAGGTTCCAGGTTCTGGGCCTGTTGCATCAGTTGCAGGCCCAGGCACTCGGCCAGGTCCCGCGCACCGACACCGGCCGGGTCCAAAGACTGCACCTGTGCCAGGGCGCAGCGCAAATCACTTTCATCAATATCCAGCTCGTCGGGCAGGCAGGCCAGCACCTCTTCCAGAGAGACAGGCAGGTAGCCGTTATCGTCCAGCTCATCGATCAGTAATTGGGCTAAAGCACGGTCACGGTCGCTCAAACGCAACAGTCCTAGCTGCTCGCTTAAATAAGCCGCCAGGTCCTGGGCAATGGCCGATTCAGGGGTCCAGTCAGGGTCGTCCGAATCCCCCTGATGCTTGGGAAACTCCAGGCTCGCCCACGAGGATTCCGCCTCGCCCGAAGCGGCTTCGGGCAATGGCTCGGCGGCGACATCCGTCTGCACGTCCAGACGTTCCAGCAAGGGGTTATCCAGCAAAGCCTGAGCCAATTCCTGCTCCAGCTCGGCCCCCGATAGCTGCAACACTTTAATAGACTGTTGCAATTGCGGCGTCAAAACCAGCGTTTGCTGCTGGCGTAAATCTAGTGACTGACGCGTAAGCATAGGTACAATCGTTTCCATGAAAACTGACAACGCCCAGACACCCACCGCCAACGATAGTCAGGCTCTGCGCAGCACACTGTTCAAGCTGTGCGCCACGGCCACTATTATCTGCACCGTAGTCACTATCGTGGTAGCCATTATCTGGTGGGACCTGCTCAACCGTCTTATCAGCTTTGGGCGTGGCCTGGATTACTCCGGCCTGCAGGCCTTGAGCATTCAAAACCTGGCGCTGATCAAGCAATACAACCCGTTTTTCTGGTGGACGGTAGTGGGCGTGATAACCCTCATTATTGCCTATCTTTTGTATGGCTTCGTACAAGGGGTCATGCGACGCAACCAGCAACGCATTATCGACGAGTCCACGGTGGCTCAACTGGCCCGATCGCTCAGCCGTCCGGCCCGTGAAGTAATTCTGTGGTGCTGGCCCGACCAGCGCAGCCCGTTGACTGTGGGCGATTTACAACGAGCCCATAGCGAGCTGCGCGCCGGACGCTTTGGCAAAATGGAACTGGCCGAGCAACAAAGCCGCCTGCTGCGAGCCGACTACGAACGCCACGAACCACAAGCGTAAAGCTTGCCTTCCTGTTTTTTTTGTGTTTGACTAACGGTCATGACTCACGCACGCCAATCCTCCTACGCCTGCCAAGGTTTCAGCCCCGCCGCTGAAGCAGCCTTGTCGCGTTCCGTGCGTGAAGGCCGTTCTTCGGCCCCTGCCTCCAGCCTATCCCAGCTGCTACTACTAGCGTCCGGTTGCCGGGCCTAGTGTCCTGTGGCAGTTCGGCAGCCAATACTCAGCCACATCTACGTCATTTGTGCCGCCACCGGCCTACGTAAATGCTGCAATCGCTGGTGACGGCAAGAAGTAATCAACACTTTTTGTCCGACAGGTATCCCCATGGCAATGCTGAAAAACCCCTCTCAAAAGTATCGTCCTTTTGTCGCCTTTGATCGCGACTTCGCTGAACGCACCTGGCCTTCCAAGCGCATTACCAAAGCGCCCATCTGGATGAGCACAGACTTGCGTGACGGCAACCAGTCCCTGATCGAGCCCATGAACGTGGCTCGCAAACTGCGCTTTTTCGAGCAACTCGTCAAAATCGGTTTCAAGGAAATCGAGGTCGGTTTCCCTTCCGCATCGCAGACCGACTTCGATTTCGTTCGCAAGCTGATCGACGAAAACCGCATTCCTGAAGACGTCACCATCATCGTCCTGACACAGTCGCGTGAAGACCTGATCAAGCGCACGGCCGAAGCTGCTGCCGGTGCCAAGCGCGCCATCATTCACCTGTACAACGCATGTGCACCGGCCTTTCGCAAGATTGTCTTTAACTTGAGCAAGGACGAGATCAAGGAAATTGCCTTGACCGGTACACGCCTGGTCAAGACCGAAGTGGCCAAGTACCCGCAAACCCAATGGGGCTACGAGTATTCGCCCGAAGTATTCAGCACCACCGAGCCTGAATTTGCGCTGGACGTGTGTAACGCGGTGGTTAAAGCCTGGGCACCTGCCGCCGACGAGCGCGTCATCCTGAACTTGCCCGCGACCATTGAGGCCACCACGCCCAATATGTACGCCGACCAGATCGAGTGGATGCACAACAATCTGGAACAGCGCAGCAACATAACCCTGAGCGTACACCCGCACAACGACCGTGGCACGGCGGTAGCGGCTGCTGAACTGGCTGTGATGGCTGGCGCAGACCGTATCGAGGGCTGCTTGTTCGGTAGCGGCGAGCGCACCGGCAACGTTTGCCTGGTGACCTTGGCCCTGAACTTGTACACCCAAGGCGTGGACCCTGAACTGGACTTCTCGGACATCGACGAAGTGCGTCGCACCGCCGAGTACTGCAACCAGTTGCCCGTACATCCCCGTCACCCTTACGCGGGCGATCTGGTTTTTACCGCCTTCTCCGGCTCCCACCAGGACGCCATCAAGAAAGGCCTGGCTCAGCAAAAATCCGACGAACTGTGGGAAGTGCCTTACTTGCCTATCGACCCGGCCGACCTGGGCCGCAGCTACGATGCGGTTATCCGCGTCAACAGCCAGTCGGGCAAGGGCGGGGTGTCCTACTTGCTGGAACAAGAGCACGGCCTGGTCTTGCCACGCCGCATGCAAATCGAATTCAGCCGCGCCATTCAGCGCGTGACCGACTCTTCCGGCAAGGAAGTGACGCCTGCAGACGTATACGGTATTTTCGAATCCGAGTACCTGAACTGCAAAAAGCACTACAAGCTGCTCAAGCACAACATCATCAGCCAGCCTCACGCCGACAGCGGCCAGCAATTCACGATTGAAGTGGATGTGGAACACGACGGCCAGGTTCGCACCTTGAAGGGCTCGGGCGAAGGCGCGATCTCTGCCTTTGTGAATGCCCTGGATCTGTCCATCAAGATCATGGACTACAACGAGCACGCCATTGGTTCCGGTGCTGAAACCCGCGCTGCCGCTTACGTGGAAATGCGTATCGGTGACAGCCCATCGGGCTTTGGTGTGGGCATCCACGCTGACATCGTGACTTCTTCCTTCCTGGCGATCTTGAGCGCGGTCAACCGCCACACCATCGCTCAGCAAGAAGCTGAAACCACAACGGCTTAATACCGTCTTCATACCGCGACTTGGGTGGTGATCCCACCCAAGCGCCCGCCCGGCTCATCCTAGCCGCGCCTGACCCGCTTTCGCAGCCCGGCTTATCGTCGATCTGCCCGCAACCCGCCCACAAGGCGGGTTTTTCGTGGGCGCAACATGGCGGCTCGTATCAAAAAGCGGTAAGCCCTTGAGGGCTGAACCTCCGTATTGTGTAACCGGGTACAGGCCTGACCGACAGCCCTGCAAGCCATAAACATTCAAAAAGACCTAAAAAAAACCGGCCCCACAGAGCCGGTTTTCTATTGCCTTGTACCTGATCAGTACGTAACAGCCAGGCCTGGCAAATCCACGGTGACCTGCATGGAGCCCACCGCTTGCAAGCAGTGGCGTGCAAATTCCTGGGCGCGCTCATCATCTTGCGACAGCATCGTGTAACCCAGGGCATCGGCCACGCCCATAATCTTGTCCAGCAACAGCACTTTGCCGCTGGCCCGCAGGGGTTCACAGCCCAGCTCTTGCCAGGTGCGATCAAACCAGTCACGCGATTGCTTGCCGCTGTCCGGATCAATGGTTTGTATAGGAGTGACCAGCTCTATGTGCTGGCGAGGACTAAAGATCACAAGCACCATAGCGCTCATAGACGATCTCCGAAAAAAAATAGATCAACTTTGGAGCTTAAGCAAAGAAGGCCTGCCAAATTGTCGGCAGGCCGACATTCCAGGGACTACCAGGAGCTATCTGCCGGTTCCCACATCACCGGCACACCGGTGTTATTTGCCTGACGCAACATATCCAGCAACGGGTAGGCGCGTTGGCTGAAGCTCACGGCCTGCGACATCGGGTGTTCCTTTTCATCGTCTTCGTCCTCGTGGGGCGAATGCTTGTTTTCCCGGTCTTGCCCGATTGCTCGTTCAATATTGCCAATGGCTTCGGACAACTGCTCTGCCGTGAACACGCCACGCTCGGGCAAACCATCGGGATAAGAGCGCCCTGCGGCCCGGAGAATAGGCATGGCATGTTCAGAGAACATCAGAACATCGGCGGCGGCTTTGCTTTTAAAGACGACTAGCATACGGTTTCTCCTTATGGATCTTTGTGTTTCCTATTCGGCTTTCAGGATACACACCCCTGCAAGATAGCAGGATTTTCCCTGTCTTGGAGAGTCCTTCATGCCTTCCGCGCTCCTGTCCTGGCTAATCTTGCTCCTGATCACCTTGCCGTCCCTGGCCTGGTCACAAAGCTCGCTTGAGTGTCCCTTGCCCCCCTCGTCCACCCGCTGCGCACCAGCCGCCGCTTTGGGGGAACAGGCCGAGCCCGCGCCAGATATGGGTTTGCTCAATCCAGTGGATTTGCTCAGCGGGCAGAAAGACCAAAGCGATACGGACCTGCCGCTAAGCCAGGCCTGGCCCTTGCTGCAATTGCAGCGTCACTGGAATGGGCAGGGGCGCAATCCTACACCGACACTTGGGCACACTGGCTGGGCCTTGAATTACGACCTGCAGTTGCGGCAGCAAGGCCATGCCTTGTTCATGCCGGATGGGCGGCAGACTCGCTTGTACCCACCGGCACAGGTGCAACGTACAGGCTGGTTCTGGCAGGGGCCGAATGGTTTGATTCTGCGTTTTGACGAGCAGGGCTGGTTGACCCATGTGCGTGTTTCGACCCAGCAGTGGCTGGATATAGAACGCTTTCCGGGCACGCATCCGCAGGCGTATGCGGTTAAAACTGTGCGCAATCATTTAGACCAAACGCTGGTGTTTGACTGGCAAAGCCAAGCGCAGGAGCAGATGTCGCCACAGGGGCAGAAACAAGGACATGGGGAAGGGCAAAACCAGACTCCAGTTCAGACTCCCAGACAAGTTCAACCCCAAACCAAAACCAGATCCCCAGCCAATGTCACAACGGCGATAAGGGCTGCGGAAGCAGAAGAGGCAGCGACAGCGGCGGCAACCACAGCCACAGCCACAGCCATCAATATTAAAACCCCGGCCGGGCCGTTTCGCTTGCTTCTGAAGCAGCACGATCAGCAAATCTGGCTGGCCAGCGTCAGCCGTCCGGATGGCATGCAACGCCTCTATCATCCAGCTCCTGCGCCTTGGTCACATCATTTAGGTGGCACCAGCCTGCAAGCGCCTGGGCAAACGGCTCAGCCCATGCAGCAATGGGAGTACGACGCCCAAGGCCGAGTCAGCCGTTTGATCTCCCACGCCTTCAATCAGGCCTGGACGGCGCGCTATGAGCCGGGCCTAAGCGAATGGTCCATAGGCACAGAGCGGCATCGCTTCCACTACCGAGACTATCAAGGCCAGCAGCGGCTACAAAAACTGGAAAGCCGCCTATGTGATACTTGCCCCGTCCAAAGCACGGAATGGCAGTACGACCCGCAAGGGCGCTGGTTGCAGGCCGGGCCATGGACAGCGCAACGCCGTGCCAATGGGTCACTCTCTGGGCTGGAGCAAAGGCAGGGCGGCTGGGGGCCCTTACGTTTGGAGCTGGATGAAAAAGGGCGCTTGCAAAACTGGGCAACAAGCCAGCATGGAGGCGAAACACGGCGCTGGAACCCGAATGGCAAACTGAGGCGCCTCGAATACGCCGAAGGAGGCTCGCTCCACATTCAATACGATCAACAGGGGCGTTTGAGCAGTCTTGAACATCAACAAGGCCATGAAACCGAGCGCAGTGAACTGGACTGGCTCGGGCCTGGCGCGCTGCGCATTCGTCATCCCATGGAAACGCAATGGTTGAAGTTGCGGGCTGGCCTATTACAAGAGCGCCGTCTGGAACGTAGCCATAGCCCCAGCCAAAGCTGGACCGAGCGCTTTGAGTACGACGAGCAGCGCAGGCTGACGCAGCACACCCTGCCGGAGGGCGGACAACTACGCTATCGCTGGGACGCGCACGGACGCTTGCAGTCTCTGGAATGGATCACGCAAACCGGGCAACGCCAGACCGTCATTCACGCACAAGAGGTGGGCTATGCCTGGGGCAATGGCCTTCAATTGATCAGCCATGCAAACAGCGCCGGACAGGCCGTGGATTTGATGCTTTTGCAGCCCGATGGCAAACCTGTCTGGACACAAGCTCGCCGTCTGGATGCTCAAGGCAAAGTGCTGGAGGATCGCCATGAGTACCCGCTGCTACAAGAAACACGCCATTGGTTTTTGCACTACGACACTAAACAGCGGCTGATCGCTTTCCGTCAGGGCAAGACCGAATCAGCACAGTGGCTGGCCTGGAACGACAGCGGCGCACTTGTTGCACGCCATCCAAAGCCAACCGCTTCCATTCAACGCTCCTCCACCGGCACGGCGAAAGCCGTCGGTAACTTAAATCTGGACTACGGTCCGAACCGACGCTTGCAGCGTGTGCAAACAGCAGACACCGCGTTGGTCGAGTACGGGCACGATGCCTTTGGCCAACGTATCTGGCGCAAGCAAGGCGATCAGGAGCGGGCCTTTTTCTTTCACGGCCAGCAAATGATGGCTGAACTTGATTTACCCACTGGTCCCGGCCAGCTCATCTCCCGACGCTATCTGTATGCCGGGCTGACACCAATAGGCATGATTGTTTATCAGCCAGACGGGCAGGGGCAGTTGTACTACCTGCATAGTGATTTGATGGGCGCTGTGCGACTGATTAGCGACCAGCAAACCAAGCCGGTCTGGGCTGCCGACCTGAACCCTTTTGGACAGGCCGAACCCTTGCTTGAAACCTTGGAGTTCAATCTACGTCTACCAGGGCAGTATGCTGAATCCGCGACCGGCTGGCACGACAATCTGCTGCGTACCTATCTGCCCGAGCACGGCCACTATCTGGAGCCGGACCCTCTGGGGCCATGGCCACAAACCCAGGCCGTGGGCTACGCCCAACAACAGCCTTTGCGTCATATTGATCCCACCGGCCTGCTCCTGTTTGCCTTTGATGGCACACGACAGGCTCCCATTACCAATAGCAATGTGTGGAAACTGTCGCAGTTGTATCAGGATGGAGCGGTGCATTACGCCGAAGGGCCGGGCGATCCCGTGACCCTGAACTGGGATGCACTGACCGCTTGGCGAGCAGGGCGGATTCTGGAATCGCAATGGAACAACTTCCTGAATCGCATGCAGGAGCAAGGCCCAGCCCCGAGCGCGGTACCTGTAGATTTGCTGGGTTTTTCTCGGGGAGCAGCACTGGCACGAGACTTTTCCAATCGGATACTGGACCACGTACAGCAGGGCTGGTTTGTATTGAATGATCCACAGCGTGGCGCCATTCGTGCCTGCATCACGCCCCGCTTTTTAGGTCTGTTCGATACCGTGGCCCAATTCGGGCTGGGAGGCGCCAGCAACTCCCAATACCGCTTGGGCGTCTCCGACGCCTGGAGCTGGGTTGCGCATGCCGTCGCCATGCATGAACACCGTGCCTACTTCCCCTTAAGCTCCCTGACAGAGGCCATGAACACGGTGGAAATGCCTTTTATCGGCGCGCACAGCCAGATTGGCGGCGGCGTGCTGCCTGATGAAAACGAAGAAACCATCAGCGATCTGGATAAAGTGGCGCTGGCCTGGATGCACTGGCAAGCCAGGGCGACGGGTCTGACGCTGGCGGAACTGGGGCACACAGACCTGAGCGTGCTCCACCCTGTTTTGCTGGACATGCGCCTGCCTGGGCTACGACTGACTCAAGGCAGTTTGCGGGGAGTGGACTCTCACGGGCAGGGTCAAAACCTGATGTATCAAGACCTGCACCCGCGTCTGGGCCAAGCCACTCAACAATCCATGGAAACAGTGATCAAGCGGCATAACAGCTGGCGTATCCGACCCGGTCATCAAGTGGGTTGGGTAGACATGGACGCTTACGATACGTGGTTACATAACCACCTGGGATGGGAGCGCCAGGCTTCTTGAAAAGAATTTGGCGTCAAATCACGCTATCATGTGGGGCTATCCGGCGGGCCAATGTCGCGCCTTCCATCTGGGGCGTGGTCAACACGCCGCAGTTGTCTTTCTACCAATCCAGACCTTTCCTATGCTTGCTGAGCAACAATCTCAATTAATCGCCTGCCTACAGGCTGCCGTCCGTGCCATCTTGCCCCAGGCTGAACCCAACATCACGCTGGAGCGCCCCAAAGTGGCTGCGCACGGTGATGCCGCCTGCAATATTGCCATGCAACTGGCCAAACCAGCCGGTCGCAACCCGCGCGAGCTGGCTCAGCAAATCGTCGATACCCTGTTGGCCGATCCGAATGCCGCCGCTTTGCTGGCAGGCGCGGAAATTGCCGGCCCGGGCTTTATCAACTTCCGTCTATCCACCGCCACGCACCAGGCCGTCCTGAAAACGATTGCCGAGCAGGGCGATCACTTCGGTCACGTTGCTCCTACCCAGGAAAAGCTGATGGTGGAGTTCGTGTCGGCCAACCCGACCGGCCCCTTGCACGTGGGCCATGCCCGTCAGGCCGCGCTGGGCGACTCCCTGTGCCGCGTGTTCAGCTCGCAAGGCTACGACGTTACCCGCGAGTTTTACTACAACGACGCTGGTAACCAGATCGACAACCTGACCACCAGCGTACATGCCCGTGCCCGTGGCATCGAGCCCGACAGCGAGCAATTCCCCGCTGACGGCTACAAAGGCGACTACATTCTGGATATCGCCCGCGACTACCAGGCCGGTGCAACGGTTCAGGCTGCCGATGGCGCCTCCGTCACCGCCAGTGGTGATCTGGACAATCTGGAAGACATCCGCCGCTTTGCCGTGGCCTACCTGCGCCGCGAACAGGATCTGGACTTGCAGGCTTTCGGTCTGAAGTTCGACAACTTCTACCTGGAAAGCTCGCTGTACACCTCCGGCAAGGTTGAAAAAACCGTGCAGGCCCTGATCGACGCCGGTCACACCTACGAGCTGGACGGCGCGCTGTGGCTGCGCACCACCGAACTGGGCACAGGCGACGACAAAGACCGCGTGATGCGCAAATCCGAAGGCGGCTACACCTACTTCGTGCCGGACGTGGCCTACCACGTGGCCAAGTGGGAACGCGGTTTCCACCACGCCATCAATATTCAGGGCTCCGACCACCACGGCACCATCGCCCGCGTACGCGCTGGCCTGCAAGGTCTGGGTCTGGGTATCCCCAAGGAATTCCCGGCCTACATCCTGCACAAGATGGTGAAAGTCATGCGCAATGGCCAGGAAGTGAAAATTTCCAAGCGCGCAGGCAGCTACGTCACCTTGCGTGACCTGATCGAATGGGTAGGCCAGGACGCCGTGCGCTTCTTCCTGATCCAGCGTCGTGCCGACTCCGAATTCGTATTCGATATCGATCTGGCCCTGTCCAAGAGCGAAGAAAACCCGGTTTACTACATCCAGTACGCTCATGCCCGTATCAACTCCGTGTTGAATCAGTCGGCAGAACTGCTGGATCAGGTGCCTCAGGCCGACATCACGCCTTTGACCGCCCCCACCGAAATCGCCCTGCTGCAACGCCTGTCTGAATACCCCAATGTGCTGGCCCAATCCGCGCGCGAACTGGCCCCTCACCACATTGCCTTCTGGCTGCGCGACTGCGCTGCGGACTTCCACTCCTGGTACAACGCCGAGCGCGTGTCGGTAGATGACACGGCCTTGCGTCTGGCCCGTCTGCGTCTGGCCCAGGCCTGCGCCCAAGTCATTCGCAATGGTCTGAACCTGCTGGGTGTGTCCGCACCCGAACGTATGTAAACCCATAGGCAGATATGGCAAGAGCACGTAAAAAATCCAGTAGTTCCGGCGGTACCTATACCGGCATTCTGATTGGCCTGATTCTGGGTCTGGGCGCGGCGGTTGCCGTTGCCCTGTTCGTCACCAAGGTGCCCATGCCCTTTGTGGACAAGGCCAGCCGGGACAAACCTACCGTTGCCTTGCCTGAAGGGCGAGACTTGCTGGACCCGAATCGGGACCTGTATGGCCGCTCCAGCGGACAAACTCCTCCGCCGGGCGACACCATTCCCGGTTTGACCTTGCCCCCCGTGAACTTGCCCAGCATCCCGTCCAAGCCTGCTGCACCGGACGCCCTGGGTGACCTGATTGCCACCTTACCCGCCATGGGTACGGAACCGGCGCGTCAGCCAGAAACGCGCAATACTGCTCCTGCGGTAACGCCTCCGGCCACAGCACCTGCCGCTCCCAACACCCCGGCACCGGCCACCAGCAAACCAGCCACACCGGCTCCTGCTGCGCCCCCGGCAGCGACCAAGCCAGCCACCACCTCTACCCCCTACTACCTGCAAGCAGGTGCCTTCCGCAACAATGCGGACGCCGAAGCCATGAAGGCACGCTTGTTGATGTTGGGCTTTGATGCATCGGTGCAAAGCGCTCAGGTCAACGGCAGCACGGTGAATCGGGTACGCATGGGCCCCTTCAAGGGCATAGACGAAATGAACCGGGCACGCAGCCGTCTGGCCGAAGAAAAAATTGATACTTCGGTGGTACGACCCTAAGCAATTTGTGCCCAAGGCAGCCCCAAGGTGAACTTTTCCGCCATTGCACAGGTCATAGACCTCATCTTCCCCATTAAGGAAATTGATTCATGAAGCTGAACGCATTGTTTGTACGATCCCTGGTCGGTGCCAGTCTGTTGGCTGGGGCGACCTTGTTGCCCGCCACCAGCGCGCTGGCTCAACAAGCCGACCAAGGCTACGTTACCCTGCCTGCGGCTCAGCCCTCGGACAGCGTCGGTAAAACCGAAGTGCTGGAGTTCTTCTCCTACAGCTGCCCACACTGCGCCATTCTGGAACCCAAGGTTGAAGCCTGGTCCAAGACCCTGCCCGACAATGTCGTGCTGCGCCGTGTGCCTGTTGCCTTCAATGCCGGCATGACCGATCTGCAAAAGCTGTACTACACCCTGGAAGCCATGGACCGTCTGGACCTGCATCCCAAGGTGTTTGAAGCCATTCACCAGAAGCGTGAGCGCATTTTTGATGCCAAGACCATCACGGCCTGGGCAGCCCAGCAAGGCGTGGACAAGGCCCGCTTCGAGCAGACCTTTAACTCCTTTGGCGTACAGACCAAGGCCAATAAAGCCAACGAACTGTCCAACACCTACCAGATCCAGGGCACACCCAGCCTGGCCGTGGGCGGCAAGTTCGTGACTTCACCTGCACTGGCCAATGGCTACGACGAAAGCATCACCAAGGCTCAAGAGCTGGTGAAAATGGTCACCAATCGCTAATCAGCGATCTGGCTGAGCCATACAGCCAAGGGCCCTCAAGACTGGATCCGTTCCGGTTTTGAGGGCCCTTGGCGTTTCTATATCTGTGTTCTATTAGCTGCCGGTAGCTCGTCAGTAATTCGATAACAGCTGCTTATAAGAAGATACGGGATTCCAACGTCATTGCAATTCTGGGCCATTTATTAAAGCCAGGGTGCGTCCCTGGCTAGAGCAGTCAGTTAAGAGCCTAAGCCCGCGCCGCCTTTTCAAAAGCCTGTGTCAGGTCAGCACACAAGTCCTTGGTGGACTCCAGGCCGATATGCAGGCGCACCAGACTGTCCTGGCTGTCCTGCCAGTAGCTATGGCCACTTAGAAATGCCGTATCCACCAACTGCACCAGGCTTTCAAAGCCACCCCAGGAAAAGCCGATACCAAACAGCGTCAAGGCATCGACAAATACACGGGCTTGCGCATTGTTCAGCCGTAACTGCACCGACAACATGCCGTTAGAACCAGTGCAGTCGCGTTGCCACAAAGCATGGCCTGGATCTTGCGGCCATGCCGGGTGATAGATTCGAGTGACTTCAGGGCGGCTATCCAGAAACTGACACACGGCCAGGGCATTGGCGGCGCTTTCACGCATACGGATAGGCAGGGTGCGCACACCGCGCAAGGCCAACCAGGCATCGTCGGCGCTGATGGAAAAACCCAGCGCATAGTGGTTGTCGTGCAGGCGTTTGTTGATTGCTGGATCTGCGGACATGACTGCCCCCAACATCAAGTCGGAGTGGCCTGCCACATACTTGGTCCCAGCCACGATAGACACGTCAAAACCTAATTCCAAGGGACGGTAGATATAGCCTGAGCCCCAGGTGTTGTCGGTGACCAGCAGCAAGTCATGCTTGCGGCCAAACTCCGCCAAGGCGGGCATATCCAGCATCTGCATCAGCAAGGAACCGGGTGATTCCACGTACACCATGCGGGTGTTGTCCTGCAGATGACGGGCCATTTCCTCCGGGGTCGGCGCGCAGAACGTGGCCTGTATACCCATGCGACGCAATACGGTCTTTTCCAGATAACGCACCGGGCCATAAGCACTGTCGGCAATCAGCACGTGATCGCCCGAATCCAGCAAGGCTAGCAAACCTAAGGTAATAGCCGCCATGCCTGACGGTGCCAGCAAAGCCTGAGTGGCAGACTCCAACTGACAGAACACCTGCTCCAGCGCGGCATGAGTATCCATACCCGAGCGCCCATAGGTGACCGAACGTTTTTCAGGATCTGCCTTGTCAGCCTGAGCACGGTCCAAGGCATCCAGATTGCGAAAGCGCACCGTACTGGTGCGCATGATGGGCACAGCCACCGGCGCCGCATCCGTATGCGGATCGAACGGGGCCAGACCAGTGTGTTGCAGGGCGGTGTCCAGGGCTAGATCAGAGCTCATAGTGTCGGCAGGCGGTAGCAAGAAAAGCTCTACGCTACCACAGGCCACCAGGCCTGGTCGCCTATGCCGACAGTCACTATATTGCCCCCTCTTATTAAGAGGCGCCCCGGTATTCAGATACGCTGGAAGCGGTAAACCCCGTCCTCGCCCATCTCGCGACGCAAGCGATCGTCAAAATACAAGGCGTGCAAGTGAGCAATGGCCTCGCCCATGGCAAAGGTCATCTGGTGCGAGTCCAGCTTGCGGTGGAACAACACGGGCAAAATATCCGCAGCGGTACAAGGCTGGGCACAGGCTTCCAGCACTTCTTCCAGACGCTCGGCATGGTGCTCCTGCTGCTGACGAATGCGCTCGTGCATGCCACGGAAAGGCTTGCCATGCGAAGGCAGCACCAGGGTATCCGGGGCCAGATCCTGATAGGACAACAGGGAGTTCAGGTACAACGGTAAAGGATTCGCAAAGGGCTCGGTATCGAACACGCTGATATTGGTGGAGATACGCGGCAAAAGCATGTCACCGGAGATCAGCACCTTCAGCTCTTCACAGTACAGGGACATATGCTCGGGAGCATGGCCGTAACCCACGATCAAACGCCAGGGGCGACCAGCAATCACCACACGCTGACCATCCATCAAGCGCACAAAACGCTCGGGAACCGACGGCACCATGGACGGGTAGTAATCGCCGCGGCTGCGAATCTGCTCGCGGGCTTTCTCATCCTGCAGGCCGTGACGGACAAAGTGCGCTTCTGCCGCCACACCATTCGGGCCACCGGCTTCCGCTCCAGTCTGGCGTCCACCCGTACCGGACCACAGCTTGGCGGTCGCATAATCCGTCATGCTGATCCACAGCGGCGCATTCCAGCGCTGGCACAACCAGTCCGCCAAACCAACATGATCCGGGTGCATATGCGTGACGATCACACGCAGCACGGGCAAGCCTTGCAGCTCATTCTGAAAAACCTGTTCCCACAGCTCGCGCACTTCGGGGCGAGCCACGCCACAGTCCACAATCGTCCAGCCCTCGCGGCCATCGATTTGGTCGCGCAATAGCCACAGATTGATGTGATCCAGCGCAAAGGGCAAAGGCATACGCAGCCAACGCACCCCCGGCGCGACTTCCAGGCTGCCGCCCGCTGGGGGCAGGGTATCTGCCCAGGGATAATTCAATTTTTGTTCGTTAGGATTCATGCTCGCTCCAATGAATGGCTCTTGTAGGGCGTAAGGGCTGTCCATACTAAAAGGCCTAGGGCCTATTAACCGTAAAAGGAGCCTCACATGAGTATGCAAACACAAGCATGGCAAGGCGCGAAGCAGAGCCGTGGCGGGTCCACGGCGAGCACTCGCAACGCAGGCAGGCTTATGTTTGCATACTCACCCTTTGGGCTAGCTGGCAATCAAGCAGCATACGTCGTTGCCCACGCCTTGCGTGGAACCACCACGCTACGGCCTGTGCGCCTAGCCTGCTGCTTGATTGCCAGCCAGTGTGAGGCTCCTTTTACGGTTAATAGGCCCTGGTTCGCACCCCGGCTCTATGGCATGATAGTTTACGTTTACGTAAATCACACTAAAAATGACAACGACAACCTGGACAATATCGGATCTGGCGCACGAGTTTGGCATCACGCCCCGCACCCTGCGCTTCTATGAAGATCAAGGAATCTTGAGCCCGCTGCGCCAAGGCACTCAGCGCATTTATCAGCCCCGTGATCGCGCCCGCCTGAAGCTGGCCCTGCGCGGAAAAAGGCTGGGGCTGCAGTTATCGGAGATTCTGCGGCTGATCAATATGTATGAATCCCCGATGGACACGGCCTCCCAGCTTAAGCACTATCAGGAGGTATTGAACGAGCATCGCCTGCGCCTGGAGCGCCAGCGGCAGGACCTGGACCAGACCTTGCAGGAAATCCAGGATCAGCTCGATATCTGTCACACCATGAGCGAACAATTGAAACTGGAATCCCGATAAGGGAAAACCCATATATATGACGTTTACGTAAACGTAATATAAATACAATTCCACAACCCATTTATTTCCACGGAGTGTCTCATGAGCCTGCCCGGCCTGAATTTCGATCTTGGCTCCGACCTGGACATGCTGCGCGACGCTGTCGCCGACTTCTCCCAGGCCGAAATTGCCCCTTTAGCGGCTCAACTGGATCACGATGACCAGTTCCCCATGCACTTGTGGAAGAAGTTCGGTGAGATGGGTTTATTGGGCATGACCGTCAGCGAAGAATACGGTGGTGCGAACCTGGGCTATCTGGCTCACATGATCGCGATGGAAGAAATCTCCCGTGCCAGCGCCTCGGTAGCCCTGTCCTACGGTGCGCACTCCAACCTCTGTGTGAACCAGATCAACCGCAACGGTACGGAAACCCAGAAGCAAAAATACCTGCCCAAGCTGATCAGCGGCGAGCATATCGGTGCTCTGGCCATGAGTGAGCCCGGTGCCGGTTCGGACGTGGTCAGCATGAAGCTGCGCGCCGAAAAGAAGGGCGATCGCTACGTGCTCAATGGCTCCAAAATGTGGATTACCAACGGCCCGGACGCTGACACCCTGGTGGTGTACGCCAAGACGGACCCGCAAGCCGGTGCACGCGGCATTACCGCCTTCCTGATCGAAAAAGATTTTGCCGGTTTCTCCGTTGCCCAAAAGCTGGACAAGCTGGGCATGCGCGGCAGCCACACGGGCGAGCTGGTGTTCCAGGACTGTGAAGTGCCTGAAGAAAACGTGCTGGGCCAACTGAATGGTGGCGTCAAAGTACTGATGTCCGGCCTGGACTACGAACGCGCCGTGCTGGCCGGTGGCCCGCTGGGCATCATGCAAGCCGTGATGGACGTGGTCATTCCCTACATCCACGACCGCAAGCAGTTCGGCCAGGCCATTGGCGAATTCCAGCTGATTCAAGGCAAGGTGGCCGATATGTACACCACCCTGCAAGCCAGCCGCGCCCTGTGCTATGCCGTGGGCAAGAACCTGGATCGTCTGGGTGCAGGCCACGTGCGTTCCGTGCGTAAAGACTGCGCGGCCGCGATCCTGTACAGCGCTGAAAAAGCCACCTGGATGGCCGGCGAAGGCATCCAGATTCTGGGCGGCAACGGCTACATCAACGAATTCCCCACAGGCCGCCTGTGGCGCGATGCCAAGCTGTACGAGATCGGCGCGGGCACCAGCGAGATCCGCCGCATGCTGATCGGCCGCGAACTGTTCGCTGAAACCGCCTAAAAAGGCAGAGGCATGTCCAACCCTGATTTTGGCGAAACCACCATCATTACCCCGGTTCAAAAACCGGGGATGACGGCTATCCAGGTGGCCCAGGCCATGCTGGATGGTTTCAATCGCCACTATGCGCTGTTTCGCTACAGCGCCCAGCGCGCCAAGTCTTTGTACGAATCAGGCGACTGGCATGGTATTCAGCAGCTCTCGCGCGAACGTATCGAGTACTACGCCACACGGGTGCGCGAATGCGCAGCCATGCTTAGCCAGAACCTGCGCCTGCATCAGCCCACGCCGTCCGATCCGGCTCATCTGGACGAGGCCCAGCAGCAGTTGTGGTTGCAGGCCAAGGCGGAGTTTGTACGCCTGCTCTCGGGTCACCGTCAGCCAGAATGTGCGGAGACTTTTTTCAACTCCGTCTCCTGCCGCGTGCTGCATCGGCACTACTTCCGCAACGAATTCATTTTCGTGCGCCCAGCCGTTGCCACGGATTATCTGGACGGCGCGCTGCCTTCGTATCGGGTCTATTACCCCACCGAAGAAGGTCTGGAAGCCAGTCTGACCAGTATGCTGGCCGACTTCGGTCTGGCCGCCCCCTTTGCCGACCTGCCGCGCGATGTGCGCACGCTGGCTCGCATGGCCGTGCGCCAACTGTGCCGCCGCCTGCCACGTGGCTATGGCTCGCGCATTGGCTCGGATTGTCAGATTCAGGTGCTGAACTCCCTGTTCTTTCGCAACAAGGGTGCCTATGTAGTGGGTCGCCTGATCAATCAGGGTGAAGTGCTGCCGTTTTCGATCGCTATTTTGCATCGCCCCTCGGGACACTTGTATATAGATGCCTTGCTGCACACCACGGACGACCTGTCCACGCTGTTCAGCTTTACCCGCGCCTATTTCCTGGTCGATATGGAAGCACCGTCGGCCTATGTGGACTTCCTGTCCAGCCTGCTGCCCCGCAAGCCCAAGGCCGAGCTGTACACCGCCATCGGCCTGCAAAAGCAGGGCAAGACCCTGTTCTATCGCGACTTTCTGCATCACCTGTCGCACTCGCACGATCACTTTGATCTGGCACCCGGTATTGCCGGTATGGTGATGACGGTATTCACCCTGCCGTCCTACCCCTATGTGTTCAAGCTGATCCGTGACCGCATTCAAAAGCAGGGCATGGACCACGCCACGGTGCGCAGCAAATACCAGCTGGTCAAAAAACATGATCGTGTCGGGCGCATGGCCGACACCTGGGATTACGCCCAGGTTGCCTTGCCCAAGGCACGTTTTTCGCAAGCCTTGCTGGAAGAGCTGCGCCGCGAAGTGCCCAGCCTGCTGGAAGAGTCCGAGGACACCATCTTGCTGCGCCACGTCTACATTGAACGGCGCATGACCCCGCTGAACCTGTATCTGAACAAGGCCAGCGACCCCGCCCTGAATGCCGCCGTGGAGCAATACGGCAAGGCCATCCGGGAACTGGCCGCCGCCGACATTTTCCCGGGCGACATGCTGTTCAAGAACTTTGGTGTGACCCGTCTGGGCCGCGTCGTCTTCTATGACTACGACGAAATCCAGCACATGCGCGAGATGAACTTCCGCGCCATTCCGCCCGCACCGAACGAAGAAGCCGAGATGGCCAGCGAACCCTGGTACCCCATCGGCCCGAACGATGTATTTCCCGAAGAATTCGGCTACTTTCTATTGACCGACCCTCGTATTCGCAAAGCCTTCATGGCCCACCATGCAGAACTGCTGGAGCCTGAATGGTGGACTCAGTGCCGCTTGCGAGTGACACAGGGTCGGATCGAAAATATTTTTCCGTATAACAAAGATCGGCAGCTGCACGAGTTTGCCAAGCGCGCGCCGGTCCCCTCTTTGCAACCAGGAGTCTTTCATGACTAATTCCGTTGTCATCGTCTCGATCGCCCGCACCCCTATGGGCGGCATGATGGGTAGCCTGTCCGATCTGGCCGCCCACGAACTGGGCGCCGTCGCCATCAAGGCGGCCATGGAGCGCTCGGGCATTCAGGCCGACAAGGTCGACGAAGTGATCATGGGTAACGTGCTGCAAGCCGGTCAGGGCCAGGCCCCTGCACGCCAGGCTGCCTTGGGCGCCGGTCTGCCCCAGGGCGTGGCTTGCACCACCATTCACAAGGTGTGCGGTTCCGGACTGAAAGCGGCCATGTTTGCCCACGACCTGCTCAAGGCAGGCAGCGTGGACGTGGTGGTGGCAGGCGGTCAGGAAAGCATGAGCAATGCCCCTTACCTGCTGCTCAAGGGCCGTGAAGGCTACCGCTACGGTCACTCCACCGTGTATGACCACATGGCCATGGACGGCCTGGAAGACGCGTACAGCCGTGGCACCGCCATGGGTGTGTTTGCCGAAGATTGCGCCAGCAAATACGAATTCAGCCGCGAAGAGCAGGACGCCTACGCGCTGGAATCGCTGCGCCGCGCTCGCCAAGCCAGCGATGACGGCAGCTTTGAATGGGAAATTGCGCCAGTCACCATCGCTGGTCGCAAGGGTGATGTTGTTGTGGCCAAGGATGAAGCCCCCACCAAAGCCATGCCCGAGAAGATCCCCACGCTGCGTCCCGCTTTCAAGAAAGACGGCACGATTACCGCTGCCAACGCCTCGTCCATTTCGGACGGTGCCGCCGCCATGGTGATCACCACCGAAGAGAAAGCCAAGGAACTGGGTGCAACTCCGCTGGCCCGCATTGTGGCTCACACCCAGCACGCTCAGGAACCCGCCTGGTTCACGACCGCGCCTGTGGCCGCTATCCAGAAGCTGCTGGATAAAACCGGCTGGAGCGTGGCCGATGTTGACCTGTTCGAGATCAACGAAGCCTTTGCTGTGGTCACCATGGCCGCCATGAAAGAGCTGAACATCCCGCACGACAAGGTCAATATCCACGGTGGCGCGACTGCCCTGGGTCACCCCATCGGTGCATCGGGTGCTCGCCTTCTGGCAACCTTGATCGGCGCACTGCGCAAGACCGGTGGCAAGCGCGGTATCGCCTCGCTGTGCATTGGCGGTGGCGAAGCTGTCGCCCTGGCCGTCGAGCTGGTTTAAAGCAAGCTCATCAGCCGGGCTGCGGCCCGGCTGATTTTATGGGCTTTTCTCTGTTCTCTTTCCAGGCACGCCATGTCAGTTATTGAATCCCGCATCAATCCGCGTTCCCAAGACTTTCAGGACAACGCCTCGATCATGCAGGCCCTGATCCTTGATCTGCGCCAAAAGCTACAGAAAACCGCCTTGGGTGGGTCCGAATCCTCCCGGCAACGCCATGTGGGTCGCGGCAAGCTGCTGCCTCGTGAACGCGTCGAACGTCTGCTTGATCCCGGTACTCCCTTTCTGGAGCTCTCGCCTCTGGCTGCCCAGGACGTCTATAACAACGAGTCTCCCGGTGCCGGCATCATCACGGGCATTGGCCGCATTGCGGGCATTGAATGCGTGGTGGTCTGCAACGACGCGACGGTCAAAGGCGGTACCTACTATCCGCTGACGGTGAAGAAGCATTTGCGTGCCCAGGAAATTGCCCAACAGAACAATCTGCCTTGCGTGTACCTGGTGGACTCGGGCGGGGCCAATCTGCCCAATCAGGAAGACGTGTTCCCGGACCGTGACCACTTTGGCCGCATCTTCTACAACCAGGCCAATATGTCGGCCCAGGGGATTGCACAGATCGCCGTGGTGATGGGCTCGTGTACCGCTGGCGGTGCCTACGTTCCGGCCATGAGCGATGAGTCCATCATCGTGCGCGACCAGGGCACCATCTTCCTGGGAGGCCCGCCGCTGGTGAAAGCCGCGACAGGTGAAGAAGTCAGCGCGGAAGACCTGGGCGGTGGCGATGTGCACACCCGTCTGTCCGGCGTGGCTGACCATCTGGCCGAGAACGATCTGCATGCGCTGGAACTGGCACGCCGCTGTGTCGGCCGCCTGAACCGCGAGAAAAAACTGCCCTGGCCGCTGAAAGAAGTCCGCGAGCCACGTTACGACCCGCAAGAGCTGAACGGCATCATCCCTGCCGACACTCGCAAGCCCTACGATGTGCGCGAAGTGATCGCCCGCATTGTGGATGATTCGGATTTTGACGAATTCAAGGCCCGCTTTGGCACCACGCTGGTAACCGGCTTTGCCCATATCCACGGCATGCCCGTGGGCATCATCGCCAATAACGGCATTCTGTTCTCGGAAGCGGCACAGAAGGGCGCGCACTTCATTGAACTGTGCTGCCAGCGCAAGACGCCTCTGGTGTTCCTGCAAAACATCACCGGCTTCATGGTGGGCCGCAAGTACGAAAACGAAGGGATTGCCCGTCATGGTGCCAAGCTGGTCACCGCCGTATCTACCGCGGCCGTGCCCAAGTTCACCGTGATTCTGGGCGGCTCCTTTGGTGCTGGTAACTACGGTATGTGTGGCCGTGCCTTCAGCCCGCGCCTGCTGTTCCTCTGGCCCAATGCCCGCATCTCGGTCATGGGTGGTGAGCAGGCGGCCAGCGTGCTGGCTACCGTGCGCCGTGATGGCCTGGAAGCTCGTGGCCAAAGCTGGAGCGCCGAGGAAGAAGAAGCCTTCAAGGCCCCCATCCGCGAACAATACGAACATGAAGGCCACCCCTACTACGCCACTGCGCGTCTGTGGGATGACGGCATCATCCAGCCTTCGGATACCCGGCGCGTTCTGGCCCTGGGCCTGTCCGCCGCCTTGAACGCCCCTATTGAAGACACCCGCTTTGGCGTGTTCCGCATGTAAGACAAGGAGACACTGTGTTTCAGACCCTGCTGATAGCCAATCGCGGTGAAATTGCCTGCCGGGTGGCCGCCACTGCCCGCAGCCTGGGGCTGCGTACCGTTGCGGTTTACTCCGACGCGGACGCCGACGCCCAGCACGTACGTGCTTGTGATCAAGCCGTGCGCATCGGTGGCCCCGAGCCACGCGACAGTTACTTGAAGATCGACGCCATTCTGGAAGCCGCCCGTGCCACTGGCGCGAATGCCATCCACCCTGGCTACGGCTTTCTGTCCGAGAACGAGCACTTTGCTCGCGCTTGTGAAGAAGCCGGCATTATTTTTGTAGGCCCACCTGCTCAAGCCATTGCGGCCATGGGCAGCAAGTCCGCCGCCAAATCCCTGATGGAAAAAGCCGGTGTGCCTCTGGTGCCCGGTTATCACGGCGACAACCAGGACCCCGACTTCCTGCACCAACAAGCCGACAACATCGGCTACCCCGTGCTGATCAAAGCCAGTGCTGGCGGTGGCGGCAAGGGCATGCGCATTGTGGAAGAGTCCAGCGCGTTCCTGGAAGCCTTGCGCTCTTGCCAGCGCGAAGCCGCCAGCAGCTTTAGCGACGACCGCGTGCTGATCGAGCGCTACATTACCAAGCCACGCCATATCGAAATTCAGGTCTTTGGTGACCAGCACGGTGGGTACGTGTACTTGTTCGAGCGCGATTGCTCGGTACAGCGTCGTCACCAGAAAGTGATTGAAGAAGCTCCCGCCCCCGGCATGACGCCCGAGCGTCGCCAGGCCATGGGCGAAGCCGCCATTGCAGCAGCCCGTGCAGTGAACTATGTGGGTGCAGGAACGGTGGAATTTATTGCCGAGCAGGATGGGCGTTTCTACTTCATGGAAATGAACACCCGCCTGCAAGTGGAGCACCCCGTCACCGAACTGATTACCGGCCACGATCTGGTGGAATGGCAATTGCGTGTGGCCGACGGCCAGCCTTTGCCTGCCAAACAGGACGAGCTGAGCATCAATGGCCACGCCATTGAAGTCCGTATCTACGCCGAAAACCCCGATAAGGACTTCCTGCCCTCCATCGGTACGCTGCGCAGCTTGCAGTACCCCGCCCATGCGTCCTTTACCTCCGGTGATGTGCGTATCGACAGCGGTGTGCGTGAAGGCAGCGTGATCAGCCCCTTCTACGACCCCATGATCGCCAAGGTCATCACCCATGGTGCTGATCGTGAACAGGCTCGTCGTCGCCTGATTCGCACGCTGGCTGACACTCAGGTGGCCGGTGTACACACCAACAAGACCTTCCTGCAACGTCTGCTGGGCGATGAAGCCTTTGCCCAGGCCGATCTGGATACAGGCCTGATCCCACGCCGTCACGATGCGCTGTTCCCCAGCAATCAGGACGTTCCGGCTTCTGTGCTGGCCTTCGCCGCCTGCACTGTGCTGACTCACCAGGGTATGAGCGGGCAAGCCCAGAACTCCGACCCGTGGGCCGTACATGACGCCTGGCGTTTGAGCGGGGACTACGATCAGAAAGTGGCCTTGCAACTGGGTGAAGAAGCCCACGAAGTGCTGCTGCAACGTCGTGACAACCAGTGGCAGTTCACGCTGGGCGAAACCCAACACGCGCTGCGCTGGCAAGCCGAGGCAAGGGCTGGTCTGGCCAACACCCTGACCTTGCGTCTGTGGCTAGATCAGGTCGAATACCGCGCCCAGATGCTGCAAGATGGCGACCATCTGCAAGTTGCCCAGGCTGGTTCGGACTGGACCCTGGCCGTGGTCGACACCCTGGCCAGTGCTGGCACCAACAGCCAGGAAGCCCACGGAGGCCGCCTGACCGCTCCCATGCCGGGCAAGATCATTGCCTTGAATGTGGGTGCAGGTGACAGCGTCAAACAGGGCGATGTGCTGCTGGTGATGGAAGCCATGAAAATGGAACACTCCATTCAGGCACCGGCAGACGGCACCGTGGCCGAGCTGTTCTTTGCGGTGGGCGATCAAGTGCCCGAAGGCGCAGAACTGGTCACCATGGAGAGCTAAAACTCCTCCCTTCCAGCCCGTGTAAAACGCATTGCCGGGCTGGGAAAATAGGCGTAAAGTCGCACAAACAAGAGCCCCCACCCAGGGGCTCTTGCCGTTAAGAACGACTCATGACCGCCCAGCCCCTTACCCCCTACTGTGGTCGCTTTGCGCCTAGTCCCAGTGGTCCCTTGCACGAGGGTTCGCTGGTTGCTGCCATGGCCAGCTACCTGGATGCGCGCGCCCAAAACGGGCGCTGGTTACTACGCATTGAAGATATAGACACACCACGCGTGGTCACAGGGGCCGACCAGATCATCATGCAGCAGTTGCAAGGTCTGGGTATGCGCTGGGATGGCGAGGTGATTTGGCAAAGTCAGCGGCTGGCACGCTACCAGGACGTGTTTGATGGCCTGCGCGAGCGGGATCTGGTCTACGGCTGCGCCTGCACCCGTCAGGAAATTCTGGCGGCTTCCATGCCAGTCGCCCCGGATTCGCACGAATATCCCTATGCAGGCACCTGCCGCCACGGCATCCCGGCAGACCGTGCCATCCGTGCTTGGCGGCTGCGTGTCCCGGAAGGGGTGGAACACTTCACCGATCGCTGGGCCGGGCCGCAGCAACAGGACGTAGCCAAGGAAGTAGGGGACTACATTCTTAAGCGCGCCGACAAGCTCTGGGCCTACCAGTTTGTTGTGGTCATTGATGATGCGGACAGCCAGATCACTGACGTTGTACGCGGCGCAGACTTGCTCAGCTCCACGGCCCGCCAGCGCGTATTGCAAAAAGTCCTGGGCCTGCCTGTCCCACGCACCTTGCACGTGCCGCTGGCCTGCGATGAGCAAGGCCGCAAGCTCTCCAAACAGAACCATGCCCCGGCCTTTGACCTGGACCATCCTATGGAGACGCTGCAACGCGTCTGGGCCTTTCTGGGTTTTGCTCCCGTGGCTGCGAACACCCTGGACGGGTTCTGGAGCCAGGCCATCAGTGCGTGGGCGCAGCGCTTCCCGCTGCCTGCGGAGCCAAGCCCGAACAACTGAGCCACGAGCCGAGGCTGGATG
>JAALOO010000736.1_pt1 | contig 27352 bp, 15 predicted proteins | sample 7257641 | NCBI WGS metagenome assembly JAALOO01 (sample SAMN14085613, study PRJNA598686) | mite metagenome | biome: ENVO:01001000; feature: ENVO:01001002; material: ENVO:01001226; isolation source: single female mite from University of Michigan culture on fish food culture... ...
CAGTGAACCCGTGAATAAAAATATTTTAAAAATATTCAATGGTGCTGGACTAATACAAGCTGCTAGGGTGAGCGCGAACACTGCAATGAATAGCTAATTAGCCATCTAGAATCTATTGTTCAGCATAAGGTTCTGTCCGGTTCCCCTCAACGAGAATTTGTGTGCCCTAAATGACAATCTACCCAGTTTTTAATGACAAATCGTATTTTTGTTTTGCTCACATTTTCAAGGTGGCAACTGCTGGACAAACCATTAAGCATTGAACAGTTCAATGCAATGCCCAAAGTGACGGAAAGCTTCTTCGAGTACAACCTCAGCATTCGCTCCAAAATGCAAAGCCCACTGCAGTTTCGCATCTCCACCGAGATCAAATGTGGCAGTCACGAGGCGATGCGATACAAGTACAAGTTCTATCCAGCTCATGAGGTCGAAAACTCCTCATTAAACCATTACGTTTTCTGTCAGCTGAAAGAGGACCGCCTCGTTGGCTCCTTTATGATATCACCTCCACTTGAAGGGCGTTTCCTTCTTAAGGTAAGTGTTTAGTGATAATCAGTCTAATAAAGCTATGAGGTTTCTGAACTCACTTTATCTTCCGAGCAGGTCTTTGCCAAACCGGAACGGGAAATGCACGGCAGTCAGCAGGACATATCGGCCAATCTGAACCCGGTGATCACCTTTCTGGTGGAGTGCACCAAAGCACGTAAATACATCGAGCCACTGCCAATCAGTGAACTGCCCTGGGGTCCGACACAGCGCTTTTATGACTACAAGCTAAAGCTGGTCAACCAAAAGGGCCCAACCATTGTTACTTGGGGCGGCAGGAGGCGACTGGTGCTGGAAGCCAATGAGACGATGCTTCTCAGTTACACCCTCTTTGACGCCGAATCAATGGAGATGGACGCGAGGAGCATTATAAGCCGTGATGATGTCGCCTTCAAGACCACCCTCACCATCAATCCGCCTAGAGTGGGCACGTTTAAGTTGCTGCTCTTTGGAATGCCCAAACCGAAGCAAAAGGGAAAGTGGCGACTACCACTGCTGGCCACCTTTCTGATAGACTGCAAACTGATCAAACCACCGCAGCACGACGAAGACATGGTCATGCCGATTGTCCAAAACGCACCTTCGTCTGATGATGGAAAGAGTGACAAGAGGAAACGGTAGCCGTTGGCAATCTTGTAAATGCTAACTGTAAATGTAAGAAAGTAATATAAATCAATAAACATTGACACTGAAGTATTCACACTGAAAGACTACGAGTACTTTGCCGCCGTCGTTTCGATTTAAAATACACAAGTACTCACCCGCAAATGACGTTTTGGAATACACTATGGAAAGTTGAAGCTCCACTCTCGGCGTGAGGATTCACTGCAGGATACTCACAGTAGAGCAATGTTTTGATTGCTGCCTTGCAGCGTCTGCACAGTTTGGCCAAATGCGCACGCAGTTTTGCTAACCGTTTTTGTCTACATTCTTTGAGACCACTTTAAAGTTGGTCATTGTGGAATGAGTAGTCAGAATGTACGGGCACAAATCTAATCAGATGGAGCAAGTCATGAACATCAACATGAGCAATCAGTACATGTTTCAAATGGGCAATAGCTCATTTACCAAGGAAGCCCCTCCGTGGAAACCGGTGGGGGTTTTTTGGGACATTGAAAATTGCGCCATTCCACGTGGAACTAGCATCTGCGTCTTGGTGAATAAGATTCGCTCCATCTTTACCATGTACAACTTTCTTGAACGTGAATTCGCAGTCGTCGGTGACGTGTACGGCGTCAATAACCACGTTATCAGCGACCTGAACTCCATGCAGCTGAACTTTATTCACGTGTGCTCGTACGCAAAAAACGCGGGTGATGAGAAGCTAAAGCAAATGATTCATCGCTTTCTCATGATATGGGGTCAAAACTCAGCGATCATCCTGCTCACCAGTAAGTGCCACACACACTTCAGTGACCTCTTATTCTAAACTTCTGACTTTCCTGAACCTGTCCTCTAGGCGACATCAACTTTGCTCCCCTTCTCTCGGACATAGTACATCGCATTGGCTGCTTTGTGATTCTCTTTCACCACACCAAAGTCTCTCCGGCGTTAATCTCTTGCGCACACCTGACGATGAATTTTGACGAGTTTTGCAAGCAGATTCCCTTCGCCCCCTCATTTAGTGAGGAGAATACAGTGGGTAGGAATCACTTTCACTATCATAAAGAGATTCTATTCTAAAATATTTTCTTGCTTTACACTCAAGCTACCTATCTGACAGTCACCAACTGGCCAGTTTATTTCAGCGAAGGCGATTTAAGAGCATTCTTAAATTTGCTTACTGACAACTGTGGGGGACGTATCATCGATGTGGACGTTAATCTGAAAGAAGCTATTATGGTTTTCAGGTGCAAATCAGATGCCGAAAGGTGCGCTCAAAAGGTGATCAACCGACGCTACTTGGGAAATACGCTGAAAGTTAGCACAAGTTATACACGCCCTGCTAAGCTGCGTCAAAACCAAAACCGATCTCAAAAGACGGAACAACCCGTGTCATCTCAACCAGTTCCACTGCTGCAGTCCATTACTGCACCAGAAAAACAGATTCCAAAGTCAACTACCACCTTCCAAGAGGCCAAAATAGCCGATTCGCTTTCATCCAAAAAAAGTTCTCCGAAAACAGTCACATTTGAAAATACCAAAGGCAAGGTTTTAAATAGGAAGAGCAGGAAGAAAATTGCAAACGCACAATATCAAAAGGATCGGCTAACCGCTGAGGATGGTACTATTGAGCGTCTTTTTCAAGTGTTTCAACTTCTTGACATGCTGAACAACCGCCATGAGAATAACTGCGACTGCTTGATATCATTTCCCATTGAATACATCAATGAACATTACAGTCGTATCTTTGGAAAACTTACCAGCGTCTTCAAACCAAAGCATCCAAAAAGTCTTGAAAAAGTACTTGATCAGTTACTGACTCGGCTTTACCAAAAATCAGCCTCCAAATACAGTCTGTTTTTGGTGTACATGTCAAATGAAGTTTACTTGCAGAAATGTGATTCTCACTGGATTGATACACAGGTGGTAATGCTCTTCAAGATTCTCTTTGAAAGTTCTTCACAGTCACTTACCTGGAAGCAATTGATGACCCAATTTCACGATGAGCTTGGCTACAAACTTGGCCCTGGTTGCCTTCGTCATCTTCGTTTTCAAGAAGTTGTGCACTTGGTAAAGGGCAGCCTGAACAACTGTTTAGTCAAATTATCTCCACTTTACGAATTCGCAGCAATGATAATGTCTGTAATGCTAAAACATTCCGACTCGATCTCCACCAAATGGGACACAGACAAGCTTGAGTCTGAATATTACGACCACTTTGGCATTTTCATCAATGTTCCGACGTGTTTTGCTGCTAAAAGCTACAAATCTCTCATTGAGCGAATGGATCTCATTTTTGCAACAAACAAACATGATGCCAGGGATGGATTCTCAGAAATTTGCATCAAGCATCCAGAACTCATTTCGAATTTCAGTGTCAAACACATTCCGACGTGCAACTACTGTGAGAACACCCTAATTGACCAGTTAAATGACAGCGTCAATTCAGACGACATTGAGCTTTTTGAAATGGAAGGTGCTCCCACAGTGAATATGTTTGCCTGTTAACTTTTTCTTTTGGTTTTTGAATTTTTATATTCAGTTTTCCTTTTTGCATACAATCAATATTTTTGTTCAATCACATTTCTTAATTTTTCTTATGTTGACTAAAATTATATAAATAACATTGTACAAAAGCTACATTTTTTGCGAGTGATGCTCAAAGTCAGTTAATCTTTTCTTGTTCACGCTTAAGCTTTCTCATTTCTTCAATCAAAAGATCTCGCTTTAAATCAATCGGCTTATCAAAGCCAAGCATCTTCTTGTACGCGTCAAAGTCTAGCACCAAGTTTGGATCAATGAAAAGGGGCTGCTTTCGTTGGCCAACTGTGTACGTAGTGAATATACCCAGTGCCTCGGGAACTTGGACATCGCTTGCTGTATACGAAGTGGTCACCGGTCTATTGATGATGTTCAGGCGGTGAGCTGTGAAATTTCCCGTTTTGTCATCGTAGTGAAGTTGAGTTACGTATCTCCGAGTGAACCAATTCAAGACTAGCGGAGACATGAATATTCCAGCACATGTGACAGTAGCAAAACCAATGGCCAAAGGGGAACCAGAAGCGACTAACTTTGGATAAAGAAATGGTTGCACGCCGGCAGAGATGAATGTTGTTGATATCGACAGTCGCTTGATCATCTTGATGAGGCGAACCATTGGTTCTGGAGCAGTATAAATTACTCGACCTAACGAGCTATTTGTTGAAGAATGTTCATGCTGATGATCGCCATTTTGTGAGGACATTTTGAAGACAGGTACAAACGTAATCACTTTTGTAAAGCAAGCTTGACCTGACGCAAATCACTTGAAGTTCAAATAAAAAGTTCACATGTGATTTTTAAAAACAAAAATTTCAGCCGATGCCCTCTCTGAAAGTACGTTACACAAAACCGAAACTGAAATTGATTTGAATCTCCTTCACTTGTAAAGAAAAGGACTTTATTTATCCGTTATAATAAAATGAAAAACAAATGGAATATTGTAAAATAATCTTTTGCAGTTCTTCTGTGACAAAGGGCGACTACATCCTACATTTAGCCATCTTCTACGCTTAACGGATAGAAATCAATCCGGATTCAATAAGTTTGTAAATCTTGGTTTGAATATCAGGGTTCTTGAGATGCCTAGAAAGGTTTGAACGTATTCATCAGTACACGTTTTTGTTAACAAAAAATACCACTTACTCTTGCAGTGCTTTCGGGTCACTTTGCATCTGCTCCAGAATAATGCGCATTGCAGGATCAGAGAGGATGCTTTGAATTTCAGGATCAGCCATAGCACGCTTTCGCACCTCGTCAGGATTATCCGATGAACTCAGAGCACACTTTCTGAAACCATCAATTGCTTCCTGAAAAAGAAAAAAGCATTGTCATTCACTGATTAACTTTGTGATTGTAACTTGCCTTGTTGTTCTCATCAAGCTCCAGTGCCTTCTGGAAGGCAGACTGAGCCTTGGACAGCTCTTTGGTAGCCATCAGAGCATAGCCCTTTCGAATGTAGCCTTTCACTAAAATGTGTTGAAATGAAAACAGCATCATTAGATATTTGATGAGTTTATAGCATGCAAATGAAAAACAAATCTTACCAAAAGTGGGCTCAAGTCGGATGCACTCCTCACAGTCTTTTAGAGCCAGGTAAAACTCAGCCAGCTTTTGGTAGCAAGCAGCACGGTTACTGTAGATCTTTGCGTCCTCCGGATTACGCTTGATGGCCTCGGTGTAGTGCTTGATGGCACCAGGGTAGTCGCCCTTTTGAAACAGCTTGTTGCCAAGGTTTTTCTCCTCAAGAGCCTTATCAGGGTCAATGTAGGCTTTTCGTTCAATGTCCTTCAGCTCCTTTTCAACTGCAGACATTTTGGACAGTGTTTCAGGAGTTCGGTGTTCAGTAAGAGATTTTTGGAAGTAAAAAAGAGCGTTCTTCAAATCATCCTTCTTCTGGTAAGCACTGGCCATTCGTGAAAATGCCTTGGCAATAATTTTAAAATCGTTGCGGTTCTCACGACCAACTTCAACCGCTTGCTCACACTGCTTGATGCACTCGTCAAAGTTTCCTTGTTCAAAGTAGACTGCCGCTTTGTTATTTAGAAATGTCATGTCGGTTGGATCCAACTTGAAGGCTTTTTCGTAGCATGCCAAAGCCTCTTCAAACTGGCGCTTCTTGTAAAATTCATTTCCTTCATTTTTCGCAACAAGAGCCTGCAAGTCAGGTAAAGATCAGTAATTGATTACTTGTCGCCTTAAACTCGTACTTTGTCAGTGTGCTTCTGACAGTACTCACCGCTGCTTTGTCGACGTCGCCCATCTTTAGATGATAATTCGGTGGTAGAGACACAGGTTAGACAAAAGGCAATTGAATATTGACAGATGCGGAGAATGGAGAATGAAGAGTGGCTTACAAGCACAAAGCGAGACTGATGATAAGTGAAAAGCGTGCAGCAACACAGTGCGGCTCTCGAAAAATCTTCTTTTAGAGACGTTTTTGTCTGTTACTGGGGGGACATGCCAGATTTCTGCTGCCCACGGTTACACTTTACATCGCTTGCTTGCCGTTTGTCGCGAACTGGGCGGCACAGCACATCATTTTAGAAGAATAAGAAAAAAGGTGCACTTTTCGGCTGATTTTGTACAGTCAAAGTTGAGAACTACTGTAGTACTGCCTGCACAAAGTAGCCGAAAATTTGACTCTTTTATCTTACGTTCCCGACTTGGTGGCAAAATGCCAGCCTTTACTCGAAAAATCCATGTGCGTAGATGCTGTTACACATTTGTGCGACAACTTTCAAATCTTTTCATGTACCCAACTAAATTTAGTCACTTTATAAAAATATTAGCGCGATTCATAATCCAAATTTTGAAAACTGTTTGAGAAACTTTATTTTTCCAAAATTAAGTTAACCCTTAAAGCACTTTTAATAGATTCTTTTGGAAACAAGACATAGCCCCTACTTATTTGTCGTTCACTTCCACCCGTTTTAATACCACAAATACTCTAATACTCCAATTGTGCCAAAGAAAACCGCAGAGAGTCGATAGTGTTAGTTTAAATCACTTTTATTGAGAGGGTTTGGTAGATGAAGTAGGTGTGTAACGAGAAAGAAGAGAGGAATAAGCGATCAAACAACCTGGGAGTTATTGATACAGAAGATAAGAACAAGTAGATACATTTACAGGAGAAGCAGATGTACAAGGGGTGTGGTGTGGTGTGTGGTGTGGCTATGATACAGAGTGTTCTTGGGATGGTTGTGGTCAGCGAGGACCACGAGACGAGCTGCCCCAGCCCAGCTCGCGGCAATGTACAGGTGTGCGGCGCAGTGGTCAGATTTGTACAGAGCAAGTCATGTGTTCCGATAATAAGAAGAGTTATATCATTTATGAGGTGAAGCAAACGAAATTTTACAATCAAAAATGAAAATTACAGAAATGTATATATAAATAATAATGAAAGGTAATGAAAGTAGGAAGATAATAAGAACGGCAATGACAATGAGGAAGGATACTATGTACAGAGTAAAGAGGAGTCAACAATAGTGGGGGTAGATCACGGGTGATTCATTGCGAGTTTTTTCATTCATTTCCAGGTAAAGAGTGTCAAGTGTGCAGGAAACAGCAAATTCATTCAAACAGTGACAAAGTGATGGTTCAAAGTGTGGGAGGGTGTGTGAAGGAGGGGTGCTGTTCGTCGTAGTTACAGATGATCGATTGATGTTCTTAGAAGCCAGGAGGAGTGGGGCCGGTGCCCTGATTGGCCGTAATGACCACCATCAGCTGCGAAATGCCTGCCAGAGAGTGCATTAGGTCAGGTGCAGCGCCCACCAGGTGTTCGTCAGAGAATTGACAGCTAGGAATGATGTGCGTGATGTAGGAGCACTAAAGAGATAACAAATAAAAAATTAATTAACAAAAATGAATCAAAAGAGCAATCTTACAAGTATAACTTACCGTTTGGTCGTTGGTGTTGACGATGCCAGCTGCCTGTTTGCTTTGCATGTAGTTGATGAAAAATAGTTTGAGGTTATTCGACTGGACGAGCACGTCATTATTGTCCCGGCCACATGGCAAAGCTAGCAGTATGCAGAAGTCCTCGTTGGCTTGAATCTTCCTCTCCAGAGCCGACAGCTGAACCTGGTCGAGCCGCATCCTCTGGGTGATTCGAAGCGGCTGCATGTTGATCTCGCTAAACTGTGGCAGTGCCCGGCGGCTGATTTCGCGGTTGCCGCTGACAAAGTGCATCTGCACAGAGACACTATCATTCTTCAGTGCTAGCAGGCCACTCCACAGAATGGGATATTTAGTGACGATCGATTCATTAGAGCTGCTTGGAGCACTGCCCACATTAGCTGGTGGTGGTTGCACTTGTGGGACTGGTTGCACTTGCTGCTGCTCATTTCTCAGAGTCTTCATTGCTGGCGCATCGAGACTGAGACCGGCAACAATGTGCGGGTCAATGTCAGCGGTAGGTGGTCTGCTGACCAATGTCTGTTCAGCTATTGGTGATTCTGATGGCCTGCTCAAGTGTGGGTGAGGTGGTGGGCCCACAGTGGAAGACGTCCTTGACAGCGGCGGCTGCTGCTGGCTCATTTGAGCTGGCATAGTCATGGGCAGTGCACCCCCTCCGGGAGCCATGGCGGCCATTTGAGATCGAATCAACTCGGCAGATGGCTCTTGGACGGTGGGCAAGTCCTTGCGATACGTTGTCGGTATACCGCTTGGAGACGTCATTTGACGATGCATCTGTGAGAGATAGGCGGCTTCAGCCTGGGCAGCCTTCGGTGCAGTTGAGCGTTTCATCGGCTCTGGAGTAGTGGATGTTTGATTTGCACCAGGCTTGGAAAGGTCAGTTGGATTGGGAGCGCCACCGGCAAAGTTGTGCACCGGAACAGGTCCTTGGCCACCCATACCATAAAGTGACTGCATCAGGGTAGCTTCAGGACTGACATATCGATCTGGCTGAGGCATTCCAGTGAAGGGGTAGTGAAGGTGCATTCCACCAGGGAAGTTCATATTGCGCTGACCAATGGGAGGCGGCATCGCAGAGGGATCCAGGTGAAAGGCTGGCTCCACCATGTGATGCTGAGGCGGCTGGTGTTTATGCGGCTCCTCAGCAATTGGCTGCGCTGATCGGTGGTAGCCGTCGTCCTTTTTACCCGAACTAGACTGCTGTTGCTGCTGCTGATGCTGATGTTGAAGCTGCATCTGCTGGAACTTGAGTGGGTTTTTAGTCAGCTCCGCCAAGGCCTGCTCCTGACTGGGGCCGAAAGGATAGTACACTTCTCGTGAAATGGGCTGCAGTGGGTGTCGAGAGAGTGCACTAGGGCCATTTTGGCGCAGTTCCTGTGGTAGTTGTGAGCAGATGCTCGCATAAATCCGCTGCTGTGCGAGCAATTCAGGTGACAAGCCAGTAAAGCCACTTCGAGGCGGGAGCACCGGAGGCTGGCCAGTAGCTGAAGTAACTGGCGGTCGATGGTGAGATGGAAGACCGGCTGCTGCAAAAGCCGCCTGCTGTTGTTGCAACTCCGTAGGGGGAGGCACCAGATGTGGTGGTGGTGCTGGAGAAACAAAGCCGGGTGAACTTCGAGAGTCAGTGGACTTCAACGGCCGACTGCCCGAAGCGGCTTGCTGTGCCTGCACCTGCTGTTGCTTCTGCTGCATGATGTTCAAATGCTGCTGACTGGCTGCCGCATTAGCCATGTACTCTTGCGCCAGCTGATGTGGGTTTGGCGGCATCAAGTGAGGCGGGAATGCACCAAAGTGTGCAGCGATTTCCGGTGGCAGCAAAGGAGCCTGAGGCTGACCCAGGTTTGAAGGTGGAGGTTTGCTGGTCGCCGTTGATTTGCCGATGGGGGTTGACAGGGCATTGATCGGTGCCGTCGAAAGCGCCACTGTTGGCTGGTGAGTCGTCACCACACCGCCCAGTGCGGCGGCATCATTAGCTAAAGCAGGAGGAGTAACTGTCAGCTTGGAGACATGAGCTAGAGGTGGCTGCACGATTCCAGCCGAATCGATAGAAGACTCGGAAAAGGGTGATGGCGTGTGGACGCTGGTGGAAATGGTGCTGGGCACTGTGCACACAGGCGCCTTACTGATAGTCGAAGCAGGCCACATTTCGGGTGGTGTCACTAGCTGAGTCATGGATGGACCGACAGGAGGCTGCGTCTTTGCCTTGATGGTAATCGATTGACTTCCGGTTATTGGAGAAACGGATGGCAGAATGGGCGCAACTGAAACAGGGTTGATTTCCACAGCTTTGGGACTGGCAGAAGATGCAGGAGGAGAAATGAGAGAAGGTGTGACTGGAGTGATGGAAGAAATTGCTGGTGACTCCAGTGGAGTGGATACACTCGAAGTAGAGATGGGCATACTCGAGGTTGCTTCAAAGAAATAACCCTTTCCAGTTTTAAGTTTGAGAGCAGTTGAAGAGTGGTGAATGCGCTCAGAAATGTTGGGAATATCCTGAAGTATGTATGTCGGCGAGGTGATGGCAGAGTTGGAAAACACTGGCTGTGGTGTTGAAGGTGGTGCCACTGTTGCAGCCATTGTGGAGACAGAAACGACCGATGGTGATAAAGAGCTAGTCACTGCAGCTGAGATCGCTGTAACGGTGGTGTTCACAGCCGAAACGGCGGCTGACTGAATGGAAGTAGTAGTGACTTGCTCCACATTGCCAGTAGAGTGAATGACACTGGATGGCGGCGGTTCAACATATTCAGCGCCTATTCTGCTGGAAGTCGGACTGGAAGAGGCCATCTTCGGAAGTGCCACCGCCTGAGCGCTACCTTCTTCAGACAGGCTGGACTGCTGGCGCTCAATGATTTCACATTCCTCTGAGCTGGCACTTGCAGACAGGACTCCTTCGCCAGGAGCAGTTGGTGTTTGAGCCTGTGGTGGTATTAGAAGCTCAGTGTGCTCCATGGAATCGGTCGACTTTTTAGGCGTTCGGGCAGCAGGAAGAGGCGATGTTACTGGAGTAATGTGGCCAACTGATCGAGGCTGCTGCGAAACAGTGCCCTCCAGCGATGAAGTCGAAGCTGAACCCTCAGGCCCATCAGTAGCAGCAACCCCTCGAGAGCGAGTGACTCGATAAGGACGCGTAGCGCTGTTCTTGGGATCTACAAAAATAAACACAAACGTTAGTACTGGTGGACAATTTTTAAAAACAACTTTGCTCTTACCATCCGACTCTTCAGACATATCGCCGGAAGCATGTGATGCGCTGACAGTGTCATCGCTCTTTCGATATGAACGGGTAATTCGCTTTGATGCGTTTGCCTTCTCATCGGCCTTTGTCTTGATGACATCCTCAATGGTGTCCTCGATGGTTGTCTTTGGAACTTGCGACATAAGGCGAGCCGATTTCCGAACACCCTTGATCGAATTGGTGCTATCGGAGAGAATGCTTCCCGCTGTGCCCGAGGAGTTGGACATTCCGTCGTTTGATTTACTGTCCTCAATATGCAAGTTCTTTGCAGTTTTGCCAGCAGTAGGCTCCATAGCACCGGTAAAATCTTCCTGTCCGTCCTTGAGACGAATGATCATCTTCATGCCTCCGTGTTTGCCGTGCTGGTTCATCTCCGAGACATACTCCTTGCCAGTGACTGGACTGGTGTTATCGCCTAAGATACCGCTGGTCGCACCTGCAGATGCCTCCAGTGCCGGCTGCACTGCTGACGCGGCTGAGATGGTAATTTCAGACGGTAGTGCCGCCGTTTTGTTTGGCGAAATGCACGACTCGAAAGTAGTCTGATGTTGCTGCTGCATCGGAGGTGGCTCAGAGTGACGCTTATCCTCAGATGTCAAAAAGTGAGTATTCAAAGGAACTGGCTCATCTTCATCCGATTCACGAAACTCAAAGACATCAAAGTTACTGGCAGGCTTATTTGGTCGAACTTCGCCAGAGCTGGTCGAGTTGAGCACATGAAGCTGCTTGTCCTTTTTAGATTTGTCGTCCTCAAGAATTTTAATGTGCTCGACAACATTTCCTAAGTTCTTCTTCTTGCGACCTCGCTTCGACTTTTTAACGCCGCCTGCGTCCTCCTCGACTTGCTCTTGCTCTTTGGTGGCCTGTGATGTTGGTGGCTCATCCAGTGATAAGTCGGCGTCATCCAAGTCTAAAACGGTGTTCGAATTGGCCACTGTAGCAGCGGCGGCAGCAGAGCGGACACTTCGGCGGATGCCGTAACTGAGTTGCTGCTGTTGTTGTTGCAGCTGCAGTTTAGCCGCACCGCGTTTTCCTTGTGAGCCGGGAGAAATGTCCGAGGTGGTGGTGGTAGAGGAAGTGTTGGAGTTTGATGTCGGCGAAAGCAAGAGGTTACCCGAGCTACAGGTCAGGTTAGAGGTGTTGATGGAAAGACTGGCCATCTGACTGTGAGTCTCAAGGTCGCCATCGCTTCGCGGAGAGTGCAATGAGGTGTCAGAGAGTTTGCGATTTTTAGGCTTTCGCCCGCGCTTCGACTTTGGTGGAACGCTTTCACATTCAGGTTCGCTTTCTTCGCTTACCAGCTTAACACTGGTACTCTTAGTTTCACTGATGGTGGATGCAGGTGGTGGTGGTGGTGGAACCGTGGTCTCCTCGATGGTTACTGTTGGCAAATCTGATGTCGATGCCTTCATGACACTTTCATTGAACAGCTCCGAAACGCTCTCCTCCTCGATTTCAGTTTTATCAGAGATGACACTTTCCGAACAAGAATCTCGCTTATCTTCAGCGAGCTGAGCACTGAGCACGTCGGTGAAAGACAGCTCATTTGTGATGACAGGAGAAGTGCTCTTCTTTTCCGGCAGAGAGACGTCACTGTGCACTGATCTAGGAGAGAGAAAGTTGGCAAAGGGCGATTTCATGGGCTCTGACTTGTCCGAGTCGGTAGATCGAGTTCTCTCTTTGATGGATATCGTCTCCGATTGATTCTTATGGTCGACAAAGGAAGTGAGAATCGGCATGCTCATGTGTAGATCGATAGTTCGTTTTTCACTTCTCTCAAGCGGCTTAACCACCACTTCTTCAGATTTGAAAGGATCAACTTTCAGTGGATCAACCAGCTTGGCATTCTCCTTAAGTGAGTCTTTGATGGAGTCCTTAATTATGTCAGCAATGGAGGCCGTCGATGGCTTGGGCAAACAGATGGACGGCTCAAAACCAAACGGCTTCAAGTTGCCAAACGTCGGCGTCATTCCGATGGTTGAAATCAAAGGCTTTTTAATTTCAGTCTGCGATGGCGGCCGCAGCTCTGAATCGTCAGCCAGTGATTTTTCAATGTTTTCGTCAACAATCGTCAGTGACTGCTCATCGTCGTCCTCATCATTGAACATCAACTCGGGAGCATCCTTAATTGGCTGATCTTTGTGCTCCGTTTGCGGGCAAGGCATCTCAATTTTTCTCAGCGCTGCACTAAGTTCGTTTTCGTCCACTGTGATGTCAGGGGCGCCGATGATGGAAGGCAAAACATTGGCAGAATTAGAAACGACGATCGCCTGAGAGCTCGGTGTTGTGAGCAATGATTCAGTTCGGTGGCCGTCACTACTGCTACGAGATGAAAAGATGTTCATGAAGCTAGGCACGATCTCCTCCGAGTGTGTCTGGTCGATGGACGAGCGGTCGTGAGCTCCAGACTCAGCATGACTAGGCTCTTCCATGTCCTGCAGGAGGGCAGCCACAGCCAGGTCATCCTCAGTTTTTCGTTGATTATCCACCTCCACCTGCGGTGAGATAGCTTTGCTGGTGCTGCATTCAGTTTCGGCAGGGATAAGCGAAGTTGCTCCATCCTCGGAAGGCACTTTGAGCACGTTTCGGGTAAAACTGGTGGCAGGCTCATCAACCGATTGCTGCTCCTCGAGGTTGCCGGCAAATAGAGGAAATGGCGGCATTGATTCAAACGTTTTGGGCTTGATTTGATGGTGGTGGTGTTCATGGGCGTCCTTTGATTCAAGCTCCTTTTGAAGTTTAAGCGATTGAATTGCGGCCTCCTCATCGTAGCACCGCTGGGACGCTGGCGTGAAGAAGGTCGGGATGTTATTTGAATCGAGCGTACTGCATTCAGTCGAAAATGTTGGAACTAACTGCGGCAACAGGGAAAGGTCGGTCTGGCGCAAAGGCTTTGATGAGGAGTTGAGTGGCGAACTAGAGCCTGAGAGGTTGGAATCATAGGAATCGTTGTTCTTTGCGTCGTTGTTCATCCACTCCTCCAACTTCTTGGCATCGTTTATCAGCTCTTCGTCCAGACGACTGTCCGATGATGAGCCGTCATCACAGGTCCGATGCACAAGTCCTAGGTCTTCGGTGTACGATGAGGACCGTGAGCTCGACACTGCTTCCGGAGTTTTAGGCGGTGTAGTGACCTTTAGCTGAATTGCAGTTGTGTTGACCGAAGTACTGCTCGGAAGAAGAAGTGACTTAAAGTCAGTCTTTGGAGGAGGTTGAGAGGTGCGAGTCGGGGAAATAAGTATCGCTTCGCCATCATTCGATGAAGAGTCGAGCAAACTAGAACGATAATCTTTGTCCTTTTTGTCGCTGCTCTTTTTCGAGTCGCTGCTCTCCGAGTCTTTACGAGACTTTTCGCGATCCTTATTTTTGGACGACTTTTTCCTTTTTCTATTCAAATCCTTGCTCTCTTCCTCCTTTTTAGAGTGGCTGTGCTGCTTCTGAATCTTTGAAGACAAGTAAGCATTATTCTTTGTAGGCGATCGGTCACCAGCTCTTTTCTCCTTTTCAATGACCTTTTCAGCTTTCTCTTTAGTAGCAAAGTGCCTCTCCATTTGATTGTTCGCCTTGTTGTCCTTCTCCTTGGCACATTGCTCTTTAGAGACTAGCAAGTCCTTGTCATTGTGACGATGCGCCGATTTTTCATTTGAGGAGTGCGGCTTGAGAATTGTGTGAGATCGCATATCGCCGTCCAAGCCTGGGAGAGTGGCCTTGTGACCAGAAACCGCCTTTTTAATCGGAATATCCTCGGATTCAGAGGAATCAGACGATCCGTCTTCAGATGAAAGCAGACTCGTTTGCTTGTGGCGACTCTGTTCAGATGTTCGAGATTTGCCATCGTCCTTGTTGTATCCAAACAGTCGTTTCTCCTTTGACAACTGTTTCTCCTTGATCTTTTTCTTCTTTCTCTTGGCCATTTGCAGCATTTTACTGTGAGCTTCGTCATCGCTTCTAGGCCGCTTTTCCCTCTCCTTTTCCTTTTCTTTATCAGCTCTGATATCACGTTTGACTTCGGCTTCGCGTTCCTTTTCCTTTCGTTCGGCTTTCATCTTTTTGATCTTTTGAAGTTCCCTTTCCTTTTCCTGCTCTTTAGTCAACTTTTCGTGCATATCAGGTTTGTCGACCTGCTTCTCTTTGACAGGAGAACCAATATCACTGGGACGCTCTTTATCCTTCTTAATGATTTTGTTGTTGTTCTTTTTCTTTAAAGAAGAGGCAGCAGCCGCCCGTTTCAGCTCATTTTCAGACGAATCAGAGAGTTCCAGAAGCTTTTTGGCATATTTGTTGGCACGTTTGGGCTCATCTTCCTCCTTGGCGGGCGGTTTTGTGCTTTCCACCTCAGAATCAGTGTCCTCAACAATGCCCTTTTTGAGCTTCTTTCTCGGCGGCAAATCATCATCATTGTCATCGTCCTCGTCAGCGCCGTCGTTGTCATTATCCTCGTTCTCGTCCTCGTCATCATCATCGTCGTCGTCGTCATCATCAGACATCCGAAAAGTGGAACTCTTTGACCTTTGGCCATGTTTCACAGACTTTTTCTTCTGTCGTCGACCACTGTCCGAATCAGAGTCAGAATCAGAGCTACTCGAATCATCTGAGCTAGAAGAATAGCTGGTGTCGATCTTCTTGCCCTTTCCTTTAGATTGATTCGTTTTCGAGCTTTTGCCTTCACTGCTAGTCGTCGTACTAGCCTTTTGGTCTCTTTGTGAGCGTTGTTTCACCTTGTCGTACATGGAAAAGTAATATGGCTCTTCAGAATCGGCAATACTCATTAAAATTGCGCGAAGATCGTCGTCCATCGAGAAGTCCTTTTGCTTTTTGTATTTTTTCTTTTTGTCCTTTTCAGAGCTTCGGTCTTTGTCTCGGCTCTTTTCCTTGTCTTTCTCGTTAGACTTTTTATCAGATCTTTCCGGGGCCTTTTGTCGCAACAGCTCCTTATTTTTGTCCTTGGATCCACCAGACTCTTTGAGATCTTTTTCGCGCTGCTTTTCCTTTTCCCGCTTCTTCTTTTCCTTTTCTTTGAGCAAATTCTTTTCCATCTTTCGCTCAATCTTTTCCTTGTCTTTGGAGCTGTGATTGCTCAGCGAGGAATGGCCGTCATTTGATTTCTCCTTGTGCTTTTCTGATTTGTGAGAAGAAGATGCGTCAGAGGATTTTGATTTGTGATCCTTGTGGTCATCTTTGTGATCGCGATCTTTGTTAGAATGCTTCGAGTGTTCCGCCCCACTAGACTTTTCTCGGTGGTGATCGCTGTCTACGTGGTTTGATGTATGATCCGACTCTCCTGAATGTTTATGCTCTTTTCTGGAGGCTGGAATCTCTGGCTTAGAGCTGCTTTCAGACTTGTGGGTTTTAAAGAAATCAGGCTTTTGAGCACTGTGCTTAGTAATGGAGTCTTTTCGGGAACTTGCGGCAGTCGCCTCGTGCTTGGCTGATGATGCTGCCACCGGTTGATTGCTGTCCTTTTTGCTCACTTCTTTGCTGGTCATGACACTTTTACTAGAGCTTCCCAAATCAGTTTTGCTTTTGCCATCAGATGATTTGCCTGATGCAGTGGCGGTGCTGTTTGATGTCGAATGCGAGCTTTCCTTTTTGTTGGATGGAAATGCATTGCGAGAGAGGGAAGAAGTAGTAGTGGTAGTGGTCGTTGAATTTGAGGCATTTGTAGTTGTTGGAATCGAAGAGGATCGATGAAACTGCGGAAACATCGAATTGGAAGCAGAACGGACCGGTGCAGAGTTGGGAGTGCCTGGAGTTGCAGTTGAGGTAGAGCCAGAAAGAGACGATTCCTTTTTCAAAGAATTTACTCGACTTGAATCGGACATTTTACGATTCACTGAGCTGCTCAAAGAGGGGTGGGCATTGGAAGACGAGGAGGAGGAGGAGGAAGAGGAGGAGGAAGTAGTCGTCGTAGTTGTACTAGTAGTTGTCGTGGAGGTGTACAAAGTGTGGTGATGATGGTGAGGCTGGTGATTGAAATGGTGTGCCGACGCTGCTCCACTGTGATGAGTCAATGTTCCAGAGGCAGTGCTAGAGGTGGGTGTTTTTAGCATAGACACCTCGTTGGTGGCCTTTTCAGTAGCACTGCTTTTAGAAGACGATATCTGGTTGATAAGTGAAGCTGAAGATTCGTGTTTACTGCCCGACGAGCTGATCGGTTTTGCTGATCTAAACAAGTTGGGGGCTGTTTTAGTTTTGGGCGATAACATGACACTCTCCAAGTCATTGTCTTTTCTGGACTCGTTGATGTGCTCCAGCCGTTTGGCGTCCTGGTCAAAGGCGGACGACTTTGAAAGCAAGTTCTTAAAGATTTCCGAAGACTCGCTCTCAGTTGAGTTGTTCAGCTGCACCGTTGAGCTGTTGTTGGTACTGCTTTGACTCTTTTTCTTAATATTGTACTTGCTGTAATCAATAGTCGGTGTCTTTTCCATTCTCATGCTTGAGAAGGACGTCATAACGGCAGAGGAAGCAATTTTCTCGTCAAGCGCTTTGATTTGATCATCTAGGCTACTTGTGCGCAGTGGAGACACATCATCCGGATCAGACACATCATCCAGGTCATTGGGTCTCTTTGAGTCAATGCTGTTGGTGTCGGTGGAAAGTCGATCCCTGGAAAGGCGACTTTTTGGCACGGGTGAATGACTGCCCAGTGGGCTCATGATGGTGTTGCAGCTTTTGGGTGATGTGCTTGTCGGAGTGAACGGTGGAATGCTAATGTGATTGCCCGGCATGACGATGCTTGGCGTGGCAGAGCTGATGGGGGTGGTGGTAGTTGTAGAGGTGGCTGTTGTCAGCAAAGTGTTTGAGCTAGGAGGAACAACACTTGAAGAGTTGGAAAGTGAGCTATTGTCATTTTTCGGAGGATTGCTCCAAAACTCTTTAAGAAATAGCGGCACTTTGTAGAGCATCATATGGGTAGGGGCGTCCGATGAAGGTGGTGATGACAGGTCATCCAATGCTTTAGATTTGCTGAGATCATTATCACAACTCGTTCGGGAAGTGCTGTACTTGCGAGTACTGTGACCAGTTTCCCTTCTCGGGTCTGGATCGGGATTGACGAGAGAACATGTCAGATCGACCACTTTCATTATGCCCGTGTCCAACTTTGCAAGAGGCTTTGGTTTATAAGCACTGCCATTAGTTGGAGTTGGGGCACAGCTCCCCGATGAGATGGATGGCTTCCGGGTGACCGGGGCAGCAGCAGCAGGAGCCACAACAGACGAGCTCTTTGGCTCTTGAAGCAAATTTTTAAATATTGCCTGAAAAGGGAGTTCGTCTGTTTCACTGGAAATATTGTCCAGCAGCTCTTTTAGTTCCTTGGTTTTGAGATCAATTACCCCATTGTTGCCGGTGGAAGCAACCAGTGAATTGGGAATCAAACTGCTGGAGGAGCTGCTGCTGCTGGAACGTCGTTTTAGCGTGTCGACGCTCACCGGAGGAATCGCGTCTCGCTGTTTGAGCCGCAGCCCATTCACCTCCACAGCATCCAAGCTCTTTGATGGGCAAAGCCGAGGTGGCTCTACCAGGGTTGTAGATTTGAGTGGAGTGGTTGGTGGAACGGGTGCTGTTTGACTCGCAGACACGCTCGAAGAAGCGGAGATGTTGTTGTTGTTGATGATGATAGTGCTGCTGCCCGCAGGAGCCAAAGTAGGCTCGATGCAGGCCATTAACCGTTTCTTTCGCTCTTGGACAGTTCCAAGAACCGAATCATCATCACTCTCCAGAGTGCTGTGTTTCCGCTTAAGAGTCTCACTTCGATTTTGATATGTCAAACTGGCAGACGGAGATGAGTTGGTTCGGTGCAAAGCTGACTCTCTGCTTCGGTAGTATTCACGACTGTGCTCACGCGTTGAGCTCGTTCCAGCAAAAAGGCCATCGTTGGACTCGGATATCGGCTCCTGAATGCGACTCCGGGGCGGAACTTCACCAGAGGGGTAGTCGCGGTAGTGCGCACTGTCCCTGTCCTCTGTCGACTTTCGCCGCCAGCTACCAATAGAGTTGTCCAGTTTGCTCACACTGTGCAATGACAACTCATGCTGAGTGTCGCCATCATGGAAAGAATGACCACTGGCGCGAGGACTAGTGACTGGACTAATGGAAGTACGGTCCAAGTAGTAGCTGGTGGCCTTTGAATCACGCACTGGACTTCGACTGTTACTGCTAGTACTGCTGCCGCTGCTCGCCAGGCCCGACTTTCGAAACGATGAATGCGTGGGTGGCAAAGGAGGCGAGTCTCGACCTGACTTGTGGTAGGTCTTGTGCGAGTTTAGCCGCCTCAGCGACCCGTGCGATCCATCCTCGTGGCCCTTGATGTCCTCCAGATTTGATGACCTAGCTGATCGACTGCTGCTGGCAAAGCCGTCTGCATCCGACTTGCTGGACGAGTTGCCATACGGGCCGTAGGGACTCGAGTCTCTCCTCACTTTAGGACTGTTCTCTGAAATGTAGTTTTCAGAGATGTGGTGAGAGCGGTACCGAGATGAAGATGAAGACTCGCGCTTTGAAGAGGAGCTCAGGTGCGAGTCTTCGCCGACATCATCAATATCTTCGTTCTCGTAGCGGTACGGTCGTGAAGACGTTCTGCTGCTCGACTCGTGATGGTAATCGTATTTGGAGCTCTTTCCGTTCCCCGAACTGCTGGAGAATCGGCTAAAGGTACTCAAGGTGGCAGGCGACGAGGAGGGTGACTGGGAGCGTTGCCTGCTGGCAGAATACGACGAGCTGGTGCCGCTGTTTGACCGCAACAACTGAGAAGGTATCGAGCTGGAAGATGACCTCGACGATGACTGGTGATGGTGGTAGAGGCTCCGACTGCGACTCGACTCGTACGATCCTCTATCCTCGTAGTCGAGACTGCCGGTGCTGTTGTTGCCCGTCCAGCTGGAGGTGCTGGAACGTGACGCTCGGTGAGTCGCATCTTCAGATTTGACAGAGTGTTTGCCGATGAAAAAGTTTTGAAAATCGCGACTGGCAAAATCGACCATTACTTTTCGACCATTGATGGGCTTATTATGCAATTCCTCAATTGCTTTGCGAGCTTCGTCACATGTGTCGAAAAAGATGAGCCACGACTTTCTATCGGCAGATGATATTGAATTCTTGATGTTCCCGTACCTATTTAGTTGAGTGTGAACCTTATCACGGTCAGTGAAAGCTCGATCTTTGCTGTCATCTTTGTTATCACATAGCCAGACGCAGCTACTGGGAAAGCTTTTCCCAAAACCGCACTTTAGCCTGGTGCTGCCCATTAGTTCGCCGTCATATTTTCTCATTGCTTTGACAACGCTGGAAATGTCGGTGAACTGGATGAAAGCATATGGCGTATGCTGCGTACTCTTGATGTCAATTTCCTGTGTAAGCACAAGAAAAATGAATCAATTAATCACACAAAAGTGAAAAAAATCAGTGTACTTACCAAGATTTCGCCAAATTGGTTGAACTTGTTTGTCAAATCCGATTTGGAGATGTCTTTGTCGAGATTGCCAACAAACAGCGTCCTTGTAGCACGAGGGTGATATTCATCAATTTCAGAAGGATCCACTGCAAACTTGTGAGATGTCAGTGTCGTCGTTGGCTCATTCTCTTCATTTGGTTCGGCAGTAGGATCAATGTACAAGACTGCATCAATTTGATTACCGAAAAACTGCTTGTTCTACAAAGTTGAAAAAGAGTTTATTTTTGGTTTCTTAAATCGCTAAAATGTTACCTTTGATTCAATCAACGCCTTTTCAGCTTGTTCTGGCTTTCTGAAAACAACGATAGCATGTCTGTTTACGCCTTCGTCGTAAAACTTGACACTGACAATGCTACCGTACTTTTTATACTCGTGAAATAGTCCATCTTGAAGATTGCTCTCTAAAAAATGTAAAAAAGTGTCAGTCAAGTTGTTGAAGGTGTTTTCAGTTTTGCTAAAAACATACGAGTGGACCGAGTTGGAAAGTTGCGAACAAGTATCGAGCACGACGACGACGACGATGTCTTTAGATCATCTCGGTCATTTGAGTGGGATGACGAAGATGAAAGGTTGTCCTGAGATGAAGATGCACCGGGCATGTTTTGATATGAAGCAGAAGACGTTCCATGATGACTGGAAGAGGCGTTCACTGCAGGCTCATGACTGGGGAATACAAGGCGTGAAAACGAGTTGCCATTTAGAAACTGTCACTTGCTTACCCTTCAGTATCAGGATGGTTGTTTATTCCTGTACTGCTGGAGACATTACGAGTACCACTGCTACTGCTAGTTGCATTGCCGACATAGGAAGCCCTACTGCTGACGGATGACTCTCTAGAGGACCGATTCCTTGAAGAATACGAGGGCGATTCGTCGTCGTGATATGAAATATTGCGACTCTTGAGGTAACTAGAGCTGTCGCGGCTATCTAGATTGCTGACGCAATTGCGATCTCTAGACTCGTGCCTGTCGTCGGGTATTCTGTAAAACATGGAAAAATGAAAAAATGAAAATGTGTTAGTAAAGAAGAAAAAGGAATCAAGATGAGTAGAGTCAACAATCTACTAAAAAGTTGATGAACCTGGTCACACCGTACTCTTTAAAACTGTTTTGGTGTAATAATGAAGAAACGCTGCGCATTATGGTTTATTCGTAACTTAAGACCTTTTGTGATTACATTGAATGTTGAGCATAGGCCAACATTGAACTTGGGAAAATTTTTGAAAATCATATCTTTCGCCGAATAGATTGGCGATCTTGATATCAAAAGGAATCAGTTGCGCATCATTGTGAAAAAAAACATGATTTTGTTTACAGCTGAAAAAGAGAAAGAGAGAGAGAGCATTTCATCGGTCGCCCTTCGTAGATGCAGTGACACTTTTTGCTTTCGAACTTTTGACTTGAAAAAACTGATTATCATTTCAAAATGCAGACTCCAAAACGAAAGACACGCCTGCTGCTTTTTTGGGTAGCGTTTCCAAGCAGGTAAGAGACAGCTGCGCCCTTGGTGCCATCAATCACACTGAATAAAGAGCAGGACGATCAAGTCCCCACCACCAGAACTCGGGTGTGGTTGAAGAGACGGTGGGACGCTGGTGAGCCAGCACCGCAAACCCAATTACTAATATCGGCCACTGTAATCAGAATATACGTCAACGCAAACTAAGGCGCCATCGGCTCATGCGAGATAAATTAAAATTCACCGAGCACAGCACAACACACACACTTGGCAGTGCTGAAAGGCGAAACTCTATTGCAAATCTGCAAAAAAGCTGGCCTTTACACAGTGTCGCCATGTTCAAGGCCGTGGAGTTCAATGTTCGGACGGCAGGACCACTGTGCAGGGGAATGAAAGGACACATATTGGCAGAGTTTTTTTGTCGTCCAGTTTGAATCGACACAGATCAGCGCCAGTGACTCCTGCATAGCACGGAAACGAGTCAGCTGTAAACCTTTCTTTTGCAACCACTACAACTGATCGTTCCGATGATTGAAAGAGCCTGTGCACGCCACAAACTAACCAGTGTGTGTTTAACCAGAAAATGGTCAGTTGAGTTGAGCCGAATGACCAGCGCCAGCATGGACCACAATTTGTGGAGCGAGAGCAGGCAGCACCCCGTCCACCGTCGTTGCTTCTCGTTAGTGACCTCTGGTCACATTAATATGTATGAAGCGGCACTGACTAATAGGGGCACGTTTGGAATCGGCATACAAACAGAGAAGGAGAATCGATTACTGTGGTGGTGGCTGTGTGACATCCTTCCACAGCCACCACCACAACTACGACACAGTCAGTGAGTGAGGTACATGTGTGTTGGTGCCGAGCAATTACCAGTGGCGGATCATGCTAGTGTGATTTATGTGGCATGCTCGCCAACAATGGACGTGGACCGGCTGATAAGGCCTGGCAGAATGTGCTGGAAAAGTGAGCACTACCACTGCACTGTGATCCACCTTTCTGTTGAAACAATCCTCTCCAGTGACGGTAGAAAAAGAGCACAACTTTGGAATATGAAAAGTATGCAAATATGAAAGCAAAGCCAAACAGACTCGCAGGTGCACTGCTATGACATTCAATTGAATTGAGCAAGCGGCGATCGATGGCAGTGCATAGGAATTGGTGAATGAATTACGCAGTGAAGCTATCGAGTGCAATCAATGACAGCACAGCGGCTGTGAAACTGATTGTCATTACTTGGCGTGCACTGAGCAATTACCAGCAGCTCCAGCAGGCACTTTTAGCTGAGTACCCTAGTGCTGAAGAAGCAGGAGCAGGTGAAGACGTTTTGACACTGCCTGCGACAATGTTACTAAACTTTGAAGGCAATTTACATAATTCTCCAATTGACAGCAAGCGCAAGTTACAGATTCAGCATTTCTACAGTCTCGACAGTCATTAGGCAGCATTTTCTTTTACTTGGAGAGTAGTTTCAAGAGTTTTTGTGAAAAGGCAATTGGGCCCAAAGTGGCATTTTGGTTTGGTGAGTGAGTCAATTAATAGCATTGGTGATTAGGAGGAAAAGAACGTGAATAAAAAACATTGCCAATTTAACTACCGAAGCAAAAGACTAAGCAAAATAATCACAATGAAAAATTATTTGTGTAGAAATGCGGAAGCAAAAGATGGAGCTGCCACTAAAAAGGGACTACTACTCCTTCCAAGCAAGTCGAATGCCTCGTTTGTGTCAAATTAATTAATGTATTGATCCACAATGAAAGACGATCTGGGCGCCAGCTGAAACCTGAGTAAAGCCGAGCAGTATTTACAGCATTGCAACAACTGAGAGGTAGGCAGAAAGCAGTTGGAGGACAAAGACGATTCAAGTTTCACGCCAAAAGAAACGTTTCGCCCCAGTGCAATTCGAGAAGTGAATTTGGACTAATTGAATATACTGCACAGTAGTGAAGCACTTTCTTTTGATAACTAGCTTTTTCTCTACTAAATAAATCCACAGCATGCGTGGTTAAAAATGGGCAAACTACAAGAAGCAAAATTTAACAATCAATTTTACTTTTCTATAAAGCAAATGCCTGTTTATCAAGCTGAAACCATCTGAAAAGTGTACACCATATACTGCTAGTCATTAGGCATCACTGATGTGTACCTACTGGACCATTTTCAGTAAAAACAATTTGCAAAAACTTTCAAGCAAAAAAGGCAGACAGCAGTGGAATAAAGTTTTTCTTTTGAATAAAACAGTGGCCATTTTGCTAATTGAAGTTCTACTGCATAAAAAGGGAAAATAAAACGCGCTGAAGATAAGCGGCGAGAACAATACCTAAAATGAAACAACGCAGATAATGGTGCAGCTTTTTAGAAATGCCATGTTATGTCTGTATCTAAATTCTCTCAAAACGGACATTGCAAATCAAATTAGAAACCAGCAGCGAAATGGTGGCACTGAGCTGTCTAGGCTATCTTGGCCGACTGTAAGTAACACTGCCGGCAGGTGAGGAAACCAAACGGCGGCAAGCTTGATTAATGGAAGTAACACTTTTTCAAGTAGAGAATCGACAAACAAAAAAAGTGCTACAAGAGCAAGGGAAGGAAAACAGCAGAAAAAGCTAGAAAGAAAAAATGAGGCTGGCGTCGGTGCCAAAGTGAAAGCGATCGCTTTTCTCTCTTTTGGCACAATTTAGGTCAAGACTTGTGATGTGCGATCAAATTGAGTGGCTTGGCTCTTTTTTTCCTTTTTCTCTTTGCTTGTGTTTGCGTGCTCAAGTTTGTCCAAGTCTATAGCCTTGGCAACAAACGTTGAACTCTGCCGTCGAGCAAGCTCTTTAGAAGTCGCCAAACAAATGCAAAGCCAAATAAGTGCATTGACAGAGATAGAGAGAAGGCTGTGGCGGCAAGTGACTTGTAGAGAAAAAACGAGAAACAGACAAACTCACTGAAAATGAGACAAGAAAAGGCGTCATGAAAATTGACACAGTTAAACGGTGCGTTAATTCTGTGGGCTGCAATTGGCCCATTAACTAGAAGGTATATCAAGAACATGTTGTACCCTGTGCACTGCAGCAACTAGTCATTTTGGGTGCATCGTTGATCAAATTAAAGAGTTACAAGCATAGGTGTAGAGAAAAAACGGTTTATTTTTAGAATGAGACAGGTACACCATACTAAACAGACGCATGGGTGTGCAATATCCTGTTGACTAGACAAAAAGCCTTCTACAAACAGAAAATTTCCAAGTGCGTTCCAGTATTGAGCATCAAATTGCAGCTGTTTACTACAGGAGCTCCACTTGTGCCATCGATTGAGCCTTTGTGACCAACGCAATCCTTTGTAGTAGTAGCAGCAGGCATGATGCCAGTGCACAGCCACTCACCCAGCTACTCGCACTCAATTTGCTGGCAAACACGTACTGGGCAAACACCATAGGAAAAATGCAAACAGGCGAGAAATTGGACACATTCAGTGAAGACTTGGAAAGTTGGCATCACACAGACACTCTGTGCCAGCATTCTTGCAAATCAAACGTGGTTGCTCTAATTACAAGCGACGGAGAGGAAGCTGGAGAAAGAAAAGCCACAACAGCTACAGCAGCGCTGGATCGATTCAGGGTAGGAGAATGGAGCAGCACGCAACTTAATCAAGCTTAATGTGGCAGCCGTAAATAGCAACGAGTCAAATAATGGACGCAATCAAGTACCAATAAAGTGGATAGTGCAGCCATCAGCTACGCCAGTTGGCAATTTGGTCGTCCTGGCAACCACACGCACACAAACTGGGAGAGACACACAGAATAATTGACTGTCATTGGTGCGACAAAGGCCATTTCAGAGGAGGGGAAGAAAAGAGACGCAAATGAGAGAGAGAGAGAAGATGGCGTCTGCCAAATTATGCACATACAAAGTAGCGTAGTAGCCCTTGGACAGTGGCACCAATTGCTGCCTGTTTTCATGTACGACCAATGGCCGGTCTATTAAGGACACTGGCGAGAGTGTGTGTATGCTGAACGGCAGGAAAAACAACCAGAGAAAACAACACTTTTATTTGAATAAAGCTAAACTTGTGCTAGACTAAACTTGCGCAACTGTTTGGTGGCTCGATGAAGAACCACAATAATCGGCACTTGGCGCCACCAAAAGAAGCTTGTAATTAGTAAAGAGAACAGGCAATGACAGTAAAGTTTGCTCGTGCGACAAGCTGTGCGTGGTGCACCAAATGGAAGACTTTGATTGCAATTAGTAGCTCCGTAGGCACTGAAGTGTGCTTGTCTGATCAAATGGACAATCTCTATCGATTGAGGCAGTGTCGATTAAAGTTCGATTCGGTCTGAGGCACTACTACTAAAGGGATGAATAATTATTACTGAGCAGACGAAATGATGATGGCGATTCATGCTTACGATTATAATAGACAGTTGACAACAATGTCTTCAATGTTCATGTGCAGAAGAACGATAAATCATCAGAAGAATGAAGAATGCCACCAACACCACTAACTTTATCGCGACACTGCCCTTCTCTTGTTATTCGCCCACTAGAAGAGACACAAACGAGATTTGCCTAAGAGAACAGTCATTTTAACTGCAAGGCACCAGAAAGGTCTTTGTGCAGGCTTCTAGGCAAAGCTTTTCTCTCTACATTCAAATTTCACTGTACAGCAGATGCCGCAATAATTGATTGAGCTCATTAGAAGCAGTCAAATCACCTGCTCAAGCTGTGATGTATGTGATCCTCATGCAGTGGCAAAGTAACACCATCCTCCTAAGGTAGCAGTGGAAGCAATGGTAAATGTGCCATTCGGAAATGAGCAATCGAACGGCAAGGACGTCGATAAGTGACATCGACAGCACTTTTACACAGCTGAAGTCGTGGAAGCAAATGTGCGCGCCATTCACAAAGCCTTTCAATGTGGCCTTCCAATTAGGAAGCACTGTGTGCAGTAGAGAGTTACTTGTCTTTCTCTCTTTAAACGTATTGCCAGATTTGCATTCAAAAAGTATATTAATGTGCGCATTAAGTTGGATTAATCGATTCATTAAGGAAACACACACTTGGAAACAGTGTTGCTAGTGCCTGGTAGTGGTAGTTGGCGGTACGGCAGCAACACTAGGCTGGGCAAGAAATACTGAACATTGCATGATGGAAAGTGCACACTGTAACCAAAAACCATCTGTGCTTTGGTAGGGCTGGTTGTGGTATCGGTTGTGGTCGCAGATTGCAGCAGTTGAAGCAAACCAAAGAAAATTGATGTCATCAAATAGCTGGTGACCTAACTGTGCTGCTGCAAAGCAGAGCTGACTCTCTTCCACCAGTGGCGACAGAGAGTCAGTGCATTGAACCATCTGTGAACAGCGCACTGTGAGGCTATGCCTGTGCACCACAGGTGCAACGACAGTGCCAGACGGCAGTTGTCAACTTCTACATAGTTTCCTGGAAAGAAATGGCAATTTGAGCCATCGATAAAGAGACTGTTCTCCTGCAAAAGGTATCAATGCTGGCAGAGAAAACACATCTTTATTGCCAGTACGTTTATGTGGCTTCTTTTAGAAAGAGGAACAGAGAGAGAGAGAGAGAGAGAGAGAGAGAGAGAGAGAGAGAGAGAGAGAG
>JAALOO010000737.1_pt1 | contig 27299 bp, 20 predicted proteins | sample 7257641 | NCBI WGS metagenome assembly JAALOO01 (sample SAMN14085613, study PRJNA598686) | mite metagenome | biome: ENVO:01001000; feature: ENVO:01001002; material: ENVO:01001226; isolation source: single female mite from University of Michigan culture on fish food culture... ...
AGAGAGAGAGAGAGAGAGAGAGAGAGAGAGAGAGAGAGAGAGAGAGAGAACAGGAGAGAGAGAGAGAGAGAGAGAGAGAGAACAGGAGAGAAAGACAATTAGACTGAATGAGCGATGCTGCTGCTGCTGCTGTCGCCGATGCCGATGCTGCTCACTGGCTGTCGCAATGATGTTTTTCCTTTTAATTCGTTCTCTTCGCTCTCTCATCAGCTCTCTTTCTCTCTCTCTCTCTTTCTCTCCGCTCTCCTTTCCGACTACAGTGCAGTACCCGTTGCCCAGATATGTGCTCTCATTTATCTTTCTTATATGTATATCTTTCTCGCCACAATAAAATTGAAAACTTCTTAGGAAAAACAGTTTTTATCTCTACATCGAAAACGTTTAAAAGGGTTAGCAAATGCTGTCGTTTACGAGACAGTTTACCGGTGGTCAGTTGTCCAGTTGTTGTGCGAAATCTCTCTCCCCTTTTCTTCTTTGCAGTGTACGAGACGCTGGCAACGCTGACAACACAGACAACACAGTGCTGCTAAAGTAGAGCAGCATCAACGGAGTGGGCAGATTTTTTTTATTTAATATACTGGTTCCGTTCCATCACCACCAACAACAACAGCACTTACAGTGCTATATAGTTCAGGTGCAAATGCATTGTAGGTGACTGCCACTGCCACTGACATCATCATTTGGCAGCACATTTGCAGAAAAGCACTGTACACCGCTTCTCTCTTTTTCGTTTGCAGTATCCCACGTTCTCGGCTTTGAAAAGCTGAAACTTTGAGCTCATTAGATTGCCAGCAGAACTGTCGCCAGGACACCAGACAGACAAACAAGCACTGAACCCAAAACTACTCTCTTGCTGGGTGGCAGTCAGACTGATTTGACAGCAATAGCAGTGAACTGAACTGAATAGAGTAGCCTTTGCCCTACTAGACAATGACAGCAAAAAGTGTCGCCAATAATGACGACTTGCCTGGCACTAGCTGCACCTGGTAGGAGATTTTAACGACAAGGAAAAAGGGGTGAAATATTAAACAAGAAAGATGAGTTTTTCTATTTATCGAAGTTTGTGTGTGCAGGCAGGTCACAGCAAGGTATCTCACATCACAGTACATCACATTGTTTTATTAGGCCATTGCGCTCTCTTTAGTTTTCTTCTTTTTCTTCTCGTTCTCATTGCGTTTGCCTTGTTCTATTTGGCCATTTTATCACACACACACACACACACTTGTTGTGATTGATTGTGACATTGTGTTTGGTTGACTAGATGAGCTAACGACAAAAACAACATCTTTGGCATTACCAGAAACAGCAGCAGCTAATGAACAACTCAGCAAAAAGGCTGCCTAAGAGAACTAGTTAACTTTGAGGAGTAGATGGCGGCTCTTGCCTTAAAATAGAGCCACCAAAATATTTATTTTATTTTTTCCCGCCACCACAGTTAAAGCTTACCGTCAAGTAGAGGCACTAGTGTTCAGGCCGCCAGTGGGCTAGTGGTCTAACTCGCGGGGCAGTGAGCCACCGAGCGAGACTTCACTGCAGTCTGAACGCACAACTCTCTGCGCCGACAACTCAGGGCGCGACGGTTCGATTCACGACGGACTGGCTGCGACATTTGCTGTCGGCAAGGTGGGGAGGAAAACGATGGCAAAGGTGGGGTGGAAAACTTTCCAAAAAAGTTTGAAACAACAGCACCACCGCTGCCACCGTCTGCCCCTCTCTGCTGCAGAAGGCGCACAAAGTACTCGGTGAGAAGTGGCGGACAGAGCCCCGGTCGCCACTTCTCACCTTCAAACTAAATCACGTTTTCACAATTTCTGTCTGGCGCTGCCCTCTCACCAGCTGCAAGTTGAAGGCTCTTGGAAGAGTTGTGAGCTGACTTGAGGTGTTGGAAAAACCGCCATCCCCGGTGTGTTCCTTGTGAAGGTGAAGGCCTGCTGTTATCGGTGAAAAAAACAGCAGGACTAAAACCGTGTGTGCAAGCACGAGGACATCAAAGTGAAGAGGAAGCGAGGAGACTGGCGTCGGACAGAAAGCAACCACCTTAAGCTTATTCAATTGCCCCAATTGCCCCTTGTCTGTCTGTGTCTTGCACACGCACACACAGGCCACTCTGTACATAGCATCTCTAATAAAGTTCTGTAATGTAATAACCTGAAGGAATCAAAATAAAATAAAATAAAATATTGTTTTAATCTTAGGCTTTCACGGTAATTCAGTGAAACTTTTTTTGTTTACTCATTGTTCACTTATTTTGTTATTTTAAAAATGAAACGCGTGTTTTTTCTAAAGTGGTTTTTTTAATGTTCAGCAAAAGAAATAGAAAGCAATCCAGTGTTGTTAAACGTCACTTGTAAAACGTGTGATAAATGGCAATCGCATTAGAAAGCGCTCTTCATCAAACAGGTTGTTGATCGCTAAAACTGTCATCATCAAAAGGTGCTAGTTCACTAGAAACGAAAGATGCGATTAAAAGTAGTGCATTGAGGTGCTAAACTAAATCTACTTAAAGTTTATAAAACTTCTGCTAGCTAGTTTTCTAATACTAAGTAAGTGGGATAAAGCGTTAATTGAAATACTCGACGTTGAAGTGATGATCAGATTTTCTTGGAAGTGGACGGCGACAGGCCTCGTCCCTCTGCCTCCGCCCGTCGCGGGACCTCCACCCGGCCGCTGAGCCAGTCCAATGAGACCCAGAGGCGCTCTCCGGTGATCCACTCGTCCCAGCGGCCCTCCCAGCCGTCGAAGTGCACCAGAAAGAGGTGACGCTCCCGGGTGACGTCCCACTCCTTGCGCAGCACCTTCGCCTGGTACACAAAGTGGGGCTCCTTCACTGGGCGCACCTGATTTCGCTTCCGGCGGAAGTCGTAGAGGACGCCCACCGTGTCGCCCACCTTCACCGTCGAGGTGACCTTCAGCCGCTCCGCCGATGACTCCAGGCGAACTAAAGGAGGAGGGGGTTTGAAGAAAAGAGAAGGGGGAAAAAGAAGAAGTGGTAAACTCTTTAGGCTACTCATGTTCAGTCCAGCCAGGGCTGACTGATTTTCACTAATCGCTTTCTTCATTATCAGCCTTTTTTTACCTCCTGGGTTGCTGCGGTTAGTGATGGCATCAATGAAACCATCACAGCCATCATCATCATCATCATCGTCGCTATCATCATCATCATTCCCTTCAACGTTATTCTCAGTCGAAATGCCGATGTTGTTGTTGCTGCTGCTCTTTGCCTTCGGTCGAACAACATTTACACGGACGTTTTTTGGCTTTTGCTGCTGCTGCTGCTGCTGACCACGTCTCGTTCGGTGTACTTTTGAGGAGTGAATACTCAAGCCATGGCTGTTCTTAAAGGTCAATCGACAAATGGTACATTCTTGTCGGGGTTGAGGCTGCAACTGCTGCAGCTGGGGCTGGGGCTGCAACTGCTGCTGCTGGGGTTGGGGCTGAGAGCCCTCCTGCGCAACGTGGCGATCCTCCGAATGAGAGGCTGATACTTGAGGAGCCTTGTGAAGTCGTCGTTGGTGCTCCAACAGGCTGCACTTTCGGCTAAAGTCGCGCACGCAGTGTCGGCAAATGTAGGGCGGACCCTGGGGCTCAGGTGACGAGGGCGGCGGCGGCGGCGATTGCGACGGAGGCGACGGCGGAGCCACCTGGGTGGAAGCAGCAGCTGCTGCTGTTGTTGTTGCTGCTGCTGCAGCCGCCGCTGCCGCCTCAGATCTCTCTCGATGTGTTTTGTTGCAGTGGAAGTTATTTTGCAGATGAATGGAAAGCCCTGAAGGAAACTTGAATCCTTTGAAGCACACCGGACAGCTACACGTAAACTTTGGAGTCACTTGAGTGGGGTTTCGTGCGGCGGCGGCAGCAGCTTTGGTTCGCTTTGGTACCTTTGCTGTTTTGGGCCCTTTTGAGGAGAGGCTCTTTTGCTTTCGTTTTGGTGCAGAGTGCTTTGAAGTGGATAAAGAGGAAGAGGAGGAGGAGGCTGTGAGAAAAGTACCAGCTGAAGAATTAAAAGCTACTGGTTTGGGAATACGACCACGAGCACCACCACTACCACCACCACCACTGTTGCTCAAAGCAACAGACTGATCTTCTGAAGAGGATGATGATGTTGATGAGGATGATGAACAAGAGAAATAAGAAGAAGTAGAAGTGGATAGACGTGGATTTGCTGTTGCTGAAGAGATCGTTTTAGATACTGTTTGACTGGTTAGCGATGGAACTGTTCGAGGAGCGGCTGGTCGATGCTGCTTCGCAGCAACGTTTTTGCCATTGTTGCGGATGTTGTTGTTGTTGTTGCTGCTGCTGCTGCGGTTGCGGCTGTTGTTGCTGCCATTGTTGTTATTGTTTGAAACAGCTAAAAAATAGAGGATTAACAACAAAACAATTGAATACTTCAGCAAACAAAATTTGTTGCAATACAACATTTACAGTGTACTGACCTCTTTGATTGCTGTTGTTTGCAGCGATAGAAAGTCGATTCACTGCGGCATTGTTGTTGTTTTGCTCTCCCTCATCAGAATCCGAATCCGGCTCGGGGTCAGAGTCGCTGACGAGATCAATTACTTCGATTGGCCCGTTGGGAGATAGACGCTGGTAGTGGTCATTTGACACACGAAGATTTCTACCATTACCATCACCACCACCAGCAGCAGCAGCTTTATTGGCGCCACTTAATTTGATTGGATTAGTCGGCAAAAGATTGAAAGGCATTTCGTCAAATCGGCCCTCTTCATTGTACTCGTTCACTTCTTCTTCTTCTTCTTCTTCGTTTTCCAAAGGAGCAGGCAAACGTGGAGATCGATTAGGGGCAGCTAACACTGCACCAGAGGCAACCAATGCTGCTGGCCGTGGAAGAGCTGCTGAAGAAGAGGCAATAATTAATGAAACAAGACAAGATTAAAAGTTGAGTAAAAACAGTGAAAGCAAAACAGTACGTGATAGTACACAGAGGAAAGCAGATTACCATTACGAGCAATGTTTTGGTCATTACGACGACGACCACCACCACCGCGACCAGTGACATTATCAGCAGCAGCAGGGGCAGCATCAGCTGAAGACGATGCAGCCGCAGTGGACATTGCGTGATTAGGTTTTGATAAGAAGGAGCCTCTGTTGGCCAACGTTGAAGTTGACAAAGGCACACCAAGTGATTAGTCGCTTTGCCTTTCTCTGTCTGTCCACTGAGAGACAGAGGGAGCACTGCCACACAAAGGAATTTCTCAGCAGTGAGGCGATTTCAACAGCAGCAACAGCAGCAGCAGTGACCATGGCAGCAGAAATCGCCGCCGCCGCCCTGCTGCTGCTGGTGCCGCTGCTGAAGCGCGTTCTACTGTTCAAAACTGTCCTGTTCTTCTGAAAAGACGGGGAAAAACAGGTTTTTTGAAGAACGGGAGAAAGAGAAAAAGCAATAAAATGCTAGGACCCAGCTAGGCCAAACTGTCCAGTGACATTTTAATATTGTTTTTCTTTTGAATTTACTAAAAATTGAAAAAGTCGCAGCGACAACAGTGACAAAGATCCACAAAATCAATTTTGCAGTAAACAGAAAAATAATAAAACTTTTTAAAACAAAAAGATAATAACAGTGGTAAAACTAGGGGCAATGTTTGCATGTCAGTGTTTCGTGTGTGGAGGCGGTGCGGAAAACAGAAATAGTGGTTATATGGGTATTTGTTAAATCGTGCCAGTGTAGCTTTAATTAAATTTTGAAAACAGTTATTTAATCTTGATTCCAATCTTTTTGTTTTCCAAATGTCAACTGTCATTTGCAATCTCTTGCTCTGATTACTTTGAATTGCCCCCCGCCCCAGCAGCAGTGGTCGGCTTCTTCCACTGGTACGTCCCGGTGAACTTGTAGCCATTGGCGACGCAGAAGTCGTCCGCCTGGCGCGGTCCTCGACTGCCGTAGTAGTACGGCAGCGGCACCACCTTCTTCTCCTCGATCTCATGCAGGAGGGGCGTGAAGACGCGCCACGCCTCGCGCAGCTCATCAGTGCGCACAAAGTGCATCTGCGAGCCGCTGAAGACGTCCATGATCAGGCGCTCGTAGGCGTCCGGCAGGATTGCCTCCTAGAGGAGTAGAGTGCAAAATTTGATTGAAAAGTTGAACAGTTTTAGGCTAGTCTGAAGCAAAAAAAAGGGGGGGGAGGGGGGTTGTACCTTGTAGCGGTTAGTGTAGGTCAGATCCAGTTCGGTCTCCTCCAGTCGGAAGGTCATGCCCGGCTCCTTGGTCATGAACTTGACGTACACCGCCTCGCCGGGCTGAACGCGAATTACCAGCTCATTTCGCTGGCACTGTCCGGCGAAGATGTCGCCGGCCACGTCGCGAAACTGGATGCGAATTTCCGCCTTGCGCTCGTTCAGGGCTTTGCCTACAATATAAATTGGAGTGAATAAACAGCTCAGTATATTTGCCACGTTTGATCACACATCCACAGCTTACCACAGCGCAAAAAGAAGGGCACCCCGTCCCAGCGTTCATTGCTGATGGAGCACTTGGCCAGCGCAAAGGTGGGCGTCACCGAGCCGGCGGGCACCGTCGGATCGTCCGTGTAGCCCAGCTGGCTGTCCTCGGTTTTGCCCTTTGGATTGCCGATGTACTGACCCAGGACGACGTCCTCCAGCTTTAGCTCCTTCATGCACTTCAGCACTTTGACCTGGGGGACAGAAAGGACACAACAAATTGAAGTTAGTCTTGATGCTTCCAATACAAAAACTTCTTCTCCCCAACCTTCTCATCTCGAATGTCCTCCGCATTGGGCGTCACCGGCTTCTCCATCGCTACCAGCGACAGTATCTGCAGCAGGTGGTTCTGCATCACATCTCGTATAATGCCAAAGGTGTCAAAGTACCCGCCGCGGCCCTGCGTTCCAAAGGGCTCCTTGAAGGTCACCTGGACGCAGGCGACATTCTCGCGGTTCCAAATTGGCCCAAAGATGCGATTTCCAAAGCGGAGAATCATCAAGTTCTGCACCATCTCCTTGCCCAGGTAGTGGTCAATGCGGTACATCTCCTCCTCGCGAAACAGACCCGAGAGATGGGCGGACAGGGCGGCGCTGCTGGCGGCGTCGCGTCCAAAGGGCTTCTCAATGATGACCCGATTCCAGCCGCTAAAAACGGTCAAAAAAAGCAAAGGGGTTTTAACTTAATTTGCTCTGTCTGAACAGTAGCATTCTTGAGCTTAAGCTTACCGATCAGTCATCACCTGCTCCTTGATCAGCTTGGTGACCGGTGCGAAGACCGTCGGCGGCAAGGCCAGATAGAAGAGTCGATTGGCTCGACCTTCACCACCACTTCCACTTCCACTTCTTCCCTCCAGATCGGCCACCGTGGCGGCCAGTCGGGCAAAGTCCGCCGCCTGGTCGTACGAGCCCTGCACGTAGACATTCTGCCGCTGGAAGTCCTCAAAGAGCTGCCGCTCATCCTCCGAATCGAGGCGAATGTAGGGCGTGATGCCGGCGAAGAGGTCCGCCACGGAGAGCGCCGACCGGGCGTAGCCAACGAAGACGGTCTTTCGGGGAATGAGGTCATCACGGAAGATGGTCCTAAATAGTAGTAGTAAAAATGGCAGTGGTTGTAGCAGTAGTTTTGATGATGCAAAAAAGCGTTTGCCATTTTAATTAAAACTGAGGATCAGAGATCACTGCTGTCTAGTTGCTAGTATTTGTTGTTGCTGCCTTTGCCTAATTCCTGATTTCCTGTCCTTCTAATGTTTGTCTGTTTTTGTTTTCATTCTTTTTAGAAAACTCTAGATAATGAATTATTGAGTTTAATGCATTTTTTTTTGTTTTTGACTAACATATTTGCTGTAGCCAACTGTATTTCCAATTTTTGCAAAAAAGTTTTTATTGTTTTTTAAATTTAACAAATTATTGTTAAAACCAAGTTAATTGCAAAATGTCCCCTTTTACAAATTGCTTTCTAAAGAGCAGTTTCAAAAATTATTTTCAGAATTGACTAATGGCTAATTAAACATTCAAGCGCACACAAATGAACTGTGGGCAAACTTTATCTGTCACAATCCCTTTTTTTCTTTATGTGTATTCAGTTATTTTTAATGACGACCTTCAGCCCCTGCACTAATTCTCAATAATTCTCAATAATTTGCCTCCTCCTCCTCTCTCTCTCTCTTTCTCCTTTTGTTTTCAACTGTCATCGATCCGTCTGGTTGGCTTGGTTTCAATCACACAAGCAGACGTACTCATACACAAACACAAAAGGTTGACACTCAAAACACAAACTGCACAAACTGAATATCCTGTTCCAAATCCCATTTTCTTCTCCCCCCATTTTTCTTTAACACAAACTAACTAAAACACCGTTCAATAAAAATGTAAAGTACACTTAGACCAGCAGCGACTGCAGAAGCAGAAAAAGTGGCAACAGCGGCCAACTTTCTGGCTAAAACAAACGAAGGCTAAAAACTGACACTGTACACACTTACCACAACGTCGGGTAGATCTTCTTCTTGGCCAGATCGCCCTAAATAGTAGTTTCATTGAAGTTTAAAAACAAATAAAAAAAATATTATAATAAAAAGATCACTTTTCAGCGAAAAAAGAGCGTCTTCTTACCGAGGCGCCCATGACGAAGAAGGTGTGATGGTCGCCGGTGTTGCTGTAGTTGAGCGAGTCGCGAATCATGCGCAACGCCTCCAGCGAAGGGTCCAGCGACTCGGTTCGCTCACGGCCTAGATTCTCAGTGGACTCGACTGACGCCGAACGTCGACTGGCGGAGGCCTCGCTGAGGCGCGACAGGGCGCCACCAGAAGGTGCGGTTCCTGGCGCCGGACGAATCGGCTCGAGGGGCGCCTCGCGACCCATTCGACTCCAGGACTGCCGCTCCAGGCTGGGCTTACCATCGGTGGGCTTCATGCTGATGCTGCTGTTGTTGTCTGGTTGTGGTGGTGGTAGTGGTGGTAGTGCTGCTGGGGACTGATCGGATGCTGATGCGTCTGCTAGGAGGTAAAAAAAGTGGAACAACGGTGGAAAGGTTTAATTAGTTTAATTAGATTAGTGATTAGTGACAGTGTGGTGGTTCAACACATTGTGGCGATTTAAACTGGTGTTTCTAGCAAAGTCAGAACTGGGATTCACTGAAGCAGAGTGGCTGATTCTATTTATCATCATCAAGCTATTTTAATGAAATTATTTTGTCTAGCTCTAATTTTTTGTTTGATTGCAAACAAGTTTTAAAATGAATCAAAAGAGAAATTAATTTGTAGTTTTCACAGTTCAACCTTTTTGACTGCCAAAATAGTAGTCGTTGAGGCGTTTCTGTTCGTTGCTGCTGTTGTTGTTGTTGGCTGAAACGGTTGAAGCTGTTTCGCCCACTTCCTCTTCTTCTTCTTCTTCCTCTGCTTCTTCTTCCTCCTCTTCTTCTTCCTCTTCTTTCAAAGTCGTCTGCCGAAAAAGTTGACTGTTTTTTCTTTCTTTTTCACCTGACGGCAGTAGGTAATTGTCCAAGCTGTCTAACTTGCCAGGTAGTGCTCCACCAAATTCAAGAGTGGCAATAGAAGATTCAATGCTGCTGTCTGTGTCGGTGTTTTCCAAAGTTGTTTCGGGTGCGGGTACTGTCTCGACGATTCGTATGCCGTTTGTCGTTGTTGTTGCTGTTGAGGTGCCGTTTGGAGTGACGCTGTTGCTTGTTTTTAGACTAGTATGACAAGAACCCATATTATGGCTCCATGTTAGTAGTTTATTTGTTTTCAAATTTTCCCAGTAATAAGTTTACAATTTTTTAAAATTAACAAACATGAAGATTTTTGAAAACGTTTTATTAAAATTGCGTAAAATGAAAAATTTATGTAAAATAAAAATTTTATTAAAAAATCACAGCGTAAGAAATTAAAAATTTGATTTTGTTTTAATAAAACAAAATCAAAAATTGTTTTATTAAAAAAGTTTTTTTAATAAAACTAGTGTATGCCGTTGTCAGACTGAAAGGTGCACTGAAGTAGATTGCTGCTTTTATATTCCAACACCGTTGAAAATTGAAAAGTTAAAAGTGAGTGTTGAAGGGAAAAACGACTGCAAAATACAGGACTGAGGTTCTCAGAAAATAATGCGCACAGTGTATAGGTAAACTTGATTTAAATTCTGCTTTTCACGGCAACCACTACTTCCAAAAGGTACCTAAAGTACAATTACCACTACTACTACCACTATTATAAATAATGGTTACCCAACCTAACACATAACAGAATTGATTGGCAAAAAACAAAAACATGAATATATGAAAATGACAGTAGATTGCTTTATATTTTTGCCAACAAACTTTCAATTAAATGTAAAAATTTTAATTTAAAAAAGTTTTTATTAGGCTACGTTGAATAAGCTGTAACTGATTGATTTTAAAGTTACAAAAAAATTTGTTTTTCAATGTTTCAATTAACCTAAATTTTATATCCTTGCCAGATTACACTGAATTAAAATGCAAACTTTTTCTAAAAGTTATTTTTGTTTTTTGTTAAATAAAAAATTTTTAAACAAAATTTTAAAACACAAATAAACTTGTTTTAAAAACAAATTGTCACATTCTTATTATTAAATCTGTAACTAATATTTGTTTTTAATTGTATTATTTTTTGTATTTAATAAATTAAACAATATAATAAAATATTTGAATTTCACTAATTAACTCATTTTGTTTATTTAAAAAATTAATTAATTACAATTTGCAATGTTTTGATAGTATCACTTTGTATTGCAATTGTTGATTTTGCTAATTAGGCTTAAATAATTTGATTTTGAAAGTATAAATAGAAATATATTTAAATATTTTTATAATATATTTTTATTCTCATTTTCAACAAATCAAAATGGGCAAATCAAAAACTAAGTTAAACAAACCAACTTTGGTACCAACTTTAGATAAAGACGACTTTTCAGTTCGTTCATTTGGCATCATCTCTAAGATTTACGTCGCTTTAATTTTGATCATCATTGTTATAAAAATTGGCTACGTTTTTTCTATTGAAAATGATTTTGCTGAATTAGAAAACGGTTTTCTAGATGGATGTAAATGTACTAAACCTTTTATCAAGGTAATTAAAAGAATATTTGTTAATTTAAAACAGTTTTAAATATTAACTTTTTTATTTTTACTGCTCTAGATGTTTGACAAGCTTCTTCATGGTTTAGCCCTGTTGAAGATAAGCATTTACGTGCTCATGGTCATCAGTCTAATTTACCAAGAAAGCCTGATTACGGCTGTTTTTTCAGCTGGTTTCATTGTAAATTCATTTTCAAATGATTATGGAATGATGCGCAGCGGTGTGTTAGACAAAAAAACTTACTCAGATTCAGAAAAAATAGAAATTGGAAAGGGTGTTTTGGAAAACTTTACATCGATTGTAGCTGCTTTTCATTTGATTTTGATCATTTACTTTGCGTACAAAAGTACAAAATAAGTTTTTTTTCAAAATTTTTTGAATTGAAATTTGTTATTTACGATTCAGTCTTTTTATTGGCACTTTTCAACAAAATTCTTTCTTTTTCTTTGATTTAATCAATATTTTATATTTCCCAAATTTTTGCTGTAATTTATTCGCAAACACTGTTTTATTTTACATTTATTCTTAACTATATTTAAACTAAAAAAGGGGCGACAAAACGTGTGCGCGCTCACTAGTGAAGGTCATTTTTGCAAAAACTATGCTGCTGTTGTAATAAAACACTGACAAAAACAAACACATTAAAATGCTAATAACGAGTTAAACAATAAAGTAATTTCATTTTCACAATTAAACAAAAAAGGTGTGTTTCTAAAGTTGCTTTGCTAAATTTGCGCTGCAAAAAACAAGCAAATCTCAATTTTATAAAAATTAAAAAATTAACATGATTTTGTTTGGTAAAAACAAATAAAATAATAAAAGTTCATCAAAACTTACGTGATTGTCGCAGATGAGCTTATAAGTTGAAAATGGTAAAAGGGTGTTCGGCAATTCAGACTGATGTGTCCAGCGTCCTCAAATGAAGGGGCAAGGGTGTTGTTCTTCAGAGAAGAAGGACTTTTTACATGAGCAACAAAACGGCAGCAACAAAAGTAGACAGGCGTCAGAAGTAAAAAACGAAATCCTGCTAAAAAACGTTTAGATAGGTAACTGTGATGGCTGTGGCGGTGGTGGAAATGAAGATGATAAGAAGAAAAAGTGCAGGGTGACAGACCGACGGTGAAAAATGTGCTAGACAGACAGACAATTCAGTGGAAGGCAAGCAAAGCTGTGAAACTTGTGAAAGGAGATAATATAAAAAGGGGAAATGACAAGAAAGTTCTCCTCCTCGTTGTTGTGTAGAACAATGCAAATGAAAATGAGCAAAATAAAAAGAGAAACGAAAAGAGAAATAAACAGTAATGAGTGTTATGAACAAAACAATGTACAATTAAAATAAAAAGGTGTGATTGCACAGAAACAAAAAGTACAAAAAGAGAAAACGCGATAGGCAGGAGAATAAATAACAACAATGATAACAGTTTACAGTTTGAGCAAACTTGAATTGCGGAAACCTTACATAAATTACCTATGACATTAAATTCTTACTCTGAAATGCGTCTTCTAGCTAAAGTTGAGCGACAGATTTCAACGCTTGTACTTCTACCATCTATCAAGCTTCGTTTCAGCAGCAACTGAAGTAAATGATTATTTGCTTCGTTACTTTTCATCAAGTTTATCGTTTATGTTTCACATTGCGATCAGTGGTCGTGATTAATGAGCGGAGAAAGAGAGAAAAAGAGCTGGAGAGCTGTTGCTGCGGCCATCATTGCACACTGCACACTGTCGTACGTACAAGTGTGTCGAGACTGTACAGCAAAAATGTACATTGCAGCCAACAAGCTGACACTGGGACTGAGACAGACAGAAACAAACAGCAGCAGTCAGATACACAAACACACACGTGCAGCAGCTAGCACAAACACACAAACAAGACTTTCACATCATCATCATCATCATCATTGCCACTTGAACACTCGATGCACCTCCAGCACTACCAGGATCACTAGCTGCTGCTGCTGCTGCTGCATAGGTAGCGAAAAGTAAAACATTCAAAGCAAAAGTTTTCAATCTCAGGCAAATGAGTTTGCCTCAGCTGAAATTGACCATGAGCTGTTACCAGTTGTATCACAGCACAGTCACAAAGACTAAATGTACATTGGCTGCTGCTGCTGTTATTTTTTTCTGCAGTGGCGGCAAAGGGTGCACTGCTGCCCACCCTCGCAGTTACTCTCTCCAATGGAAACCTTTGAAGCTGGGCAGAAAGAGACGGGCGCTGCCCTCTACGAGCTAAATTAACTGAATACGCTGCTCTCGCATTCACATTCTCTATGTCTGTGTGTCGCCGTCGGTTTGTCAACAACAGCACACTCTGAAATGTTTTTGCAGCAGCAGCAGCAGTGGCAGTAGTAAACTGAGATCACTTTGTGGGCAGCATCAACACACAGCAGTGCTACCTGCAGCAGCAGCAGCTAACCTCTTTCACTTGATTCACATTCATTTCTCTTTTCTTTTTCACCTTCTTTGTTTGCAAAAGCTGATGTGCCACTTTTGGTAGCCCAGTAGTTGGCTGAAAGTTTACAAAATAGAGCTGTAGTAATGATGCAGTTTCAATCAAGTGCTCCTCGGCTGCACGTTCAGCTTTCGGCCAGCCAGTCTAGTCAACAGCACCAGAACGTCAATGCCACGTCGTTTAGAAACTTGTCGGCCACCAGCATTCCAACCATTATGGCCAGTCATTCCGTTTCCCCGTCCTCTTCAGCCACCTCAGTGAACATCTTCATTCCAACGCACCTCTTTTCGGTGATTGGCCAGGGCACTCGAGCCGGCCTGCTCTTTGGCTACCAACAACAACAACAACAACAACAACAGCGACGGCCAAATGGCTCAAAGAACTTGGGAAAGTCTTTGTCGCCTTCAACTACTACTGTTCACTACAACATCACCGCACTGCTGCCCCACGACGAGGCCCACTTGCAGCAGCTAATTGCCCAACGACGGGCGGTCCTGGAACAGGAGGAGAAAAGAAGAGGAATCGGCAACTCTTCGGACTCAGAAGACTCTGAGCTTTATCAGTTTCAAAGCTCTGGCAGCGGCACTGCTGCATCAAGTCATGCTTCCAATCAACAAAACCGAATTCTTTTTCTGGGCGAGCTAGTCGACGCGTCAGCAGAAGGAAATACCGCTTCAGCACCAGTCAGTACTGAAGCTCGAAGCTACCGAGAGCAGCTGGAGACTTTGAAACGCCTCTGGCCGCACTTTCAGCTGGTGCTCAGCTTTGATTCGGCTCAATGGCCAAAAGCAGTGCCTTTATCAGCAGCTTCCAAAGCAAATTCCGAAGCAGTTATTCTCGATTCTGATCACCTCCTGCCCTATTCTGCCATTCGTCTGAGCTCGCTTCAGCTTCGAGATCCCAGCTTCAAAGTGTCCTTGTCCTCTTTAGACCACGGTGATCGGGGAACATCAATCATGAATAGAGAGTACAGCCAGGTGACCCTTCTCTACTATGACACGCGCAACTTTATGAGCTCACAACTGCTGAATCGGTTCACCTCAGAGGATCAACGGTATGTTAGCATTTGCTTTTAACGCTTTAAAACAATTACTAATTTTTTTGTTTTATCACTGTTTAGAGTTGATTTTCTGGAGTTTATCAACGAATCACTGAAAAACACTGCCCAGCTAGTGACAGCTACCACTTCTTCTTCTTTGTCATCCTCTAAACGCTCAACATTGTCGTCAATGACAGCAGAAGATAGCCAAACGCAGACTAGCCACAGTGAGAACACTTTTTTTGCAGATCAAAAAAATAAATCGGCTAAAACAATTTCAAAAACAATCAAACACAGCAGCAACAGCAAAACTTCTAAACACTGCTCATGCACTTGTTCCCCCTGGAACGACCCCACCTTTTCCACTTTGATGCCCCTGTTGCTGATGCCTCGCTCACTAATTCGTGCCTTCCTCTACTTCTCCTTCACTTCCAACCACCACCATCAACAGTGCGGGGACAGCTCAACAGCCAAACAGCCGAACAGTGATCACCGCCACCATTGCAACTGGACCCACCACAGCCGCAAAATCCACGACGACCACCACCAGGACCACCAGGACCACCAGGACCAGCACCACCATCGAGGCCTCTACCCGCTGGCTCTTCAGCAGTGGCTACTACGCCCCCTGGCGGCCTTCACCGAGCGAACGCCCCTGCTGGCGCGCTCCGCCACCGTCACCCAGCTGAAGTTCCGCCTTCTGCAGCTGGCCATCTGCTGGCGGCTGCTGCGGCGGGAGATTCCCGCCGGCCGCCGCTCGATCAGCCTCAGCCTGGGCAACGCCCTCTCCTCGGTCCTGGTCGACGTGCTGTTGGGCGTGGCCACCATCGTCGCCCTGCACTACTACAGCACGCCGCAGTACTGGCTGACGCGGGCGTGGCAGTACGCCGACTCGATGGTCGACGACGTGGACCGCCTGCTGCGGGTGCTGCAGTCGATGCCCGCCGGGCTGAAGCTCAATCGGCCGCTCAACCTGGCCCTGTCGCAGTTCTACCTCTACCACATCTACCTCTGGGAGAGCTACATGGACATTATTAGGCCGGTTTTCGGGCTGGTCATGCAGGCCATCTTCTACCTCGGCATCTTTGGCTTCACCTGTATTCTTAGGTCAGTCTAGCAGACAGAAACTAAGTTCATTGGCTTTAATTACTAGTGTTTTGTCTTTTCTTTTCCTTTCTTTTCCCAGCCTTCTCTCTGACATCTTCTCGCTGGTGACCATTCACATTTACTGTTTCTACGGCTACGGCTGTCAGCTGTACGGCCTGCAGGTGTCCGGCATTGGCGCCCTTTGGCGGCTGTTTCGCGGCAAGAAGTACAATCAACTGCGCAATCGAGTGGACTCTTACTCCTACGACAATGAGCAGCTCTTCATTGGCACCATTCTCTTTACCGTGCTGCTCTTCCTTCTGCCCACCGTTTTCATGTACTACCTCGTCTTTTTGGTGCTCCGATTTCTCACGCTGGCCGTGCAAGAAGGTTAGAGTTACATTTTTGAACTAACTTAATAGATTTCTTAAAATGTTTTGTTTTGCTTTTATTTTGTCAGGTCTCTACTTTTTCATTGAGCACATCAGCTCAATGCCGCTGTACACGCTCATTCTTTGGCTGCTCAACTCGAGGACCATCTCCGGTCAGGTGTATCTCAAGGTGATTGACACCTCTTCCTCTTCCTCCCCCTCCTTCTCCTCCTCACACTCTTCTTCAAATGTGGACCAAATTAACCCTGAAAATAATCACCACAACCGCCAGCGACAGCGTCGACAGTCGAGCAGAGCTCAGCGAACAATGAGCTCCTCACCAAGGATGAACTCCTCAAACTCCACCACTATGAGCACTTCAGCTCCATCGCCAATGATCGTCCGTTTGCAGACCAAACGAATCAGTCTACTTTCAATAATCACTTCTCGTTACGATGACATGCTGCAATCGCTGCAGGCCTACCGCCTCTCCTCTTCGGCAAAGCAGCTCACCTGGAATGAGTTCTTCCAGTCGATCCTATCCGGTCGCCTGCTTCATCAAAACCTCTCCATTGGTCTTTCGCTGCTGCTCTTCATCGGCTACCTCCTGCTCATCGTCTACTTTGCCCTCAATTCAGTTTCCACTTAAGTGCAAAAATTGTTGAAATTAAGGATACACGATACAGGGAATAAGTAGGAATTTAGTCGTTAAGTACGTTTAATCAAATTTTTTGCAACTTTTTTAAATTTTGTAAAACTTTATCAATTTTGTGATGTTGTTATTGTTGATTCTTTTTTGTATTACTAAACTTGCTTGCCCAAAATTTGCTGCTGGAATATTTTTTATACATGTCATGAGTTCAAAGTAAAAAATTTATTTTTCAAGTCATGCATTTGAGTATTTTACTGATAAAAAAATTGTGCGTTAGTGTTAAACACATAGAAATTATAGTTTTAGAGCCGTAAACAAAAAAACAAAAAGTATTTAAATAATTACAAAACAAGTTTGTGATAGTTTACGAAACAATGATTCAACGGAAGCGGTTTTACAACACGAAAATTGTCTCATTTTAATTTTAAGTTTATTGTTTCACTGTCGTCATTTTTGACAAAAAACTAAAAACTTTTTGGTTTTTCTAAAAACCACCAAGTTTAAGTGATTTACAAGTAGACACAAAAAGATAATTATCACATTTTGAAGTTAGCAAATGTAAATGAGCATTGGTGTGCGTTTTTAAATAAATTGTCCGTTTTTTATTTTACCTAAACGTGCAGTAGTTGCTATTAAACTAACTGATTACTTCTAATTTATCATAGTCATCATCAGTGCACTTGTTTTTTTTATTCATTTAAATTCACTTAATAAATATGTGCTCTTTTTATGAGTTTCTTCTTTGTGTAATGATAATGGTCGTGGCTTTCCTATTCTGCCACAATGTCAAACAACAGACTTTTTTCTTGACAGTGAAACGAAGCATGACCAAAAGGAATGACGGAAAATGAAAGTGAAGAAGAACGATTAGGTTCAGTTCTCAGCATGAATGTTTAATGTGCATAGTACTGTGGTATACCACAGTACAACAGATTTGATTGTTACCGGTCATCTGACAAAAAATTAAGCAAATGGAGTGAATTGCTGATATTAATTCCAATTAAACAGTTAGCTAAAAAATTAATTTTTTATTATCACATTACAGCAATTATTGAGTTTGTTTGCTAAAAATGTTTTGAAGAAATTTTCATTTTATTTTCAATTTAAAATCGTCAGTCATTTGACAATTTTAAAGCACAACTACCTCAAAAACTAAATTTATTTATTTACTCTGCTGTGATAGCCGTTCAAGTACAACAGACCATTTTGAGGCACTAAATTGTCATTTTAAACTAAATAAAAGTGAAAAAGAGAGAAAAGGTCAAGTTTTAGTGATCAAAGTGCAAGTGGTAGAGGTAGTTTTGCTTGAGAAAAAACTAAAATGTGCAGAAAAACGGCGTCAAAAACAGTCAGCGGTGCCAATCAAGTGGAACCAAAGTTTTCTTAAGAAAACAAATGTTGGAAAAAATTGATATACTTTTTTGGTAGCTTAAAAACAAAAAATTTACCAGCCCAAACACATGCAAATTAATGTAATCGATACACATTTTATTAAAAAATTAGTTAATTTTACTGACAAAATTTTTAATAGACAGCATTCTTCAGCAAAAACTGTTGATAGCAGTGTGTGACTGTCAAGTTTAGTGCAAATCTTTCTACTTTTTTGGCATGCCCGCCAAAATCGTCGGCTCTCTTTCTCCTTTTTCTGATATTCACCAACATCCGCGTTACGTTTACAATAGGAAAAATAGTTGTGGTGGTGGTGGTAATTACCACTAATCATAAACAGTAGCAGCAGCAGCAGGTGTAATGACGCATTCGCTTTCTTTTTTGTGTCTCTAGCTGCCTTTTTCTCTCCCCCATTTTTAGCTTCATGCTAGAAAATGCAACATTACAAAGCAACATTAGTGTTCAAAAACTGCTGTTGCTGTGGAAGGTAAATCACGGCAATGATTTTTGTTTTGTTTTGCAAGCGCCTCTACTCACAGACACACTCAAACACATGTGTCTAGTCAGCGCAGTTGCTCAGATTTTTTTAACAACAAAAACAAACTAAAAAATAAGCGGTGTTTGCTGTGTTGACAACTGTGTGTGGTTAAACTGAAACACAAAGTTTAAAGTTTTTCTTAACTTTTTAAAACATGTTAACTGCACGTGTAATTTACATGTGTAACTCAAAAGAGTACTCTTGAAAGAGGTCTTGAACTTGATTTTCATTTGTTTTCATTTTCTTGCTGTGATACGAAAATGATTGATTTGCGTTGTTTGGTTCATCACATCACAACGGAAAATGATCATTAGAAAATTGTTTAAATGTTTAAAATGTTGCCATTTGGTGATCATCACCACAGTGTCCTACTGTTCACTTAAATTTCATTTTGTGAAAGATGACCACTACTGATAATCATCATCATCACCATTACCACCCACTGCTAATAATCAAGTTTTTAAAAAATTCGTATTTAAACCACAATAGAGTGTTTTTATCTGCACTTTATCCGTTTTTAAATGACTGAATGACTGCTCATTGTCAGCAACAGTAGTAGCTGGCAACTGTTTATCCTAATCAACTTGGTTTTGTTCTTGTCAAATAAAACAACACCAGCAGCAGCAACAACAACAAAACTCTCACATAAAAAGGCGTTCACTCGTTTTCCGTCGGTCAAAAAGACCACCTTCTTTCTTCTTTTATTGTCCTTTCCTTGATGTACTGTCACCTCCACTGATCATCAATCAGCACTGAGAACGTGTCACCGCCATTGTCACCACCACCACTGTGTTGCTGTTAAATCCTCATCATCTCCTCCTCTTCCTCTTCCTTTTCCTCCTTTTCGTGCAATCTTTTTTGTCTTTGAATGACCAAAATTTCTGAACAACTTCTCGTACCTTCAGGCACAGTCGAGCACAGCACAGCACAGCTCTTCTGGCGTTTCAACTCCGCTCGTGCCTGCGGTAACTGCTGCTGGCCGAGCAGTGTTCACACAGCACAGAGTAGATAATTACCGGCTTACCGGCAACTTTATTTCTTTCATTCATCTCCAGCAAAGTCAAACTCAGGGGTGAAGTGGTAAAACACATCGACTGCAGAAGCAACTTTTTAGTTACTTTCACCACCACCACCACCCCCAGCGAGTTGACTACTTTGCCCTCGAGTGCAAATACAAAAGTGCTGTTGCACACTATTCACCTTCCTTGCACATCACCACCACCTTCCTCTTTGAAGCACTTTCTTCTTGAAGAAATACTACTGCACTGTCTCCTCTTGGTTGCCGCCTATCGTCGTTTTTCTTCTTTTTCTTCTGCATGGTTATTATTATCATCCACTTTAGTGGCAGGACTACTACACCTCTCTACCGGCAGCAAATAATGGCTACATTATGGAGATTACAACTTACTGATTAGCTGCAGCAGCAGCATTATAATACGGTAGCTCCCGCAGAAGTGTTGTTCTTAAAACTGAATGCCAGTGCTGCTGTGTTTGGAAAGAGCTACATTTCCTACCGTTTTACCTAGCCACCGCACCTCACCGTTTAACTCGAGCGTTAAAAAAGACTTTTGCCACTGAAGTTATTAATATGAGGTTTGCTCCTATTTTTTTCTTTTGTTTTGTTGATTATAACCGCATTATTGGTGGTGGACTACACATTTTGAGGAAGCATGTTTGAGTAGTGAAACCACAGCAATACACCACCTCATCACATTACACACTGTCTGCCATACTCTCATTTCTGGGGGAAAGCAAATTTTGATATTTTGTTGCAGGTGAATAAAAGCGTGTACTGCTGCACGCAAAAGGTTGCGCCGCAGTTGTTTCAGTAATAGCAAGCCTAGCTAGCTAGCCTGATATCCCTTCTCATGTATTCAGTTATTTAAACAAGCAGAGGAAATTTCCCTTTCCTCTTCGTCTTCTGGTGTTTCTACTGTTATGACAAACAATGGCAACTAAGTATTGTTGTCATTTTATTACGGTTGCTGCTGCTGCTGCTGCGTGTTCAGGACAATTAAGGTTCAGGTAATAGAGATAAAAAAAGGAGGGGGGGGGATAAAAATGTCTTTGCATAAAGTTACTGTCGCCTGATTAGGTTTACTGTTTATGCAATGGTGTTCTTACTTGGTGTTGCACTACTATTTTATGCGGTAGCATTTGTTTTACTTAGTTCAGCACTGCATCTAAAGTTAGAAAATATATTTTGAAAGTAGTATAAAACTAAAAGTACTCTAAAAAGTTAAAAACAAAATCATTTTTAAAAATCATAAAAATCTAACTGTGCATTGATGTTTATGAGCAGAGCAGCAGGTGGTTGCCGTCGTTTGGTTGTCAGTGTCGATTAGTAAAAGTAAAAAAGTCTAATTTATTAGATAACGAGGGAAAAAAAGTAGTGACAGAAAAAAAGTTAGGATGCACTAGGAAGAGGATGAAGCAAAAAACAACTTTGTTCACTTCCATTTTACATAGATAAAATAGATAAAACGTCTCAAAACCTACGTGTAAAAATTTTTCTTTAATTAACCTTTTTATTGGCAAAATTGTTATTTCATTTCACAGATGATTAGCAAGGCTGATTTTACCTTCATTACACTTTTGAGGTGAAACTATGTTACTAATAGACAAAAACTGCAACATTATTTTTATTTATGCTGTTTAGCAGTATGAAGAGAAACTTTGTGAGCATAAAAAATATGGACACTTTTGATTGATTATTTATGAACACACACACATACACTCACTTAAACTCCTTTTGACAGCATGGGCAACTTAACTGTGGACACATGATCTTGAAGACCACTTGTTGCTGCTTTTTTTTAAACAAGAAAGAGGCTATAAACGGGAGCAAACATAAGTAAAAGTGGTCAACAGAAGTTGTCAACCAGAAAAAAAAGAAAAATCTTGACAGTAACAATTGGTGGCACTGAAGTGATTTTGACAGACAGTTGTCGGAAACAACAACAACAACAACAACAACAAACTGCAAGCAAAAAACGACAGACAGAGAAAAAGTGGACAAAAGTAGACAAAAAAGAGAGAGAGTGAAAGAGAGAGAGAAAGAGAGAGAGAGAGAGAGAGCCGAGCAAGTAAAAACTTGAATCAATTGATTGTTTGTGTAAAGAGAAAAACCAAAAAGCAAATTAATTAATTACCTAAAGCTTTCTGGAGCAAGTTAAAACGCACTGAAAGTGAGAGAAAGAGAGAAAAAGGATGAAAGTGAAAATCCTAAATGACCACCTTTGCTCGGATTTATATTTACTACTACTTAAACTGGTAAATGAGCTTTTCCCTTCAGGCAACACTGCACTCTCTGATCACTACTGCCATCAGGTTTAAGCAGAGCAGATGTAATCGGCAATTATCGATTACATCTGCGTGATAGTGGTGGCGGTAAAGGGAAAAAGCGAGGAAAGGAATCTTTGAGACAAAAAAGATGGGCAAACACACTTTTTTATCTCGCAGGCGTTGGCGTCAGAAAATCAGAAAATAGATCAATTGATTGGTCAGCCGTCGCTGCTGTGCTAAATAGTTTTTTAAACACTTTTTTTCTGATCAACCGTCCTTAGTAGTCAAGATTAGTTTCGGGCATATTTTTTCACTTTAATACTTGTCCAGCTTTTTTAAACTCTTTACCCTTTATCAATTTTTAACAACTTTTTCAGTTTGTTATCAAATTAACTAATGAGGACTGAAACGTGCATCTAAACATGCAAAAATAGTTTTCGTAGTGTTTAATAAACATAAATAAAACGTTTAATTTTGAGTTGAAAAAAATCAATAGACAAATTGCCGTTTGAGCTAAAGCAACTGCAACCAAATTAAAAAGGGCTATTAAAATGGATATAAAATTTCAGAAGCTCACGAAATGTTGCTATTCACTAATTTTGCTCGGGTTGCTCTTGTTTGAGTTGGCTCTAAACTGATCTGATATTGGCTATTTTTAGTGATCACTTTTTGTGTCTGTCTGACTCAACTCTACTTTTTAGTGCAGTGCAATGCCAAAGGCTAAAGGTGATTCTAACTAATTTATAAAGCAACTGCCTTGTCAGATCGTAAACTGATCCTCTCTTTTCATCCGTTTTAAATAAATAAACTCCAATTACTAAAAATTGTCCGATTAACAGCGTTGTAATGTGTCTAGATCGATTAAGTTTTGTTAAATTATTGCTGCATAAAAAAATGATTTTTTAGTGAAAAAATAAAGTTTGAATCTTAAAACGACGGCGGTAATTGCCTCTGTTTCTAAATTTAAAAATTTTTGCATTCTTTTGTTTTAGTTAATCTGGGGCACAAATTACATGGAAGGTAATTTAAGTGTGTTTTAACCATTTTTGTGCACGAATCATCTTTACCAGCAGTTGTTGCATAAAATACCTTTTTCCGGTTGTTGATAATGATATTTTATTTTGAGTAACCTAAAATATGTTTGTTCAAATATCATTTTTATTTAAATTTATTGGTTTCAGCAGGAAACAGTAAGGCTTTTGTGTTGACTTTTTTATGTGGCACGCAACAGACAAAAATTTAATCTTTTGATGACTACTACCAAAACGGTTTTTCACATGATTGAAAATATTTTTAGATAGGGTTTTATTGTAACAACAAACAAACACAGTACAATATTGCATAGTGCACTTTTTCATCAATTTAAATAAAAGATCAACTTTGCTTTTTGTTTGATCTTAATCTAAGCTGCGGCAACAATGATCTTAATCACACTTTAATGTGCATTATAATGCCCAACAGAGGAGAAAGACAACATTAAAACAACAAGGGAAAAGGAAAGGGAAAGGCAATTAGTTAATTAGATTAACAGCAGCAGCAGCAAACACGCGTGCCGATAGAGCAATTAGCGCACAAAAAGCCTAAAAAACTTAATGAGACTTGGCAGTGTTAGTATCACAGTAGCAGCGGCGTGAGAAAACCGGTGGCCAACTTTTCAATTGATGAGCAACAGCAACAACACAAGCAACAGCGTAGTTGAAACAAAGAAAAAGAAAAGTGAAAAAAAGAGAAAAGAAGATAAAGATTAAGCTTGCCCGTATATTTAAAAAAACACTTTAGCTGATAATAGTAAAATGAAAAGGGGCAGATGACAAAGTGAGTAAGTCAGATCAAAATTGGGAAAGACCCAACCAAACTCGGAAAACGTCCTTTTTCTTTGCAGTTGACAATTTCCGCAAGTGAACTTTTACATATAGCGATCTAATCAGCATGATCAGCACTCCATTAAGGTGTCTGCAGTTGTTGGTAATGTTTGTTGATGTAAGAAAGTTTTGGCGCCTCTTTTGTGCGCCTGTTTTCCGCCGTTTGCACTAGTGAGTATTAAATTGACTGTAGATAGCTGTGGCGGCCCATTGTTTGTTTCTTCACCATTGTTTAGATGCATAGCGCTTGCTTGCTGAGCAAACATAGTTTGATGCTTTAATTGCCCACTTTTAACTTTAGTTTTAGTGCATGTTGGTACTACCGTTTGACTATCTAAACGACCAACTGACTAAAAATTTTCTCTATTTATGTAAAAATAAATTTTCAAAATTAAAGTTTAAAAATCGCATTAAAAAACAGTAGTTTGCCTATTCAAACTTGGTCATTTTTGTTTTAAGCACGATTTTCAGTTCAGTCATAGTATTATTGCCCTGCTGTCATTAGCATTCACACTTCTTTGAACACACAAAAAGAGGGCAAAATTAACACCATAGCTTTAGTGGTTACGATGATGGTGGTGGTGGTAATCGTTTGTTTCTTCAACAGTGTCAAGTTCAACTGCAACAAATGTGTGTGTGTTTTCCCGCCGCAGTAATCAACTCAACTTTCACTTTTTCACAAACTTTTTTAGATGATTTTTCTTGCAGAGCACAACAGTGGACATGTTACACTGTGATTATCAATTTATATGCTAAAACGGTCCAAATTGTGTTAACAGACAACCGTTGACAGTTGTTGCCGGACAAAGTGTTCTGCACTAAAACGAAGACAGCAGCGAAGCGGAACTTTTAAAGTAAAAAGTGCGGTGTTAATCGGGTTAGGTAGAAAGTGAACTCAAATGTTGCTAGAAAGACAAACGCAGAGTCTGTTTTGCAGCTGGTCAAACTGGTAAGCTGGTAGACCACTGACCAGTCGTGACTTTAACTGGTTAACACTTAACCTAAATAAAAGTTTACTGTTTACTAGAACTCCGCTAAAGAAAAGCTTTGTTTAAATGCTTTTACAGCCTGTTACAGTTTTAACTGGCCACTTTTGGAGAACTCTTACTAGACGCCTACTAATATTGATAATGTTTAGTTTTTTGCTCTATTTTTCTTCTTTCAAAAACATCTCACTGTTTTCTTGTGTCGCATCTGCACACACAATTTGGTGCATGATTTTTAATCAAGAAGTATGTTCAAGAAGTATGTTTGCACTGTACTTGTCAAGTGTTTGCACTCTCGATGAAGAGTACTGTTCAATCCGTGTGTACTGTTTGCACTGTAGCACTATGCACTACTACTGCAAAGGCTGTTGTCACACATCTCCTTCTTCTTCTTCTTCTTCCTTTCTTTCTCCTCCTCCTCTTTTTGTTGATCATCATCATCATCATCGACTTCAAACTACCAGTTACTGCTACTGTAAAGTCGTCAATGAAATAAAAAATGGGGAGGGAGTGGAAGAGTAGAAAAAGGAAGTTCAACATTAGGTCAAATAGAGTGTAGGTGGTAGCGGTGGTGGTGGTGATGTGTTTGTTGATTCAAACTTTTTTTCTGTTCTATCAGTCATTTAGTTTTAAACGCTCTCTAAACGCTTTTACTCTTGAGGTCTCTACTTTATTCAGGCCATTTTTAAAAACGAAATAACCGTAGTCTTGCAGTTCACTGCAGCAAGAAGGTATGATGACACAGTCAGACTCTGTGTTTGTGTGTGTGTGTGTGTGTGTTTCCCCCGTACTTTAACCTTTATCGATAACAAGGGTGAAAAACAGCCAGTCATAATTGTTCACTACATTTTGTTGTTGCTAAAAGGTGGTCGGTCAGTGTTTTCCAGTGTCTGTTTTTGTCTGCCTAGGTGTGTTTGTGTGTGTGTGTGTGTGTGTGGTCAACACGATTGTCTTTCTTTTTAGCAGGTTAGTGGAGACAACAGCCACAGCAACAGAAGAACAAAAGAACAACCAGATCAGACAGTATTCTGAAATGACCAGTCATCACTACCAAACGATCAAAATGGAAAGAAAAGAGGATGCAATAAAAATGTCATCACCATCTTTTGTTTGGGTGCACTGAAGAACGGCCAACTATTTTGTAGCAACTGTTGTTGGCATTTAGCAGCCCAGCCCAGACCAGACCAGGCAGGTCAATAGTCAAAAGTGGAGCAACTAATGATTTTTCACATTACCATTTCCTTCATCATCAGCCTCATCATCGTTTTTGTCTCTCTCTTTCTTTCACCAGTCTGAACTTGGTTTAGACGCTTAAAAGAAAAGAGACCAAGTTCAGTCAGTCAGTGAGTTTGGCATTAATTGGCCAATAAATAATAGATCAAAATCAAACGGCGAGTTCAATCAATGTCAACCGACTGAAAGGGGAAAGAGAGAAAGAGAGAGAACAGTACTGATCGATACTGACTGATTTTTCTTTTTCTTTTTTCCTTCCTAAATCAGTCAGTCTGCCTGAAGTGCCTGTTGACAAAAAAGGTACCGGTAAGGCAAGATATAAATGCAAAATTGTCGTCGTTGATAGCCTTTCTTTTCTGATTCGCCTCTTTTGTTGTTGTCCCCTTGGGTCATTTAGTGACTTGTGTAGTCATAATTTTTTCTTTATTTTTCCTTTCCGACCGACAATAATGTGCTGAGGAGAATGAAAGTTGACAAAATATCTTTTTCAATAAGACAAACAAACATAACTTTTTATTTAAGCTGAAGACAATGGTCAGTTGTTTTTAGTTGCCTAGTCTTGTGATGGAAGTTGTTGGTTAGTTGGCGGTTCTCCACCCTTTTTTATTCCTTTCTTTTATCTTTTGTTTTTGTTTAAACTACTGCTTTTTCTTGTTGTTTTGTTACCGGTTAAGATTTAATAAGCATCCCCCTCAGCATTAGCCTTTTGTCACCGTCAAATGTAGAATGTAAATGTGAAAAATATATTTTTAGAGTTAAACCTTAGTAACTGATTAAGAAATACAGCGAGTGGGAGTAGGTTAAAAAAGTCTTACTTTTGGTTTTTGCTGCTTCCTTCCTCCTTTTTTATTTTACTAAAAACCAAAACTAAAATCTCCTTTTAAGTTCAAAAGCAGTAAACAACAACAACAAAACACTTGCACTAATTTTAAATTGCCGCTGAAGCAGTTTCCCTTTAGTCTGTGGATTAGCCAGTGTTAGTAGCGGTGGCGATGGTGGTGGTGGTGGCCTCCAGGAAAAGCCCGCGTGATGTCATTCATTTTCTTCATTTACTTGAAATAAAAGAGAGCAAAAAAATAAGTAAGTCAGCTGCAGCAGCAACAGCAGCATGACCAAATATTAGTCTTTCACGACAGTGAGCACCAGTTTAGCAGCAGCAGCAGCAACCAAAATGCACAAGTGATGACTAAGGGAGACGATAAAGATAGCTGTTTTAGTCTGTGTGTGTGTGTGTGCAAGCAAATAAATGTGAAGGAGAGAAAGAGAAAAGACGAGGAAAGAGAGCATTTGAAAGAATATGAACAAGCGCAAAGAGAGAGAGAGAGAGAGAGAGAGAGAGAGAGAGAGAGAGAGAGAGAGAGA
>JAALOO010000738.1_pt1 | contig 27277 bp, 20 predicted proteins | sample 7257641 | NCBI WGS metagenome assembly JAALOO01 (sample SAMN14085613, study PRJNA598686) | mite metagenome | biome: ENVO:01001000; feature: ENVO:01001002; material: ENVO:01001226; isolation source: single female mite from University of Michigan culture on fish food culture... ...
GAGAGAGAGAGAGAGAGAGAGAGAGAGAGAGAGAGAGAGAGAGAGAGAGATTGGCAGGGGCAGTGAAGGAAGGGGCGACCGTTTCCTACTGAGAAGAGTGAACGCGCATATGTCGCTTGAGGAGGCTGGCGACGATGAACTTGTTGGGGCACTTGGTACACTGGTACGGCTTCTCGCCGGTGTGAGAGCGCATGTGATAGGTGAGAGAGCAGCGCTGGGGGAAGTGGGCGCCACAGAGCTGACAGCGGAAGGGCCACTGGCCGGTGTGGGTGCACAGGTGGTTCTTCAGGTGGGCCAGCTGGATGAAGCGAGACTCGCAGTGCGGGCACGGGTACGGCCGGGCGCCGCTGTGCACTCGTCGGTGGGTGGACAGCGTGGACCGCTGGGCGAAGGCCTTTCCGCAGACCTCGCAGCCTAACGGCCGCGCTCCGCTGTGAGTGTAGGCGTGCTCTTTCAGGGCGTAGGCGTGGGTGAACTCCTTGCTGCACTGCGCACACTGGTGCTTCGCTTTCTTATTTGGCTGCTGTTGCTGCTGCTGCTGCTGCTGCTGTTGGGGATGAACGGGAGATGCACTAAGCCAGGGGCGGAAGAATTTGCTGGTATTCACTGTGTCAGTCACAGCTTAAAGTTGCATCCCGTTATTAGTGCTCTGATTGGTAGTCAGTGTAGCTTTGTTGTTGTTGTTGTTCTCTTTGCTCACAGAGAGATCAAGATTGAGCTGTTCATCTTTTGCTTTAATGCTGGCAGCGCTGGCAGGGCCTTCAGTGTTAAGGCAGCCAAGAGGGATCTTTTCCGGAGTCGTCTGCTCTACCTGTTGACGGTTCATTGTTGACGGCAGGTGTTGGGTGTGTGTGTGTGGATGAATGCACTTAAAGTTAATTAATAATAGTAAGAGCAGCTTAGAAGAAAAAACCCTGCATCTTTTCTGTAGCTCACTTACCTAAGCTCAAGCTATTCTTGTGCAGAAAGACAAAATAGTCCTCCAAATGAAGATGAGAAAAGATGGCAGAAAGATTGACTTAAACTAACTTTTCAGTAGTTTCAGGGGTTCACTGTGAAGGAGTGTGCTGTGCGGTGGGCGCTTTCAGTTGAAATGAACTGAAGGTTTTGAAAGTGAATCAGCCATACTGGCCAGGAGAAGAGGGAGATCATCAAACTCTGTCTGGCTAGCATTCTATCAACGGGGCAACAGCTCACACATGGCAACCAATGATGCAACAGGCAAAGAGAGATAGAGAGAAAGAGGGAAACGAATGAGAGAAAAAGTGATCATATTTGCAGATGAGCGTTTATGTTTTAAATGAGTCAGTGTCTGCCGGTAGTTTTCTAAAAAGTCAGAGTTCGTTCCGAGCAATTAAATGCACACTCTGTTTGGCAATTGCTGTTTCATTGGACTTTGCTCGGCACTGTGGTCACTCACCCTAAATTACTGTGTGCTTTAATTTTTAGAATTTGACATCAGCACTAGCAGCAGTGGCATGGAAGTAGAGAGAGAAAGGGAATTCGCTAGTGTGTTCATAATGACCTGTGTTTATTGTTTTAAAATCTGACAGAAAACCAAGTGACTGACTGCTACAGTCGGCACAAGATACAGTTGTCTCAGGTAATCGAGGCACAGTTGTGATTAGCGTTTTAGCTAAAGAAAACCGTATCGTTTTAATACGCCATCGCAATCAATGCCAATTCTAATAAACATTGGTAATTGGCAGAAGGATGAACAAGAAATATAGTCACAGCGTTCAATTGTCCCTTTTGTTAATAAGGTTTTTATTATAACAGAAAAAAGTGCTTTTGTATGTTTTAAATGTTTTACATGTCCAAATAATTTTAGAGAAAGAGAGAGAGAAATAGAGAGAGAGAAAGAGAGTGGGTGTGTAGCATGTAAAAATGTATGTGTGGTGTGTGTGTACAAAAGAAATGTGTTTGTTCTAGTGGGTACTGTTCTTTTTTAGCAAAAATGTGTAGCCTCATAGGTGTTTGATTACTCAGCAAATTGAAAAACTATGTATTTTCCGTGTGTTTAGTGTGAACTGCGGTGGGTGTGTGAAGTGTTGAGAGAGAGAGCGAGAGAGAGAGAGAGAGAGAGAGAGAGAGAGAGAGAAAAAGTGAGAAAAGTGGAAAATAGTGAATTATAGAATTAGGCAAAACTTGCAGCAAGGGTTTGTTCAACTACTAAGCAGCTCCAGTTACTTCTCGCCCATTATTACCAGGCACGCCAAATCCTCGCCCCGAAGTAGACTGCCAGCGCCGTTCCAAACAGGTACAGAAGGCCATCGACGATTCGATAGGCGACGGTGAGCCAGTGCTGCCGACGCAGGCCCGCCTCAATCGTCGAGTCGTCCTCATTGAGCAGGTACCGCCGGGAGCCAACCGTCAGGGCGTCACAGTACGCCGGCCAGTCGATGACGCCCACGTTGGACTCAAAGAGCGCCCGCTCTTTGGGGGACAGCTTGGCGAAGACCTTTCCGTAGTGGTGGTAGCGGAAGCACCACTGGTGGTTGGTGAAGTGCTCCAGCACGTCAAAGGCCCGGTGCATCTTCCCCGTCACCTTCACCATCAGCCGCTTGTTTCCGGTGGCCAGGAGGAAGAGGTCGAAGAGGTAGGCGAAGACGTAGTGCGAGAAGAACTTGATGAAGAGGTGGCTCGCCTTGCCGAGCGGCCCTCGGGCGCTGACCGGGTTGCGCGCAATGGGGCGGACCAGCTTGATGGAGGGCGACCGGAGCGCCGACTGCCGGCTAAAGTCGAGTATCTGGCCCCAGGTGATGGGATTTTGGACGCCGCTGGTGATGTGCATCACCAGCTGCCGCGCGGAGGGCGGCTGGGTGGCGGTGTGCCAGGCGGCGACGATCAGCGAATTGACCACAAAGTCCACGGGGATGATGTCCGCCTTGAAGTGGCAGTCCACTAGGTGAACAGAAAGGAAGGTTTTTTGGTTAGTTCAGAGAGCTTTGTTCCAACTGAAACAGCAGCTTCCAAACTTACTCTCCATGGTGCGAGCAATGCCCAGTCCACCGAGAAGAAGTGTGCCGGCGAGGCCGTTCATGCTGTCGCACCAGCCTGAAGCGTGAAAAGTGAAAAGATAAAAAATGTAAAAAATGTTTGCAAAGCAAATCATTCCAATTTTTCCCCCTACCCTCGGTGGGCTCCTTAAAGCTGTGCGTCACAATGGAGGGCCGACAGATGACCACCGGGAGGTGGGCGGCGTACTTCTCCCGCACCAAGTTCTCGGCAATGGCCTTGCTCATGGTGTAGGAGTTGGGGCGGCCCATCAGCTCGGGGTCGCCCACGGCGGGCGTCCGGTCGCTGTCGCGGGCGAGAATCTCGTCGATCAACGTTTGCGCCGGCTTCGACAGCGGGTAGACCTTCTCCTCGATGTCCAGCAGGTTGCAGTTGGCGTAGGCGGTCGAGACGTAGACGATTGACTGGTGGGAAAGAAGTTTACTATTTAAAAACATCTTTCAAATGCTCAGCTCTTACCTTAAGGTGCTTCATCTCCTCGCCCAGCTTCATGATCGCCTCCGTCCCGAGGACATTCTGCGAGATAAAGTCCTTCAGCGGTCCGTGAAATTTGACCGTCGCCGCCGAGTGGAAGATGACGTCCACCTGGTCGACGATCGTCTTCCGGTCCTCCGGCGACAGGCCCAGCCCCGGCTTGGTCATGTCGCCGCAGAGGGCCACCACCTTATCAAAGGGCAGCGGCGAGTCGGCGCCGGCAAAGCTGAAGGCTCGCGAAGCGAAGAGGTCCTTTAGGCGGGCGGCGGGCGACTTGCCGTCTCGCTGGCCGGCTCGCATCAGCAGGTAGATGGTGCCTACCTCCGGACAGGAGCGAAGCAGCTTCTCCAGGAGGACCTTGCCCACGAAGCCAGTGGCCCCGGTCACCAGGACCGACTTGCCGCGGAAAAAGTCCACCACTGAAGAGGAGGAGGAGGAGGAGGATTTGCTGCTGTTGTTAGTAGAGGCCGATTTTTTTGCTGCTGATGCCGCTGGGGCCGAAGCTGAGGGAGAGGAGGCCATGGCTGAGAGGGCACTGCTAAGGTGTGAGGACTGGTTGAGAAACTGACTTTTAGAAAAGTGAATTACAATAAGTGAATCCTAAATGAAAAAGCAGTCAAAACGATCTGTTTTAGCTTTTGATATTGAGTGCAACATTTCAACGTTTTTGTGCGCTGCTTTTTGGGTCGACTTTGATGGGGCTGACAACTGATCGGCAAAAATGAGCTATGCGTAAAGCAATTGACAAATTGATAGTGCCAGAGTGAGGGGGGGAAGAAAGGCATATCATTTAAGATTTTTTTCGCCAACCTGAACTTCTTACTCAACGCACATACGCGGAAAGGTTTTTTGTTTTCTGCCAACTGTCTGTTGGCACTTTTCTAATCAATAGGAATCGATCTGCCTAAAAAAGAGGGAGAAAGTTTATCTAAATGCACACTCTCTACAATGAGTGTCTCTGTGCAAAGGATTGCTAGTTGCGTGCTGTTTTTTCAGGGAACAAGCAAATTTGACATTTTAAAAACACTGTCTAGTCAGTCAAGTAGTCAACCACCTAACTGGGCACCTTAAAATTTGACAATTGAAATGACTTAAATTAGTTAGAAAAGTGAAAATTGCGTGCTGCAGTAGTTCACTGTGCCAAAGGCTGAACCGGTGAACCGTGAACACTTTTTTGCCTGCGAGTCTGTCTGATTGTGCACTATTTCAGTGTCAGTGTCAGTTCAATTGAAGTGACTCTAGGCAAAAAGTGTACTTGCAAGTAGACTACAGCAACAGCAAAATCAAACAATTTTTGCCACTTTATATTTGTTGTAGTGTCTACTGCTCCTTCTTAAACCACATTTTTACAGGGTCATCAAAACTGTTGTACTACCAGTACCGTACAACGGCTACGGCGGATGATGTACAGTGATGTTCACTTTAATTCGACAATTCATTTTAATGTCAATGGCAATGTTGCCGTTTATAGAGAACAGTGCTTGGTTTTAAGCTGGCTGAACAATGTCAATGCTTTTGCATTAACACTTGACACTGATCATCTTTGCAGGCACACACACACACACATGCCACATTTGGTTAAAATCGATGAATCGACAAGAGAAAGAGAAAAAACGTGTCTGCTTTTGTCAACTCAAAGTTGACAGCGGAAACATTAACGTTTGTTTGGCTATGTATTATAAGGCAAATAAACAGACAAACATCACAAAAAAACAAAGTTTGGTTAAAGATGCTATTAAAAACTGAATATCATCTTATTATCTAGTTTTTAAAAAATAAAAACTAGATTTTAAAACTATTGCAAAAACATTAAAATACAAGATTAAACACTTACCAATTTATATTAGAAACGGCAACGATTTTTCTAAAAAACTTAAAAAGAAATTCACTTCTAAGTGTAGTTCACTGAAGATCAAGTATGGGCCAATTTTGATTTGCAGACAAAGCGGTAATGGGCATCAATTAGTAACATGAAATTCATTAATGACTTGTAGATACTGGTGTGTGGTTTGCTTGTCAAGAAATATAATTCAAGAAAACATTAAAAATCACTGTAAAGGAAATAAGTTTAAAATTGCAAATTAAAAAAAGTAGTAAAATCACTGATTAAAGATTAGATGAAGGAAAGACTAGAGGTAAATCAGTGTGTCAAACTGTGGGCTGGAAGCTAGTGAAAAAAACTTTACTTGGAACTTTCCACTAGAAGAATTTCAGCTAAACAGCAGCAACAGGGACAAGCCAATGCAAAACAATGATATAAAAGTGGTGATTGACTGACTGAACTAAACCGACCTGACTTGGCTCAGCACCGAGACACAACTGATCAGTCAGGTTGATGTGCAAGCTGATTTACAGTAAAGGTAACACACAAACACACACACAGACAAAAAACCCCAACAACAAGAAAAAAAGACGGAGTTTGCACAAAAATGAGAAACCAGCGATAAAGGTGGTGCTAGTGATAAACAGGTAGAAAACAAGAACTAAATTAGACACACAAATTGAAACACCTGCAACTTTGTGCTCAAAGGGGAAACAGTAGAGAGTTGATTGGGGTGGGGGAGTGGCAGATGATTAGTGCAAAGTGCAGACAGACATTTAAGTGGCAAGGCAGACAGAAGCAAGTAAAGAAGGAGATCACTAGTAAGTGCGGTAAGTTACACTGCCGGAGTGTAGTAAAAAGTAAAAGTGAAAGAGTGTTTAAATGAGAGAAAGGGAGAGCAATTTGTGCAATTCAACTACCGTGGCGTACAGTCAGGCTTCTGCTTCAAAAGGAGCACATTTTTGCCGCCTGTTTGCTGTCTGCTTTCACTGCTGCAACACTGTACAATGATGAAAAGTAGATAGACACACACAGACACCGACTACTGTACTGCTTCAGTCTGTACTGTACTGTACTGTACAGCAACTGTGAGCCCCTCAACTTTTCCCCCTCAACTTTCTCCCTCGACTCACGAGCCGCCAAACTTGAACTTGGATAACAGCGCAGTGGACTGACTGACTGACTGAATAACGGAAAACGCTTGTTGCCGCTGCTGCTGTTGAAAGAAATGATTAGACTGCTCTGGTGAATGTCACACCTGTGAACCTGCTCAATTGTCAACTGCAGCTGTTGCTGCTGCTTGCTCGGTCATTACAGGTGAAAGAAAAAACAGCAGTAGCAGCAGCAAAAGTGAGCGGCGCAGTCATGCGTTCATTTAGCCAACATCAACAACAACAGCAGCAACAACAAAAGAAGCCAATTTAAGAAACAGAAAAAACAACTGTTTTTTTGGCAATCAGACTGTGCTGTGCTCTAACAATCAGTCCACTTTGCCAAGCTAGGCAACAGCTAAAAAGTAAAAGTTGCACTGAAAAGATTGATCTAAAGTGATCTTTCACGGAGCGAGTTTGAACAAACATAAGCACACACACATTTTGACATCGGAAGAGGAAACGGGCTGCAAGGTGATAGTGTTTACCACTACCTGAAAACTGATATAATTTCAAAAATTAGTGAAAAAGAACAGGTTGCAAAAAACTCATAAAACTAAATATTCCGTCGCTGAACAGCCTGGTAATCATTGCAGACTGCTTAACCAATTACTAAATGCTCAAAAATAAAATTTAAAAAAACATGACAATTTTGTGTGGTTTGTTTTTGTATAAAATTACAAAACAACTTTTTTAATTACTTTAAAATGACCAATACCAAGATTACTTAACTTTGAACTTTTCATTTTAAAACCATTTGCAAATGCTAATTACATTCAGAAACAAAACAATAAGCATACATGTGACTGCAGTCAGAGAGCGTGCAACAAGGACTACACAGTTTAAAATGTCGTTAATGTAAAGTCAAAACAAAAATGAAAGGATTTCGATTATTAAATTTACCATTGACACCTGGCGCAGAAGCACTTGTTGCAGCCAGTGGATGAACCAGTAAAAGAGTACTTCTAGAGTACAAGAGAACACACACAAACACACACTAGAAAAATGCTGTACCGTTAATTGGCTGCTGAATGAGTGTATACCTGTGCGAAGAGAAAAAAGTGTAAAAGTGGAGGAGGCGACAGTGGTGGTGGTGGTGGTGGTGGTGGTGAACTAAGCAACAGCAGTGGCAATGGCAACAGCAGTGGTCAAAAGTGGCTGACTTTGTGGAGTGTACGTGTGTCGGTGTGTGTTGTCGGCTGTAAACGACTGGCTATCGTCTGGCTTCACTGGTCACTGCCGTCAGACTGACTGACTGACTGACTGACTAAATTCGTCGTCGCCTTTCATTAGCAGTGACATTGAATGAGCAAACGAGGGAGAAAAATAGATCACATTGAGACACACAGACACACAGACACACACTCACTGAGATTGTATCCATCCATCCATCCATCCATCGAGAGCACTGTCGATTGTCACTGTCCACTTTCTTTCGCCAGACAGACAGTGACAAACAGTGACAGACCGGACACGGGCTCACTTTTGTTGTCGCTATTGCCCATTGCACATTTGTTTTACTGTTTTCAATATCAACGACTGCTCTTGCACCAGCTCTCTCTCTCTCTCTCCCTCTCTCTTTCTTTTGGTTGCCTAATAACTTTCTATTTCTTTCTTTCTTTCTTCTTTTCTCCCCTTCACTTGGCACCCTTCACACTGGCAATAATACTGGCACTAATCGAACACTAATCGACAGCGTTTTGCTACTGTTGCTACGGCTGCTGCTAATTTGAGCCTAGGCAGGCCTTCTTTGGCACTAAAGTTGCCCTCCTCACACAGCAGATAGCACACAAGACAGCAGACAGGCAAATTGGCAAACAAACCTTTTTGCATATAACTAATACTTGTACCGCTAAGTACAATACCAAGTACTTAGTGAACGGTGCAATATCGGGAGAAAAAGGGGGCAAAAATAAAGCAAAACAAAATGATTTATACAAAATAGCCTTTATGCAAACTTTGTGGACATTGTTAGCCATTGGGTGTTTGAAGAATATTTCTCTGTAATGCAAAAAGTGACACAATTGCCGGCTAGCTGCAAAAGCAAAATGACAAAACGTGCTGAAGATCAGGGCAGTAGCAACAGCGCTGTAAAATAAAGGGCACTTTGTTTGGCAAATCTGAAAACAATGTAAAAATAAACGGTGACGACAACCAATTGGGCTTGCTGGGCAAAAAGACAAGAAATGTTGATAGTAGAAAATGGAATGACTAGTAAAAATTTGCTTGTGGAAAGTACATTACGAACAAGCGTCATAGTCATCCGAAGCATCCTTATTGTCCAATGGCTGACTATGACTAAATGCAAATTTTTCTTTAAGAGCCAATCTGAAATCGTTCACAATCGCATTTAAAGCTAGTTTTTAAAAGGTTTTGTTGAGTTTTGCTTAGTTTTGGGAAAAACGGTTAAATAATAAAACAATGTCTAGGTTTTTTCTGCAGGCACACAAGTAGTTGGTAGTTGTGATGCAATCACCTTTAAAGTTTGAAATATAAAAAGTCGGCACTGATGTCGTTTGCCTTTAGTTTGTCATTTTGGTATAAACTAATTACCATGTTAATTGTTGCAGTGAGCATTGAGCAGAGTAGTTAGCCTCAACATTAGACTAGGATTTCCTGAATGCGTAATAATAGGACAATGATAGTTTTAACACTTTTAAGAGGCTGCATTAGTAATTTGCGGCTGCTGTTGCATAAAAACGCTATTTTTGTGTTTCAGGTTTTTAAATTGCAGCAATGTTTTGTTTATAATGCATTAAAAACTGCAAAATAGTATGTAAAAAACATATTTAATATGCATTAGTAGCAAATTTTTAAATTAATTTTTAAGCATACCATTAGGTGTCGCTAAATTTTCAAACAATAAACAAAAATGTTGACTAAAAATAAATTTTTTATTGGTGATGTTTGCAATGCTTAATTTGCAACTGTAAAATGTTATATTTAGTTTTGAAAATCATTTTTAGCTACTCGTAAATGTTTTGTTTTTTATAACTTAAAAAATTTACTTTTTTACTGCAAACTAGTGACTATTTAAAAATTACATTAATAAACTTGCCAATGATAATGCTAATGCTAATGCAAACTAAAATTTAATGCAACTAATGCTCTTGATATTTTTTGGATGTTCTAAAAAGACACAAAAATTCTAGAACTGAGACGTCATCAAATAACAAGGGGTCAAAATTTCTTAATAGGAAATGTTTTAGCAGAAAAATGTTAGTGCTATTTTTGTGATACTCTAACACTGAATTGATCCTTTAAGTGGTGGTGGTGTGCCGAATAGGTCAGCAAGATTAGTGCAAAAATGGTTTGACAGAGAGTGTCTTTGCACAACACCTAAAAACTAGAAAAGGCTTTGCTGCTCTTGACACCGGTTTTGCTAATTAAACGTCAACCAAACCGGTTATAAACCAGATTTATTAATCATGTTTTGACAAAGATCAATTTAATGAGCATTTCCTCAACTGCATTTTTGAAAAAACTAATGTACTACTTATTTCATATTTTAAATCTGGTTGTTGACCATGATGTTTTAGGTGTAATTTAGCAGTGTCAGATGCAGTTCCAGTTTTGACGGCAGTTTGTTGACGTCAATGTGTTTTGACTTTCATATCAAAAATTTTTGTTTTACTGATATTTACCGGCAAATTAGTAAACAAAAATTTTAAACTGTACTTCTAATTTTTAAAACAGTTTAAATGATGTTTTTCAGAAATCATTTTTTAACTAAATAGTTTTTAAAAATAATTATTATTTTAAGTAATGTTAAAATTACTTTTTTAATACTTCACCAGTTTCGGTCATTGACGCTTTTAAGAATCAGAAATCTTTTTCTTTAAAAAATTGCTTCCGCTAGAAAGTTAAAACGGTATTTCTAAAAAAATAAAATTAAGCACATTTAAGTTTCTTCTATTACTTTGAGATACAATGTATTTTGATTTGTGTGTGCAAAAATGAATCAATAATGTGGTAAACTTTTTATTTTTAGGTAAATTATATTTTGGTTAATCAATACAAAATGAACATGATGACCTGTTTAAAATAGTGTGCAATTTAATTTTTATTTTTTTAAAAATTAAATTAAACAAACAAGATGTTTACTAAAGTTAAAATACGACCAAACATAGTTTGATTTAAAACAATTTAAAGTGTTAAAAAATTATTTTTTTGTTTTATATTTATCAAAAAGTAATTTTTTAAATAAACTTTTAATTTTAAATTAGTCTAATTATAACTATTTTTTAAGCAAATTGAAAATGGTTTTATAATTATTAGCAAAATTGCGCCGGTTTGTAAAAATTTGTGCCATTGACAATAAAAAAATTCTAAATAGCGCAAATAGGGGGGAAAATTTGAACTGCATTTGACAATCTTTTCAAAAGTACTAAAATTGCACTACCGCATTTAAACATTGAGCACACTTTAGACAAATGCGAAAATAATATAAAACCGTTGCTAAACAGGTCAAAAAGCAAATTAAAAGTAGCAAATTGCAAGTTAGTAAGTATGTTGTTAGACGGTACACATTTGGTGACACGCAATAGACAAAAAACGATAATTACAATACTTTGAAATAACATTATTTTAAAATATTAAAAAAGTAAAGTAAAAATAAATTTAAACAAACTCTTACTGCTTTTTTATCGTTTGTGCATTGCACAAACCTTTTTGTTAAAAATGTGCAAAATTTGTGAATTGTAAATTGATTGAATTTAAACACAAAAACATAAAGATTTATTGTTTTTGAACTTGTGTTAAACCAAACAAAATTTTAAAGTTGACAACAGTTAAAACAAACATAAATAATACTAGCAAAACTAGCAATTGTTGTAATTTTACTGGAAGTTTTGATTAGTTTTCAAAAACGGAAACAGTGGCTACCGGCAAAACTGTCAAATTATCAGCAAAGATAATTTAGTAAAAAGCATTGGTCAAACAAAATAACTTTCAATTGTTGTTAGCTGACAATCCTAAGCAGTTTACTTTGATGTGCAATGTTTTTGATATTCACGCAATGTTTGACAGTTAACCGATTCAGTCAATACGTCAAGTTTTTAAGTTTTGTACTTAAATGCACTTTAACACTAGATGAACACAAAGCACTGTCTTTAAAATGAACCTGGATGTATTAATTTTTAAAACCGTTTTATCTCATGACTAATTTAATTTGTAAGTAGTTGTGTTTATAGTAAGCCAAACTAAATGTCAGAAAATGTACTTTTGAGTGTGATAAAAAACATATTGACAACAACTGCTATAACCGGCTCCGATTTAAATTGGCGTCACCGACACTTGCTTAAAAACACTTCAAACACAGACATTTTCTGTCATTTAGTTTAACCAAAAAACAAGCTTAGAGGTTTATAAAGTCAGCACCAGATTTGCTTTTAGACAAACTGAAAGTGAATATTTTTGGTAAAAGCTGTTTTGCTGCTGATTAACTGGCAATTAGCGACCGGACATGACCTGACATTTACACGCAGTTACTTTCGGTGAAAAACATCGTTTCAAAGGTTTTAGTTTTAGGAGCATGTTGCGGCTAATATTGGAATCACACAAACGTAAGTAACAAAAAGTGGACTTAACCAAAGTGAAACGACGATGAGTGCTTTTGCTTTTTCTCTCTTTCTCCCTCTCTCCTATTTGGCTATCGATTTCGTCTCACCAGTGTTTGAAATAAGCACACACACACACTTTCTCCGCCTCAGACACAGCGAATATTCTGCTTACCCCCAATTGTACTGTTATGCTACCAAAGAAGAAGAAGAAGAAGAAGAAGATGGGGGGACAGCATCAACAGGATCGGGTCAGGAGACGGGAAAAATCGGGTATAAAAGAGGGCGCCCGGCGCCTCAGAATTTCAACCCAAGTTCCCTCTCTCTCTCTCTCTCTCGTTCTTTTTTCAACTCCACCACCAACTGTTCCCATTTTACGAATTAAACACCACCCAAACTATAATTATCAGAAGCCCACTTCTAACCAAACTCTAGTCAACTTCAGTCTAGTCAAGAAAGAAAGGTAGGATTTTGTTCAAATAGCTTAAAAAACTGATTAACTAGCAGATCATTCTTGTACTGGTTTTTGTAGAGCCAACTTTCGAATCAGTCAGAATCATGCTGCACCTTTTCCCGACCACTTTTGCCTCCTCCTCCTTCTCATTCCTGCTGGTGATCACCATGATCGTCTGCACCAAGGCAAGTCCGCCAATGGTCATCAGCTCGGTCAACGGCGGCGGCGGAAACGGAAACGGAGGCGGAAACATCGGAGGTGGCAACTCTGATGAGCAGCAGCAGCAGCAGCAGCAGCAGCAGCAGCAGCAGCAGACCGCGCTGAGTACCGTCGAGAACGGAAACGGCCACAGCAGCAACTACTACCACTACCTGACCGACTCAGGCTCGGTGGTGGAGTTTGAGAATGCCCGACTGTTGCCGGCGGCAGTGGCTGAAAACTCGGTTCGAATGCTCAACCCGCTCCTCTCCTCCTCCTCCTCCTCCTCCTCCTCCTCCGCCTCTTTGCCCATCTTCGGCTCCATCTTGTCCCGACCTTCTTCTTTGTCCTCTTCCCCTTCTGCTTACAGCTCAAACTCGCTGTCGGGCAATGTCGGGCTCGCCGGACTGTCCGCCGAGCACCGAATTGTCACCCGAGGAGGAAAGCAGCGCTTCTGCGGTGAGATGCTCGTCAGTGCGCTGGCTCTCGTCTGTAAGGGCAACTACCGAAAGCGCAGTGGTTCGCCTTTTGCCAGCAATGGCAATGGTGGTGCTCCTGAACTGGCTGACTGTAAGTGACTGCTGAAAAGCTTAAGAGTTTCTAAAAGTAGTTTTGATAATATTATGGCTGTGATATAAAAAAAGTATATTTTAGTGTGCCTATTTTAAATTAGTTTTTATTTATTTGTTATTGTTGCAATTGTGTTATTTTGAAGCTTTTTGTTTTTTACTAATTCTTCTCCTCACTCACTATTTATTTTTGTTCTACTCTAACTTTTAACTTTTGACATTCTTTTTCCTCTATCTTTCTTATTTCATTTTCTTTCAATACTTTTCAACCCTTTACTATCCTCACTGCTCACTACTTCCTCAGACGGCTACCAGAGCTCTGAGAATGGTGGCATCAACGGTGGCGCTGGCAGTGGCTCGTATCTGGACTTTTTTGACGTGCTGAAAGGTGCTTCTCGCAGTGGCAGCCACGGCAATGTCAACGGTCATGAGCTGAAGCTCTATCACCAGGCGAGCAAACGAGGCGTCGTCGATGACTGCTGCAAGAAGCCCTGTTCCACCTCGACGCTGGGCATGTACTGCAGCATCTAACTGCTTACTCTTTTGACGGCCCTAAATTGTCAACCAAAGGAAAAGGTCAAAAAGTGAGAAGCACTTTGCCTGCTTACTTCTCACTTTTTGCCTTTTACTTTGCATTCTTTGGCCTCTTCACCTTTTCTCTGACACAGAAAACACCCCCAACTATGTTGTCCTTTATTTTATTTTTTCCTTTTTTCTCTCATTCTTTTTAACTTGTCAAGTTTCAGGTATTTTCACCCTACCTCTCAAGTACTTTCTTTATCTTTCTCTCTCAGTGTCGCACTTTAGCACTTACCCACACACCCACACACTAAAGTATTATGTGAACAAAACTAAACAGTGGCCCTATGGGTTTTGAGTAAGTACAATACTTTCTTTAGTTGTTGCTGTTATTGTAAATTGGGCTTAGCTAGTTCGGCTAGGCAAGACCAAACCAGTCCCAACTGCAAATCAGTGAAAATGAGTGAAAAAGTTAGAGACTAACTTCCACTTCGTACCTTTTCCAACTCACGTCTCTAAACACTTTAAGCACAATGAGGACTGATTTTCATAGGGTAAAATTAGTCACTCGTTGTCCGTCGTTTACTGATGATAAAAAACGCAACAACGACAGCAGCAAAATTAGGAAGAAAACATTGCACTCTCAAACAAAGGTCTTGTTCACTCAAACACACCCTCACTTAATCGACACATTATTTTCTCATTGACACTAACTTTGTTCAGATAATTTCTGTTTAACTGACTGACGCCTATTCACAGAACATCAAGACATTAATCCTGTTCCTACCCTTGCCTGTCTATGCACTTTGGGTGTGTTTGCACTGTTCTCTGCACTTTGATCAAGTCAATAAAACAATTGCCTACAAAAAATTGATTCTTCTGTTTGTGTATTAACAACTTTATTCTTTGAGTTTTAAATTTTAATTTGGTTTAAAAAATGCGGAATAAAAAGTATTTCAAAAACACTTACCTGTGATACTCACTGAATTATTTTATTTAGGTTGTTGGTTTGAAAAGTGGCAAAAACGGTGTCTTGATTATCATTTTCTTTAGTATCAGCAGAAACAGTAGTCATAGAGGATACCTGTCAGTAGTCAATTGTGGACGTGTGCCGATCTTAGTTTGATGCCATCACCAGTGCCGCATCCTCCTCTCATTGACAGCATCGACAACAGTGAGCCGAGCTCTCTTACGTTTTTTTTTCTCTTTCTCTCAGTTTTATTTTCTGGTAGCAAGAGAAAAACTCAGCAGCAGCAGAAGGCACACCAAAACAACCAAACAACACACCAAACGGCACATGTTCGGCAATGAGGCCTAACGTGTGTATAAGTGTAAGGTAAGTGTAAGTGTAAGTGTAAGTGTGTGTGTTTATGTGTGCTGATGTTCTGATCCACCGAAAGATGCCGTTTTTGCCAAGCAACCCAGCTGGAACATTTTTTTGCTAAATCTTACATTTCGGTCACACTGACTAGAACCTTTGTAAAGTGCCTTTTTATCGAGAGCTTTTTGCCGCCACCAGCAATCAAAACTTGATATGTGTCGCAATGTGTGTGTGTGTTCACTGCCGCGCACTGGCGCACTCGATTGTTGCCGGCAATCGATTGTTTTCTTTTGGCTGGCTTACTCGCCTTTTTTGTTTTGAAAAGGCGTTTGTAAACAAACTCTGATGCAACTTTATTCTGGGCGTTATTATTGTTTTATTGGAGCGATTTATTCAATTTTCTGGTAATAGTATCCCTTTTGTTGTGTACTGAATTAACTAATCTGTTTTGCAGTTCTTTTTTAAAGACGCTTTCAAATGGATTCTCTGCTGATGCCGACGTCTGACAAAAACAGATCAGAAGTAAACTCTGTCCTACAAATGCAATCGTACAACTTGCGTTTCCTCGCTACGGTGGGCAATAACTTGTCTCAGAACTTGACTGGAACCAAAATTCAACTAACTATTAAAGGAAAGCAGCACATGGAAGAAATGGGAGGTGAAAGTGATGAGAAAACATTCCAGCCACCGTCGTCCAACACCGTCGAGATGTCCATCGAGCAGTTTGAAAAGCTGTACAACGTACTCAGCTCTGCTGTCGCCAGTGAAAGTGGCAACAAAAGAGAACAATGAAGTCTAAAGTTTGGTAAATTGTATCACTGATATCTTTGATTTTTGACAGAATACTAAATGCTGCTATTTAATTTCTCTACTAGATTGAACACTTAAATCCATTGAATTTGGCTGCCTTAAAAGAGTTTTGTATGTTTATTTTTGCAATGTTCTAAACACAAACTTTAACTGAAAGATTAGCAAAATGCAAATCAGGGCTACAAAGTTACAGAATGATGCTGGTTTGTACTAGAAATGTTTGTACGATGCAATACTATTTTAATGATGCAACATTGTGATCATACACAATCAGCTTATTTGCAATTTGATTGCTCAATAATATCTGTGAATTTGTCTACACTTAACACAAATGAAGAGAATAAATTCAGCAGAAATCAATGTGAAAAAATGGATTAAAACAAAAGTGAACGTTTGTTTTTGGTACTTTTTGTAAACAAAAGACCAAGTATATGGTTGTGTGTTTGTGGGAGCAAGTTGATTACATTAGCATAATAACTTTGTTGACATTTGCTGTCTACGACGATGCAAATTGAAAACAACAAAACTTTGCATAAAAAAACTTATACATTTAAGATTATCATTTTTAATATTAAGTGACTCAATTCTGAATGTCAAAGCAGTACATTTACATTAGTGTGTGTGTGTGCATCCATTACAAACAATTTTTCAGCACAAATTGAAAAAAACACTACTCGCACATTATATACCTACACAAACTGTTTAAGTGTGACTAAAAGGAAAAAAAGTTTCTAAAAAAAGATTAAGAAAAAGATGAGATGAGGTGAAAAATTAAGCATTTAGAATAAGTGTCTGGCTCTGGAATCAGCGGTGACGGCAGTTCCCACTTTTGATTCCTTTTTTGCACATACGATGCAGCATCAGTAACATCAGTATCAGTATCAGTAGGCTACACCTTATCAGCTTGCAGTCTTCCAGTCGATTCAGTTGTGGATCCTCTCTTTCTTCCACCACCACCGGTAATCAGCTCAATGCCCTGGCCCTGGTCGTTCAGGATGCGGTTCGCCGCCCGTCGTTTCACCTTGATGCCCAGCGAGAAAACGGCAAAAGAGAGGAAAAGGGCGATTTGTACGGTAAGCGAAAAGGCGTACAGCTGTCCCGTCTTTCCCAGCAGTCCATGGGCTAGGCTGGCGGCCATCAGCACGGTGTAGAGGATGGACAGCTTGAAGTGCTCAAAGAGGACGGCGCAGATGAGGCCCACCTCGATGAGAATGGAGGCGGCGCCCACGAACATCATGCTGATGCCAATTTGGTCTGGTAAGGGAAGAGAAGGAGAAGAAAATGATAAAAGGTTAAAATAATGATTAGTTTTTTTATCATCAATTAATTATTTGCTTTTGAATTTGCAGATTTTGCCGCCAGCTTAAATGCAACAGCTTATATGAATGGACGATCTTTACTTGACGCTGCTTCAGTGAAAGTAGTCGATACTGGATGGGCGCGTTCTCTACTACCGTTACCCGTACAACGGTCCCCACTTGCCAGCATGCTCCGTTAACTCCGCCTCTGTTGATGAGCAACACGAGGAGAAGGAAAGTGAATCATGGTGAATACAAAAAAAATGAAGCACTGTTGCTAGGGCATCTGTTGCCCACTGCTGCCGCCGCTGATGCTGCTGTTGCTGCTGCCATTGGCTGCTCACTGGCTGTCATTCAGCCCTTCAGCCTTCCTGGTGGCTCACTTTTCATTCCCCTACACAACACAGCACTCCACACTTCGTTCTCAATCTCAAACTCCCTCTGATTCTTGAAGGAAACAGTTGTGTCTCAAAGGATGTCCTCGTCATCATCCTCATCCTCACCCCTCTCTTCAATGTCATCCTCATCCTAACCCCTCTCTTCAATGTCATCCTCATCTTCGTTCTCCTCCTCGTCCTCGTCATCGTCATCGTCATCGTCCTCGACCTCGATCTCGAGCTCCACTTCTTCCTCGATGTCCGCCTTTCTGCCGGTGAAGGTGACCGAATCGTGGATGCGATGGCTGGAGGCCCGCCCGGGCAACTTTGCCGAGCTCCAGGGCGCCCCGCACGACATCGGCGGCGTTCGCTTTCAGTTTCGCATCGAGAAGATCGCCAAACGGCAGCTGGTGCCGATTGAGGCGGAGAACGCCGTTCCCCTGCCGCAGCAGTTCCACATTTACATCATTGCCTTGCCATTGACCAACCACAGCATTCCCTTGCCGCCGCTGGCCACCCTCGCCACTGTGCAGAAGCGCCTCCTCGGCGAGCTGAACTGGACCCCCCAAACCGGGGAGATCTCCGTCCTGCAGGACACGAAGTTCACCGGCCAGTCGTGGTACCCGGTCGACTGGTACACCCAGGTGGTGGTCAAGCGCTTCGAGGTGACCCACTTTGGCTTCGTAGTGCCCACAACTACTGCTTCTTCTTCTTCTTTTTCATCTTCTTCGGAGAAAGTCGAGGCTAGCGGAAGTGAAGGAGGAGGCGGAAGTCTGCCTCGCATTCTCCCGCCCCCTTCCCTGTGCTCACTGCAGCTGGGCATGCAGGCGCTGCTGAGCGTCACCCCGAGGGGGGCCTTGGCCGAACACGCCATCGCCTTTTTCTCCTCTTCCTTCCCGAACTCCTCCTGGCACTGGAAAGGACAGCCGTCGCCGGCGCACGCCGCCCTGCTCTGCCGCCAGCTGGCCGGCCCGGCGGTGGCCGCCATTCCGCCGGACGTCCTCCTCAAGACGACCGCCGACGGTCGGCTCATCCGGGCGCACCGCTTCGTCCTCCAGATGCGATCGCCCTTCTTCGGGCGCTTCTTCGCCGCCAACCCGCCGCCGCCGCCGCCGCCGCCGCAGCTGCCGCAGGAGACGATGGTAGCCAACATTGAGGTGGCCGACTTCTCCGGTCTGGCAATGGAGACGGTGATCGCCTACCTCTACGGCCGTCCGCCGCCCCCGGGCTGGCAGGCCATTGCCGAGGAGGTGGCCCATGTTGCGTTTAAGGTATTTGCTGATCTTTTTTGTTTGTTTTAGTGTTATCAATTACTCGATTACTAACCCGAAGCTCGTCTTTCACTTTTAAACCCTCGTTTTAGTACGAAGTTCCGCCGCTGCTGTACGCCGCCGTGGACACGCTGCGCATGACGATGACGCGGGTGAACAGCGCCCGACGCCTATTCCTCGCCGACGCCCTCGGCGTGCCCGACCGCCTCTTCTGGAAGATGGAGGACACGGTGAAGTTCATGTGGTGGAACAATGGCGTCTTCGAGCAGTCACAGGGCTACCAGGCCATTGCCAACGAGCACTTCGGCGGCGACCAGAGCTGGGCGAAGAAGCTGGCCATCAAGCGCCTGCTCGCGTCCATTTGCTGAACGGGCGGCGGTGGCTAATGGCTAATGGCTGATGCGCTGATCTGCTGCTACTCAAGCAAGTCATCACCCTTACTATTATTATTGCTCTTTATACTTACACACACACACAACTGCCAGCACACACACAACCGTACACTGTACAACATCGAAGATTCTTGTACGTTTTAAACTTCCTCTCTCTTTCTTTCTTTCTTTCTCTCTCTCTCTCTCTCTCTCTCTCTTTCTTTTTCCTTCTACTACAATTACTACACTCCACTAACACTGTGATTATTATTATCAGATTTGCAGTTAGGGCTTTTACACACTACTACACAGAACCACTAAAACCAGTAGAACTTTATTTTTATACAAAATTTTCTACAACTGTAAACGGCAGAGAACACACCAGCTAGCTTTACCAAAGATTCGAAAATTCACTCTATTATATATTGATAAATCATAATACTACTTTGTTAAATCACATTAAAACTTGAAATCAAATCACTGTGAGCTCCAAAATGCAATTGAGCAATTAAACAGGTAAAGTATATGCTCAGCGCAAATGCATTGCATTCCGTCTGCTTAATTGTGTCCGCGTGTGTGTGTGCGTGCCTTTGATTGCGTCACTGCAGCCCAGGCTGAAACGGTCACCTCGGACTGCTCAGCGGTAAAACCTGTCTCTCTCTCTCTTTCTTGCTTCGCATTTTCCTTGCACTCTCTTCATGGTAATACGAGTCAGTGTCTGTGAACGCTGTGTCTCTGCACTTGCACTACTGCACATTGCCCTGTTCACAGGTGCACTCGCTGAGTTCACGGCTGCCGGGAAATACGCACACGCTTAATAACTATTTCTCGTTCTCCGTAGTTTTAAGACGACTGCATGTGCGTGAATTTGTGTGTGTGTGTGTTTGCTGGCTAAGTTTTCAGTAAAAGAAAAGAGAAAACCATGAAAAGTTGGCATGTTTGGGAAACACACACACACAAGAGCTTTCTCTCTCTTTTCAGTGTGTCCGTATTTTTTAGAGGATGAAACTTTTGAGCAACGGATTTTTTCTTGGTTAAACTACTGATGCTAATCAGATGCATTGGGGAAGATGTAAGGCACGCTAACAGCATTTTTGAAATTAAAATTAAGATGCGAGTATTTTGGTTGAGGGAAAGAAAAAGGTGAAATTGCAGTGTTTTAGCTTTATGATTAATGCACACCGGATGTTGTAATTGACTAGTTAATCATAAAATAGTATTAGTTTTTGAATAAAAATAAAATTTTTTTTACTGCAAACTAAAATTTTTATTGTTTATAACTATGCTTTATTTGCATATTTGTTTTATTTTTTAGTTACTAAGTGTTTGTTAAACCGATTGAGTTGTCCTATGAGCACAACTTGACCAACTGACCGCATTTTGCTACTGTGCAAACAACTTTGTGAGGTTTAAAATTATCTTCTGCCTTTCTCTTCTTCTTTTCAGTTATTTAGCACATACACTTCACACAACAGCAAAAAATGTCCCATATCTAGTTTACTGAGGCTAAAAAATAAATGCCAGTCTTGAAAACAAGATCCATTAATTTAAATTTAGATATTTGACATTAAAAATACGGAAAAAACTTTAAAATCAAACTTACAGTTGATAAGTTTAAAGTTGTTATTGCCACTGTTACTAGTGCCCGGTAACCTTTGAACAATGTCACTATCAGGGTAGAGCATGGAGAAGGCCGTCTCGTCGATGCCGTACAGTGCCAGAATGGTGTCGTACAGCGCCGTACGCTTGTTGCCGCCACCGGTGCCATTTTCTGGAGCAGCAGCTGAGATGATCGAAGCATCAAAGTAGACGTAGGTGCCAATGAAGAGGAGAAGAACTGAGGTGGCCAGCGAGCCTAGGGCCAGGCACAGCTGAAAGCGGTTGAAGGTGCGCACCCAGGCGATGACGCCGGTGCTGGCGCCCTCGAGGATCGCCTTTCGAGAGGCCTTCCGGGCGACCCGGTTCTGGTAGTGGCGCATCATTTTGATGGCTGTGTGGTTTTTTTGTTTTGTTTTGTGTCACTTTTATCACAGTTTTAAAAGTAAAAGGGGAAACGGATGAACTGAGTTGAAGCTGTTTTTTCAATTTATAGTTGACAAAAAGGCTGTTGTAGACAAGTTGTAATGACCAGTCGGGCGTGATTGAGATCGGGATGACTGACTTAAAGTTTTTTTGCGTGTCGATAGTAAGGTAACTGATGGAGGGTAGAAAACTTGTTGCCGCAGCTGCTGCTGTGGGTCTGGATCATAGGCACATTTGAAAAAAATGCTGAATGCACTTGTTGCGCGGGATTGCCGCGGTTGATTTACATCATCGTTGTTGCCAAGTACAAGTGCGGAAAGTACGCGGGGGATACCGATGTGTGGAGAAGGGGATAAAAAGAACAAAATTGAGTATGCAATATAAAAAACTGATTTAACTTTGATTTTTTAAAAAATTGATTGAAATAATTTGTATAAATTTTAAATAAACTGATTTGAGGATGTAACTTATGCAAAATGCATTTACTGTTAACACAAACAAGCTGTGTGTGCTTTTGCCTTCAAACTTTTTGTGTACAGACGATACAAAGTTCAACTGAGTGACACCAACGACTAGGAGAAGAAGAAGAAGGACGACGAGGCCGACGGCTAATTAATGACCATCAAAGAGGACGCCGAGTACGTCCAGTAAGCAAAAGAAAAAAACAAAGAGAAAAAAGAGAAAAGATGTTTCACTGAAGAGAAAAAGAGAGAGAGAGAGAGAGAGAGAGAGAGTGCAAAAGGTGCGAGCGGGCGATCAAAAGAGAAGGTAAAAAGGAACATTGTAAAAAAATTAGGATGACTGTAAAGAGTATTAAAATAGGAGAAAGAGACGATACGATAAAAGAGAGAGAGAGAGAGAGAGAGAGAGAGAGAGAGTCACCTGCTTTGAAAAGTGTAAAATCTAAAAGAGAAAGAAAATTCACATCGTTTTGAAATTAAGAAAGTAAAATTTGAAACCTTAGTGACTGACAGTGTTTCTAGTGTTTGCTGTTTGCAAAAGGCAAATGCCTAAAATTTGCCAGTTAAAGAAACACTGAAAGAGTGTTCAGTGAAGAGTGACTGCAAAATGAAAGATTGCTGTCATAACTATTGAGATTATTATTATTATTTGCCGCCAATTGTCCTTGCAATCATTAATTTTTTTGCGCCCAAGGATGATGAAGACTTTCAGTGGTGATGGCGGTGATTCTTAGGTTTTATTAGTTTCTCCAAAGGTGCAATAAAGCACTTTTGGTTTAATCATGCGTACACTACCATTTAAAAATGAAAAGTTTAAAGTATTAAATGCACGTTACACAAAGCACTTTGTTATAAATTACAGAAATTAGTTAATTGATTAAACCTTTTAATTGTTTAAATCACAAAGATTATGTCGGTTGTTGGTTGTTCAACTTATCAAAATAACAACAAATACAAAACAAGCGCTCAACATAAATATTCAATAATAAGATAAAGTTCACTAACTTTTTCAAACTGTGTTAGCACTTCTCTATCTAATGAGGAACAGATGATAACAAAGTGTCATATTTGAAACATAATTTTATTAATCTTTTTATTTAATAAAGATACAGTTTTTTACTCTGTTTTTCCTATTAACCGAAATTTTATTAATAGCAATATCATTTAAAATTAAATAATACAGAAAAGTACTAAAAAAATCAGTTAAAACTTAAATAGAACTTTTTTTGTATTTAACTACATTGAATTGTTTGTTTTGCTAGAATGCTGCATACTTTAAAAACAAAATATGCTTTGTATTTTGATAACTAAATAGTTTTTTTATGTTTTATTTTAGACAATTATTACTGTCAAAATTTTATTTTTCATTTTTTGTTAGAAAAACGTTAAAATTTACAAACTTTTAACTTTAATATTTGTAAAAAACAATTAATTTTTAATGTATTTTTTTGTAAATAATATAAATAATGACACGTTGCATTTTTTTACAACAGATATTTAAAATATAAACTACTTTTATGTAGATTTTATTTATAAATTTTAACTTTTAAGAAACTAGTACCCAATCTGACCAAAAGCATGAATGTAAAAATGACATTTTTAAAATTTACTAGCAGAAAAACATCTAGTAGAAAGTAGAAAGAATCCATAAAATGATTCCATTGCAGTTTGTTTTTATGCATAAAAACATTTTTAACTTTTTATATTTTACAAACATTCTAGCATTTAAATAAACTTGTTGTACTATTAAAACGTTTAATTCCAATAAAGTAAAATGTCATTTTTCTTGTCAGTAGGAAACGTTCGGCGTTGCTACTACTCTATGGCACGTGCAGTTTTTGAGCCAGCACTGTCTCCTAACGCCAAGCGGTGGCTTTTTGTAAGCGACATTGGTTTGTGGATTTACTCCTGTAGAATGCTTTACATCATGTATCTTTGGCGGGATGACTTTAAGAATACGCACTACGATTTGCATTATGATTTGGTCACTTACTGGGTGTCCTATCATAAGGACTCCTATGATTCCTACTATATGGTGGTTGTCTGGCTTTTTGAAACGTTTAATTTTTACTGTCAATTTTCATTTTACTTTCTCGATCGCCAAACTATCACTTGGGTTTGGTGGCATGAGCTGATTGTGGTTAATCAAGACGAGTATAGAAACTGTTTATTAAACAAAAACCAACTTGACTCAGTGATAGCCAGAAAATTGGGTATTTCAATAAGCAATTTAAAAAAATTATTTTACAATTTCCATGTTTGTTCCGCCAAACATTTTAAGCGTTTACTTTTTTCTAAAAGCAAAAATCTTAATTTTCTTTACACTTGAAAACATCGATCAAAAACGTTTTTTCAAAAAACCTCTTAAAGTTTTGCCATTGCTTTCTAGAAAAGTTCGCTCTCAAGCACTGCTTTTCTGCATACTCACAGACCATTTGATGCACATTGCTCAAATTTGCTACTGTAAGTATTTTAAACAACTCAAGACAGTGTTTCCATACAGCTTAGACATTACACACACACACACACATTTAATTAGTTGTTTTGCATTTTTCAGTTCTAATAGCCTACGCATTTATTACCATAGTCGTCCGATCGTACGACACCTCAGTTCACCCTGGTACAGCATTGTCTACGCTCACCTGGAAGCCCACTTTGGCATTTTCGGCCTCCTGCAGATGGTCCAGTCGTCGGCCTTCTTCGTCGGCTGCACCCTCCTGGGCACCCTAGTGTACGCTGGCCATGTGAAGGAGGTCAACCGAGCGGTGCAGGCGTCTCTGGCGCTCAACAGGTGCTCAAAACCTGTGTTTCATCATACTCGAACTACCTCGTCCCTTCTCAGTCGACAGCTGAACGAGCACAACCGAGTCTGTTACCTGGTAATGCGTGGTTGCGCCGAGCTCTTCGGCAACGTCCTCCTCTGTTTTCTGCTCCGCCAGACCGTTACCCTAATGATGGTACTGCGAGGTGATGTGATGCACGATTTGCCGGTTCTCGCAGAATTCCTTGAATTCTGTACTGTCAAACTGCGTTCCATCATCTGTGGTCAGCATCCTTGGTTCTCCAAACCGGCTGAAGACGTCTCGCTGCAACCATTTGATGACAGTTTTAGCTCTTGTGTCATCTAGAGGCTTGGCCTCTATCCACTTGCTGTAGGCGTCCTGGAGCACGGCTACGTACGTGTAGCCGTCTGAGTCAGTGAGCGGGCCACACAGGTCGAGGTGCACCCGCTCAAAAACCTCATCGCTCTCTCTGGCGATCATTTCCTCTTTGTGCGGCTCCAGGTCGTCCTTCTTTGTCTGGCACGTGAAGCACTTTTTCAGGTGCAGTTTTACGTCATTCTTCCAGTGCGGCCAGTAAAAACCAAGCCGCACTGCCTCGGTACATTTATATATACCGAGGTGGCCGGCATCGTCATGCACTGCTGCCAGAATTTTCTTCTTCTTGTCTTGGTCGTCCACACAAAGGCGCTCTGCTCCATTTTCAAGCAGGTACACCTTGCCTTCCTTTTTCACAAACTTGTTCGATTCTTGAGCCATCATCGTCTCCAACGTGTCAGAGGTACGGTGGGCAAACTGGTATGGACTTCTTCAAATGGGCGAGGCCTATGCCATCGCGCACTCGATTTGCGCACGACGTCACTTGTTTTGGTTTTCTGGTGAAACAGCTATCAAGTGTACAGCGAGCTACAGTGAGCCTGCCGCAGCAAAGTTTGACCAGCAAAAACTTTTCTTTTTTTGAAAACTTTTAAATTTTTTAAAAGTAAGAACTACTAAAAGTTTATCTAGTTTTAAAATTTAAAATTTTTTTTAATTATTTTAATAATTACACTGATTTATTTGAAAATGAAAAAAACTTTTGCTGGTCAAACTTTGCTGCGGCAGGCTCACTGTAGCTCGCTATCACACTTGATAGCTGTCTCACCAGAAAACCAAAACAAGTGACGTCGTGCGCAAATCGAGTGCGCGATGGCATAGGCCTCGCCCATTTGAAGAAGTCCATACCAGTTTGCCCACCGTAGTCAGAGGGCTTCGCTCTGATCAGCCCGATTTCGATACGGCTCAGGGCGTCAGCCATGACGTTGTCCTCTCTTTGCACGTACTCGATCCCGGCGATGTCGTACTGCTGCAAGTGCAGGGCCAACCTGCCCAGCTTTCCAGGCAGGTCCACTTTAGTCAGCAACCATTGCAGTGGCTTGTGATCGGTCTCGATGGTAGACTAGCGTCCCAGTAGGTAGTAGTGCCACTTGTCGAGGGCCCACAGGATGGCCCTCGCCTCCCGCTCGATCGTCGAGTAGCGTTTCTCCGTGTCGCTGAAGGTGCGCGACATGAAGTCCACCACTCGACGCTGGCCCCCGACGTCCTGCATCAGGACAGCGCCCGTCCCTTTGTCCGAAACGTCGGATCCCACGATGAAAGGGTGGTTCAGGTCCGGGAGGTGTGTGGTCGGGTGATTGACCAGCGCCACCTTCAGTTTCTCGAACGCTACACTGCACTCGCTTGTCCACGTCAGCTTCTTTTCCTTGGCAGCCTGGTACAGAAGCTGCGCCATTACCGAAAAGTTGGGTACCAGGTCCCTGAAGAAGCCCGCCAACCCCAAAAACCCTTTCAGAGCTTTGGGGGTCTCCGGGGCAGGATAGTCCTTTAGGACTTTGGCCTTGTCCTCTTTGATGATTCTCTTCCTTTTGTGATCCGGTACCCGAGGAAGTCGACTTCACTTACGCCAAAATTGCACTTCTCAGCGTTAAGCCGCAGTCCGGTTTTTCGAATTTGCTCAAGTACCTCTCTGACGTGTTGTTTATGTTCGGTTTGATTTTTCGAAAAAATCAACACGTCATCGAGGTAAACGAAGACGAATTTCAGGTTTCCGAAGATCCTAGTCATCATCCTCTGGAACGTAGCTGGCGCATTGCACGCTTCAAAGGTCATGCGTTTAAACTGCCACAGGCGTCGATCAGCAGCAAACGCCACTTTTGGACGGTCTTCCTTTTTCAGGGGCACTTGGTAGTACCCCTTCCGGAGGTCTAGTTGGTAGAAGATGCTAGCCTGTACCACCAGCTCAAAAAACTCATCGACCCGAGGCATGGGGAACTGATCTTTGACGGTGATCGCGTTCAACTGCCTCAGGTCGATGGTCATCCTGATGGTGCCATCCTTCTTCTTCAATGCCACTATTGGGAACTGCCAGTCGCTGTTCGACTCTTCTATGACGTCCTCCTTTAGCAACTCTTCAACGTGTTCCGACACAGCACTGGCGTAGTGCGCCGGAACAAGCCGACCGCGGATTGCGATTGGTCGGTGATCACCGGTGTCAATCCGGTGCTCGACTACGCTGGTCAGGCCGACCCCTTGCATCAAGTCGTCGAACTCCTCCAGGATCTCCTGCTTCAGCTGATTTTCCTCTTGCGTTTTCTTTTTATTTTCTGTTCCTTTCGTCACGTTTAGCACTGGTCGACTTTGCTGCTCGCCGTCCTTGCGACCGGTGTTCTCGTCCACCACCTCCGGCTGCTGTGGAGGTGGTCTCGTTAGCGTCAGCTTTCCTGTGGACATGTCCACCACCCCACCGTACTTTTGCATCAGGTCT
>JAALOO010000739.1_pt1 | contig 27272 bp, 24 predicted proteins | sample 7257641 | NCBI WGS metagenome assembly JAALOO01 (sample SAMN14085613, study PRJNA598686) | mite metagenome | biome: ENVO:01001000; feature: ENVO:01001002; material: ENVO:01001226; isolation source: single female mite from University of Michigan culture on fish food culture... ...
AGAGAGAGAGAGAGAGAGAGAGAGAGAGAGAGAGAGAGAGAGAGAGAGAGCAACAGCCTGACAGCAGCCAAGCTGGCACCCAAAAGTGCCAATTAATAAGTAACAAACAAAATAAAAATAAGAAAAGAAGACAAAGACCACTTACCGACAGTAAACACTTTTACCGATGGGTGCCTGCTGCTGTTGATTGGGTGATAATTTGACGTCTTTTTTTGAAGTTTCCTGATGATGACAATCGCTGTCAATCGAGATGCGATGAGATTTGCTCAAGAGGGTTCTCAGCAAAAGGATGCAAAACAAATGTGTGAAAGAACGAGATTCACGCTGTTCTCAGAACAAACTTGCCAACTGACTGAATGAAAAGATCAGCCGCCAAAAATAGGCGCGTTTATAACAGCTAAACTCGGGGGACGCCTTTCGTCGTCACCGACGACTGCTACTTCAAAGTCGGATCTGCAATCTGCTGCTGCTAACTTGATAGTGAAAGTAACAGTAGGCTTTACAAGAGCAAAAGAAGTGTGATCGTCGTGGTAGTCAGTTGCAGCTAAGCAGACTAACTGTGTGCATCATAAGTGCCGGTCGTCGTCTAGAGAAGAAAAAGAGCTGGCAACATTGCTTCACACGGAAGAGAGAGAGGAAAGAGGAAAGAGAAAAGAAGAAGCAGCAGCAGCAGCAGAGTCTGTTTCGTCGCTTTCTATATAGCTTTGACCTGGAGCTGCAACTGTTGTACGGTAACATGTTGTACAGCAACTGAACGGCACAAGGACAGTCTCTGGTAAGGAATCGGCTGGTGATGATGCAAGACAGTGAAAGTGGCAGCCGTTCTGGTGCCTACATGATGCCATTCACGGGTAATACGAACAAAGTTCAGTTTGCTCGGGTAAAACTTGTTCACATTGAACATTAAACAGGCGGGTAAACTGACACTAATAAAAAAAACAGAGTGTCATGACCGAAACCGAAACTGAAACTAAAACTGAGCCTCTACATTTTTATGACAGCATAATAATATTTTCAGTATTCTCTTAATTCTCCACTACTTTTTTGTGTCTTGGCAATGGCAATGACATTGGCATTGTGAACCTCTTTAGTTGTTTGTGCCCCCGTCAGATTTCATTCAGATCTTCTTCATTTCAGATGCTAATGAAAACTAATGTACATTTGTTAAGTAGATGCAGATGTAAGATGTAGGTGTACAGTGTACACTGTTGCATTAATTAGCTTTTCTGAAGATAAAAGAAGGGAAGGGAAGGGAAAAGAAGAAGGAAAGAAGGAAAGCCATTTATTCTTCACGTATAGCAAGTAGTGTAGTGTGGTGTGGGAGATAACTTATGCAATACAACAATGTGTAGGCCTAATGTGTTGCGGTTTCTGCTGTTTTTGAGTCAGTTGAACATAAACAGTTCAAACACACGGAAAGTAGTGTTCTCAGTTGTAAAAGGAAAAAAAGGAAGGAAAGGATAAAAAATGGAAAAAAACAGTAAAAGGAGACTAAGAAACGTCAAGGTCTAAAGTGGTGGTGGTGGTGGTGGTGGTGGTGGTGGTGATAATGCTCACATAATCCTTTACACTAATGCTCCAATGCATTGACATTAAAAACGAACAAACTTGTTTGACCTTGAACATTAAAATCGTTTGCAAGAAGGCCAAAGTCTGAGAGAGAGAAGGGGTCAAAAGAGGAGGTGCTGAAGGATATGATTTTCGCTTACGAGGAAGAAGGTAATCAGGAAGGAAACAGTCTGAACTTCATTTTCACTCCATTACTTTTAGCATCTCGTCTCGTAGAGCCCGCTGCGGCCAATGTAGCGCACCCACTTGATCACATCGTGGTCATTGTAGTTCAGTTTGCTCTCAAACACCTTCAGGTAGCGGACCTTCAGACCGGAGGGGGCGAAAGGGACCTCAAAGTTCATCGAAATGGGCGGGCGGTTCCACTTCTTCTTCGTGTCCGTAAGGAGGAGTTCAATCTCGGCGCTCAGCTGCGTCTCCTTCATGCCGGCCATGCGTTTGATTCTGTAAAAAAAGAGTTTAAAAAGAGCTCAAAAAGAAGTTCAAAAAGTGGAGTTCTTACCTCCAAACAATAGCATTTTCGCTCGCCTTGTACTTCGCCTTGCCCTTCATGCAGATCAGCTGAACTCCGCTGGTGTTCAGCGGCGTCGGAATCTTCACCTCAATCTTCTGCCCAATCAGCGAGGGCTTAAAGTTGGTCTTCAGCACTACCTTCACCTCCATTTTAGTTCGACCAACTTCCCTAACGAGGGGAATGATTCGAAAGGGGAAGCTAATGTCCTTGGTGATCCGATAGCGCATTAGCTCATATTCCCCATCCGGCGGAATGAAGCTGATGGCGTGCTCCGATTCGAATTTCGAAAGCTTTACGCACTGGTGAAACTGGCAATCGTCGATTGCTATTGAGGATTTGGAGGAGGAGGAGGCGGCATTTCCGCCCACCGTTCCAGGCCTTGCTGCTGAGTCATCCAAAATGGCCGACTGCGTCGTCGACTTGTTCTTACTCTCCATGGTGATCTTGTCGTTGATGCCAAATTTGCATTCGGGCATCCCCGAAAGGTACGATTTCATAATGACCTTTCCGGCGACGTGGGCGGAGAGGACTTGGCCTGGGGGAAAAAAGAGAGGGGAACGTCATTAGTGGAAAGGCTTTTTAGAACAACTCTTTTGTTTGTTTGTTTGTTTACCTTGCGTCGACATCAGCAGATTGACGTACTCGAGGACGTCCAAGAAGAGCTCATTTCGCCGATACTTGATGCCTTCCCTTCGCCAGCCGATCTGCCCGGTCACCTGCGAGGTAATCTGCGCCTGCTCCTCCTTGGTGGCCGACTTCACCCCCTGCTGGGTGATGAAGGTCTTCAGAATGCCGGTGTCGGTGTTCTGCGGGTAGCCAAAGTCGAGGATCTCATCGAGGAGCTCGTAGATCAGCACAAAGTTGTTCTTCACGTTCTCCTCGCTGATCTTGCCGAAGTAGCTCTGCATGACGTCGCACATCTTCAGGAGGAACTCGAAGACCATCGCCGCGGTGACGTTCTGCTTGGTGACGGCGGCCAGCCAAAGGTTGCCTCGTTTGACGTGGAAGAAAGAGGTTCGGGCGAGATTGGTCACCGGGGAGCGAACCTGCTGGCGAGCGTGGATGACGTTGACGCGGAAGGCGTCCACGGCGTTTCGACTGATAGAAGTTAGAAAGTTAGTGATCTGATAAGAATGAAAAAGTGGTCAAGGCCCTTACCCAATATCATCGCGGTAGACGCGCGAGATCAGCACCTCGCCCTTGTGGTTGTAGATGAAGAGGCCGCCGATCATCGTTGTTGTTGATGATGATGGTATTTGGTGGTGATGAAGGTGGTGAAGATGGTGGTTAACTCTTGAAACAGAAGAAGAAGAAGAAGGGGTGATCCAAGGACATCAAACAGTGCTCAAAAGTGCTGCTGATTTTGGTGCAGCAGCTGACAGATGCTGTTTGGATTCTGTCAAAGTGCACTGAAATAGAAGAGACGGGAAAATCGTAGCATCGGGCGTTGAGTTGGGCACTGTCACTGTCAAATGTAGTGAGCACTTTTGGCAGTTTGCTGCACTGCGACTGCTCAAAACATTTTAGTGCCACTCAATAGAGCCTGTGACGCTGATTTTTCTATTTCTATTTTTCACAACGGGCGCCAAAAGGCGTTTTTAGAGTGAGTAAAAATCGGGGAGTTTCTTTAGGAAGCAAAAAGTCAGCGTTTTTATTTTATTATTTGGTAGTAGTTTTTGGTAGAAGGTTTTTTGTTTTTGGTTGGTTGTTTGACACGGCAATTGACAGTGATCGGTTTCAGAGAGTTTTGAGGGAGAAAAATGCATATGAGTATTTGAAGGGAATGCGAATGGGAATGGAATGGGAGATTTGTTCGAGCGAAAATGTGCTTTTTACAGTTGTGAAATAGAATGTAAGTGAGTAAGTGGAAAGTGTCAGAGTAAATATGTGCGTTAGCAAAAATAAAATCAGCAGGAATGTAATGGTGGTGGTGGTGGTGAAGGTCAAAAGAAGTCCAGAAAAGCAGAAGGTCAAAGTTCGAAAGTGGTGTGGATGGTGGTGATGGAATGAATGGTGGTGCAAGAGCTTTTGTCTTTAGTTTTTTTTCACAAGCATAAAACAAAGATAAAATGTAGTGTGTGTGTACAACAGCAGCAGCAGCAGCAAAAATGGGTGTCAAAAAAAGGAGAAGTTGAGGTAAAGTTGTTGACTAAATGTTTAGATAGCTGTAAGAGATGAGGAGGAGCCAACTGTGATCAAAGAACGAGGATGTGATAAACGGAAGTGCTTGTTGCCTAAAAATTGATACTACTCAAAAGAGATAGAAAGATAGAGAGACTAGTTTATCAGCGCGTATGTGGTCAGTTGAGGAGTAAATATTTGGATGTCCAAGTTGATAAGGTATGATAATAAAATGCAGGTAGTCAGTTATGTTCAGTTATGTTCAGAAATGGAAGTTCAAAATAGTGACTCGGGAGTTTTTCCAATGAAATCAAAGTAGCAGATGATCACTCGATGAGAATGTTGAAGGGAATAAAGGGTACTGGCTCGTCGCTGCTGCTGCTGCTGCTGCTCACTTCCGTCTCGTTGGCACTTGAGCTCGGTACCAGTCGACAGGTGAGTCCTGATAAGTTGATAAAAAAAAGTGATCAGAATAATTTTTTTTATCAAACAATTGATAAATCTTACCAACTGCAAAGTTCGAAGAGATTCCTGAAAGGCGCAGAGCAATGAAGGGAGCCATGTAATGGCGTTGGCCGTGAAAGGGAAAGAAGATGGAGCTGAAGCCTTGATAGGGCGTGAACTCCATTGGACCGACGTTTTCGGCGTCGAATTGGGTGTTGGCTAAAGTTAGATTGATAAGATAATGATAATGATAAGATATCTCTAAAAACTATCATCAAAAAATCACAGAAAACTTACGAGTACAATCAACGCCGATGATGCTCGGCGCCGCCGAGACATTGTAGCCCTCCGGCAGCCAATCGCTAATGTTATTGAAGACAATGTAAACACAGGGCCGGCCGGCCATGTACCCGTAGTCTCCTTGAAGACACTCCTTTGAGACGGTGTTCAGGTCAAAGAGGCAAACTTTCTCTTCCTGGTGGTGAACATGGTGATGGTCCTGGTGGTCCTGAGAACGTCGAGAAGAAGGTGAGGGAGTGGTGGAGGAGGGAGTTCGCGTAGAGAAGGGACAGAGCTCGGCATTTTCCGGTCGACGATAGGGCGCCAGGAACTGGTCCACCTCCTCGACCATGTCCAGCCAGGAGCGGACGCCCTTCTCGACCTTCTTCAGGTCGCCGTGGCGGTAGTAGATCAGGTTGTGCGGTCCTCGAGGCCTGGGCACGAGGCGAATGAAGCGGTGGGTGGTGTCGTCGTCCTATGGAAACAGAATTGAACAGATTTTGATAAGGTCCTTGATAAGATCTTTGATAAGAAAAAGTTAAAGAGCTTACCGATTCGCTGACGATGATGACGATGGCGAGGACGAGGACGAAGAGAAAGAGAAGGACGGCGCCGACGATGCCTAGAATGAGGCGGATTTTGGGATTCTCGAGGAGGTCCTCGGCGGCGATGATCGCCGCGGTGATGCTTTTTCTCTTTGATGAGGAGTTTGTGGCTCCTGCTCCGCCTGCTTCGGCGTCTTTTTCTAGAGCCGAGAGTTTTTCCTCCAGTCCTGAAGTTTCATTGTTTAGTGGGGCATTATTATCTGTGGTTGCGGGAACTGCTGTGGCATTTCCGCCATTACTGCCCTCTTCAACGGGAATGTCCTTGGTGAGGGGCGTCGTCTCGTCGGATTTGTTGTTCATCTAAAAAATCAATTAAAAAAATTAAAAAAGTTTTAAAATGTAATCAATGGACTTACGTCTTCCATCGGATAGTTTTCCTCATCAGCTGAAGCCTTTTTCTTGGGACTTTCCTGCTTCTTCTTTTTTGGACTGTCCTGTTTCTTTTTAGTTGGACTGTTGTCCTGCTTCTTCTTCACCGGACTCTCTTTCTTCTTTGTGGGACTATCCGTCGTTTTGGCCATCTTGGTCTGCTCAAGCAAATTGTCGTTGTTGCCTCTGTTTCAGCTGTTGTTGATGGTGCTACTTTACACTTGTGAAGTGACAGTTTTTCTGCTGATGCTGTTAATGGTCAAAGCTGAAAAACATTGAGATTGTAGAAAGAAGAAGAGGAGAAAGTGATGAAGGTTAAAATGCGGCAATAAAATAAAAGATCAAAGATGTTGATGCTAAAAAAGCAGGCCGATCTGGTGCAGTGGGCACACTAGTGCTCGACGATCAATTGATGATGTCCTCCTCTACCAGCAAAACTAATGGAGCACTTCCGACATGCACTTCTGACTGTGACACACTGTGTCAACAAGGAAACGAGGGGCACATCTCTCTCTCTCTCTCTCTTTTCACAATTGATTTTGCACTGAACTGCCACCAAAATCACCACTGACTGACTGAATCATTGGAATCATTGCCATCAGTGCTGCTGCTGTGGACAAGGACGAAAATATCAGTGCAATGGTGCTGAAACCAGTGCGAACTAGGGAAGGCATCATCATCATCATTTTTTCTCTCCCTTTCAAAAAGCAGCAACAAACTGGTACTAAATCTAGACACTCTCTATGTGTGTATAATTCGGATAAGCTGCTGCTGCTGCCACCGGGGAAATTCATTTAGCCTCGCTTCATCATCAACAACCAACAACGGCAGTAGCAGCAACAATTGCCCAGTGGCAGTGATGAGAGAGGGAAGGGAACTGAAGGCAGTCAGTCAGTCAATTAGGAACATCTCGGCAGTTAACTGTTACGGGCATTAAATCTAGAAATTAGGGGAAAAAGTTGCTAGGGGCAAACTAACTGCTGAAACCAGCTGTCCGCCAGGAACAATTAAGAAGAAGAAGAAGGGGGCTAATAATAGCAAACAGTGCTGTGATGTGCTCTGTTGTCAATGTGTCTGTCAAAATCAAAGTCTGACAACTATCGTGCATCTCACAGCAACAGCTGTTGATTAGTCAACTAGTCAACAGCAGCGGCGGATAACTCTGAGGTGTCCAATTACCCGCACACATCAGATAAAGTAGACTTGCATAAACATCACCAACAAAAAGAAGAGGGAAAAAAGGGGATCATTTCAATAATAAAGCAAAGTTTAGTGCTCTTCGCCATCAGCAGCAACAAACAAGCGAGGGTGCGACTGCTTTGGTAACCATCATCCGCATCATTATCATTTGTAGCAGCAGTAGAAGTACAATTACCAATTGAAATGAATTCAAATGAAGTGGGTGAAGTGTTCAATAGCAGTTGATGATAGTGTTGATTCAAATTGTGTACAAATGATGAGGAAGATGGTGAGGTAGAAGCTGAGTTAGATGTCGCAGCAGCAGCAGCAGCTGAGTTGATTAGCTCTAATGTAGAGGTACTCACACTTGCTTGCTCACACTGACTCACACTGACTCAAGAAAGTGCGCGAAGAATCATAAACATTCAGACGTGCACTTCAGCTTCTTTGAGTGTGTGTGTATATAGTGAAAAGAGAGAAGAAAGAAGCAGTGCCACTGCTGCTGACACAGCTGTTGTCACTGTTGTCAATTCTGCTAATGTAAAGAATGATTCTTTAAATTCTCGATTCTTGAGAATTTACCAAGCAATACTGGGTCAGAAAATTTGAGTCACTAGATCAATTGCTCTCTGAATGACTCAGTCAGTGAATGGGACACTCCTAGGGACACAACAAAGTGAGCGAAAACGGTCTCGGCCGAGGTCAACTGCGACTTTCAGGGGGGATCGAGAGTACTACTACCAGCACTGCAGCAAAGGGAAGAGGCAGTCCGAGCAGTAGCTGCTCGGGCGGGTCTCATTCTCCTCGCTCTCCTCTTTCCAGTGCTCATAATTCTCCCGCGGCCATTTATTTGTGCCGCCGCTGCCGAGAGTGCGCATGAGAGCATTGCTGCTGCTGCTGCTGCTGAACTCAATAGGAACACTGCAAAGAGACACTCTGCAATGGAAACAGTGTGTCCATAGCTCAACACTGCAGATACTCTTCAGTTGCTTAGTTATGGACCAGCTGAAAACTGGCTACTGTGTTCTGTTCTGTTCTGTCAGATACATTCAGCTAATAACATAAAGCCGGATGTTCATCATCACCATCACCATCATCTTTGAAAGCTTATTAGTCATGGCCTGTGTCAAGTGACAGGTCCGTCAATGAATAGTGATGGAAAGAGTAGCTGTTGTAGTTGTTGTAGCGTGTGACCTCTGACTTTGACTTTACTGCACAGTAGCTCTGACCTTTGAGTCAGTCAAGTGTGACAGAGGAAAAAAGAAGTAGGTGCTAGAATAAACAGCAGCAGCAACAGAACAATCACGTACGATTTGATAAGCTGTGCTCACAGAGTTTTTCCATAATTTTTTTTATTGCCTGATTATTAGAAATTCTTTTTTATTTGTTTGAATTGCTCCCAATTATTCAGCGAGTTTTTTCTCGTTCTGTCATAAATTACAATATGATTTATGAATCTTTTTCGGTTTTTTCATAGAATGACGTCTGTCCAATTTTGGTGGTGGCAGTGGTAAAATGAGATAAAAAGTGAAATGGAAAGATTTGCGGCAGTGCTCAACAGAGAACGAACAAAATTTGACGCAGTAGTATAAGCAGAAACAGTACACAGCTGAAAAATCGATTCGCCGGACAATTCTTGCCAGGCACAAATTATATAGAAGTTGAGAGAAGACAAACAAACAGACAGACAGAAGATACGACGCACAGACGACTGAAAGGACTAAAAAATGTGGAAAGAGTGTTCCAGAGAGTGCTGGAACTCTCTTTTGAGTGAGTTGAGTGGTGTGCGTGTGTTTTCTTTTCTTAGAGCTCAAGAAATTGAATTGTAGGCGACAATTCTTCCTTTCTTCAAATCTGAAAATTTCTAATCAGCAGGGAATTGAAAAAAGCAGAAAGGATTAACGTTGACATTTTTAAATAGGTGTTATTGTGAATTTTTATTTATCTCACGTCGGCATTTTTCTTACTTATCAGCAATTAATCTACCTACTTTTGTTTTTTTGCCTATCTAAATTGCGGTGAAATAAAAAAGTTTCTAATTGCCACCAGCATTAACCCTATTATCACCAGCATTTCCCATACGAATTATTAACTCGTTTTTTGTGTTGGGGAAAACATGTGTCGCCGGTTTTTACTCATTAGAAAAAAAGAATAAACATTAATATGCAATAATAAAGTACGGTTTTCAGCGGATGCCCTGTTGAAAAGGTCATGGTGCTGCTGCTGATGATTGCACTAATGATGAATGCATTTCATCAAACATGCACTCACCCAACCCTCAAAAATGAAGATCACCACTTTTAATTAAAAAAATTATCATATGATGCAACCAGCTGATGATGATCATCATCAAAATTACTAAAACACCACCAAAACAACAACACCTCAACAATACTTTCTGATGCTTGAAATGTAACTTTTTTAAATGTAACTAATTCTAATTTGTAGAAAAAAGATATAGAACTACCTAGCTTAAAATTCTAATTTTGCAGCACTACAAAAAGTCCCTTCTCTAGCGTTCAATTTTTTTAATTAGTCGTAAAGTAAAAAGTCGTAGATTTTTAGTAAAAACAGAAAATAGCAAAGGTCAACTAAACAAATTGAGCATGAATCCTCTACTAATTATGGGCGAGCCCATCTTCTGGTTGTTGTTCATTTCAGCTTTCTGCTGCTGCCCAGCATCATCAACACTACCAAACAGCTACCTTCTTTTCCTGGGTCTGGCCCTCGAATCGGTCCTGCACTACATGGCCCACCGAAGTCATTGGCCTCCTCTTCGTCACCCGATGTTGCGATACCGAAGTCGAAGCCTCCTTTTCCTCTTATCACTTCTCCTCCTCTTTGTCCTCATCCTCAATGTGGCCGTGCTGATAGAAAGATCTTTGTATAACAGCAATGAAAACTTACAAAGCAGCAGCAGCAGCTCATCATCATCTTTGGTCCATCTGCTGGAAATTAAAGAAAAGGAAGAGGAAGAGGAGTTTAGAAGATTGAGGGGAAGTTCTCCTGAAAAAGGAGGGAGTTTGACCTGGTACAAAGTGAGCTGGTCGGTGAACATCACCGAGAATCCTCTTGCAAAGCCGTGGTTCATGAAAAATGGAACGGTGAGACCGTCGAGCAGCTATGTGACCGGAAGTTACGCCCTCTGGCCTGAGGATGTCCGTCTTGATAAGCGGTCCTTTTCCTCCTCTTCCGATCCTCGACTCGACCGAATAGTCAACCAGCTGATGTACCTCCCGCGAGGTTATCGTCCTGAAGCCTATCAACCAAAAGGTACTCTTCCCTTAAAGAAGATTCTTTTATACTTTGGAAAGGGGAACTGGGGCGACGCTGGGCTGAAGCTCGGACAAGGTCGCTTCCTCGATGACCAATGTCCGGTGAGCAGCTGTTCGCTGGTGGACGACGTCGAGGCCATTTCCGAGGCTGATGCTGTCATCTTCAAGGACCGTTTTAGTTGGCCTCGATTTGGCAGACCACTAGGTCAACTTTGGATCCTCTTTCTCCTTGAGGGGCCTAGGCATACGCAGCTGTTTAGCAGCATCCAGGAGAATACCTTCAATTGGACGGCCACCTATCGGCATGACTCCGATCTGGTGACGCCCTATGAGAAGTTTGTCACCTATGAATCGCTTTATGGAGGTGTTGATGAGGGTGATGATGAGGGTGATTTGATGCCGGAAAATGTTGACCTCTTCCGGTCGGTGATGCTCAGCGATGGTGGTGATAATAATGATAATGTGGTGAAGGTAAGTGCTTGAAGGAATCAAAGATTCCTTTTGTACAAATGCTTTATTTTGTTCTATTTTTTAGCCGCGAAACTACGCAGAGGGCAAAACTAAGAAGGTGGTAAGTGTACTTACTTTTGTAAAATTTTTTTTTTGTTGAAAATCTTATTAACAAAGTTTATCATTTTTTTAGGCAATCTTTATCAGCAACTGCGCCGCTCAGAATAAACGGCTAGAGTACACCCGAGAGCTCTCAAAGCACATCGAGGTGGACATCTACGGGAACTGTGGAAAGTTGAAATGTTCTCGAAGTAAACCGGAAGAGTGCTTTGCAATGCTGAACCGTGACTACAAATTTTACCTCGCCTTTGAGAACTCCAACTGTCGGGACTGTAAGTTCTCTAAGATTTTTCATTTTAAAAACTCCTTTTAATTTTTTTTGTTTTTTGTAGACATCACCGAAAAGTTCTTCGTCAACAGCCTCGGCCACAACTCCGACTCGCTCAACATTGTCCCCGTGGTAATGGGCGGAAGTCGGGAGGACTACCGCCGATCCGCCCCCGCCCACTCCTTCATCCACGTCGACGACTTCCGGTCGCCGGCCCTGCTCGCCCGGTACCTCAGCTACCTGGACGGCAACGACACCGCCTACAACGAGTTCTTTGACTGGAAAAGCCCCGACCGGGGGCCCCGGACCGGGGAGTTTATCAACACCTACTTTTGGTGCCGCCTCTGTGCGCTGCTTCACGCCCCGCCGGTGCACCGGAAGTCGACGGTCAGCTATAAAAGCATGGCGCAGTGGTGGGCGCCCAAGGGCGTCTGCCTGAAGGGCTTTAGCCGGTGGCCTGAGTAAATCATGAAAAAGAAAGAAAGAAAGGATGTCACCTTTTGTCCATGATCTTCTACTTCCTCCTGATCTTGTTCTGATCTATTGTTCTTCTATTTCCACTACTTTCCTCGCTCAAGTGTCCTTAAAATGCCCAGCCTGGTCTTTCATCTCTCCATTCTTTCATTTCCTTATTGCCTATTGATGAAATTGTTCTGTTTCTTTTCCTTCTAATTAGCCCTTTCTCAGTTGATTATGTACATATAATTAAACTAATAAAGAAAAAGGTGCTCCTCAGCTGCTACTACTAATTAGACAAAAATGAATTGATCTTTAGGCGCTATTGATGATTAGCACATCAAGAGTATCTTTGACTCTTTGGGCATTGATTTCTCAATTAGCAAAGCGACTTGTGATTTTCAGTAAGCAGAAAACATTAAACATTCCCTTCAAATCAGATTACTGATTTGCAAACAAAATAAAACAAATTTTCAGAAATTGCAAAAAAATCTGTAATAAAATTTCACAAAAAGGTGAGCACAAGATCAGCAAATAAGTACAAAATTTTCTAAAATTATCCTCATTTTTTCAGGATCTCCGAATAAAAAAGTACAGCGCCACCAGGCCGAAACCGAGCGTCGTCACCACATTGGTCAGACAGCCATGGGCGACCCTAAGGTGGGCCAGGGTCCATCCCCTTAACATCACATTCCTCAGCGATTCAACAGGCATGCTAATGGGCGTCAGACTGAGGATGGTGCTTATCAACGGGTCAAAGCTGATGATGGGAAACACCGCTCCGCTGGTAAACAGCTGACTGAGGGTAATGGAGAGGGCGATGAAGAAGGCGGAGAAGTTCTCTCGGCAGACGGCAGAAATAAGGAGTCCTAAAAAGAGGGAAAAATTATCAAAAATCTTATCAAAACCTTATCATCCTCTCTCTTACCAGTCATAATACTACTGGCCGACTGCAACAGCGCCAGCAAAAAGCACAACCAATACGAGCCAAAATTGGGTATCTCGTACCAGGCAAAGCCCACCAGAAACATCGCTCCAATTTGGCCAAAACTGAAGAGAAAGTTGGTGACAAAGTGCGAGGCAAAGAGGAGCCAGTGCCGGGCTCCAGCCACAATTGTACGGTCGAAAAATCCATCCTTCCGCTCCTCAATCAGCAGCTGAGAACTGAGAGTCACTTGAGAGAGGTAGAGGAAGGCGATCATGTACCCGGAAAGGAGGAAGTCGGGAGTTTCAGTTCCCGCTGCGTAGACGACCTCTTGTACGACCACAGGCTGGGCCACTGTGAGCTCTCCGTGGTCCGATACGACTTGATTAAGGAGTTCCCAGCTGGCAAATCGAAGCATATCTGCTAAAGGTTGAGCGTAGAACATGTTCGAATTGTCGAGGTACAGTTTCATGCTGCTGCGGGCGAGAGTTCGATTGCTGAGCGGGATGAAGTTGCCCTGGCGGTGGAGTTCACCCTCCTCTTCTTCTTCTTCATCACCCTCCTCTTCCTCATCCTCATCATCAAAGTCATAGTCCTTGTGTTTGTTTCTTCTTTTGCCTCTTTGGGCTCTTTTGGGTGATCTGGTGGTGGAGTTTGATTTTCTGATGACAGTTTTTGGCGTTGTAACGGATGTTAAAATTGTTGTTGTCGTTTCTAAAAACAGGCCATCAGAAGTTATTGTTGTTGGAGATGTTGTTATTTCCATTGTTGTGGAGTTCTCCTCTTCAGAGGTAATTGCAGGGGCAGATGTGGTGGTCATTGTCCTGATCGTCGAGTTCTTTTCCAGCTCATTGAGGCTCTCATCAAAGTCACCTTTACCACTCCTATCACCACCTCCTTCTTCAAGTACATCCTCATCACCACCACCTTCACCTTCCTCCTCTTCTTCTTCCTCTTTCTTTTTGACGATTGAAGCTAAGGCTCGTTTGGTGAGCGCCTCAGAGAACTCCTTTTCGAACCAAAGAGCGGCCACTGCTTGGCCTCTTTCAACTGCTTGTACGGCGTCTTCCAGTGAGTGGTACTGCTGATACTTGATATGGTGAACTTGGAAACTTTTTGATAAGCGTTGCATTTCCTCGCTGTATCGCTGCAAGGCTGATCCACGGAGATCTTCATTGAAGACGGCGGTGGGCAGCTAATAACGATGATAAAATTTGATGATAACTTTGGAACTTAAAAATCACCCAAAATCACTTACCATAATCTTGTCCACCTTGAAGGTGATGCACATCAGCAGTGTGCAGAAGATGGGCGAAAAGAGCATTATCGTGGTCAGCTTTGAGTTGAGGAATTTCTGAAGATTTCGACGAACAAGAATAAAGAGAATCCACAAAAGAGAATAACTATTTGAGGTGTAATGATGAAGTTGTGGCTGTTGATGCTGTTGCTGATGCTGCTGATAAGGATAAGGACCTTTGGAAACTTTTGAATTGCTAAAGCTGGTCTCTGCAATTTCCAGCCCCATCTTTTGCTGCTGCTGGTGATTTTCAGCTGTGACTAGACTATCCACTTTTTGAGGCGTTTGGGAGCTTGGAGGCTTTTCATCGTAGGCAAGAAAGTTGGCAATGTTTTGCTGATAAGTTTGTGCCCGCTTCTGCACTGAAGACTCCGCCGTCAGCGTCTTATCAGTGCAGATCTTGATGAAGATCGTCTCGAGATTGGTCTCTGCGTACTTTAGGTACAGGGATTGAGGGGTCTAAAAAGGGGAAAAAATCCAAAATTACTTAAACTTCTAAACTCCAACAAAAAAAAACTTCCTCACCCCCTCTTCAATCAGCCGCCCATTTCTCATCATGGCAACGTGATGCGCCAGGCTCGCTTCCAAAATGTAATGGGTCACAATGATCACCGTCAGGCCATGATGGTCCACTTGTCGGTGAAGAAAGGACCAGATCTGATCTCCTAGAAGAGGATCAGTGCCAACTGTCGGTTCATCGAGGATTGCCAAGCGAGGTGAATGAAGAAATACCAGCGCTAACGATAAGGCTTTTTGTTGACCTCCTGATAAAGTTCCGACGATCTGCTGGTCATCAGGCGGCAGGCGGAAAACCTCAGTGAGGATGGCTTTTCTAAAGAAAAATTTTGAGAGTAATTTGATAAGAATTTTTATTGATAAGCTTTTTTCTAACTTACTGCTCCTCAAAGTGCCTCTTGGTGAGCTGATAAAGACTGGCAAAGTAGTTCATCGTTTCGTTGATGCTCAGCTCCGGACTGAGCGCCTGACTTTGCGGCATGTAGCCAATTTGTCGATTAAAATGACCTGGTTTGCTACTTCCAAAGACCGTTATCATTCCTGAAGAGGGCCGAATTCGGCCGAGCATCAGCCGAAGCAGAGTGGTCTGAGGTGTTGATAAGAAAAAAAATAATTTGATAAGATGTTGATAAAGTTTTTAAAGTGATAATTTACCTTGCCACTTCCGCTTGGACCTAGCAAGGCGTGTATTTTTTGGTTCGGAACGCTGAAGGAGATATTTTGGAGGACATTCGCCTTCTGGTACTTGAAGGAGACGCCGGCGACGTCGACGGCGTTCATCATCATTTTAGCTGTTGATTTTTTGCTGTTGATTTACTTTTTCCTGCTAATAATTATAACATCAGGCGCCTAAATCAATAAAAACAAAAGAGGAGACAAAGGAGAAAGGAGAAAGGAGAAAGATGAGATGAGAACGAAATGAGGACACAAAACAAAAAAAATGAGGAGAACAAAAAAGCATTAATTACTGCGACTACTTTCAATAGAAAAGTGAAAGTGAAAGTGTGGCGGTGATTTTCACTTGAAGTCAAATAGTAAGAGAGAGAGAGCAAAAAAAGCTAGTGAGCAAATAGTCAAATAGTAGCAGTAGCTTTTATTTCCAACAAAATGACAGCGGCGACGGTTTTTTTTTTTGGTTGGAGTTTCCAGCACTTCTTCCGAGAATTCACACTCACAAACTCTTTCTCTTTCTTTCTCTTTCTCATACACTTCGTTTTCCGCAAATGAACAGAAAAAAGCACTGATGAAGTGAGGCGAGAAAGAGAACGACAAAGAAAAGCAGCAGAAAAAATTGATGAAAAGATGCTCATCTCATAAAAAGTGAGGTGGTGGTGATGGTAGTGGTGATGTACTCTAAGTAAATAAGAAAAAGAAAAGATAGTTTCCCAGCAGAAAAAAAGATGATGGAGGAATGGGATGTACTCTTGGTGTCCCAGGCAAACAAATAGAAATTGTCATCAAGTGTGATCGAAGGAAAGTGTCACTTTCCCATGCTAGGCATCGGCGGTAGTTTTTTTCTGAAGAGGGTGACAGGAGCATTCTCTAGTGTCCCAGAGCTTGTCCATTAGATCTAAGGTGGTGATGAGCACCTTTCAGCTCAGAGGGTGACAAAAATATTGTCACCAAACCCCCTCGATCCACTCGTCCTGTTTTGTCACCTTTGCTGGTGATGGTAGTGGTAATGTCAACAACTAATTATAGGAGAGAGAGTGCAAAGCACTAGAGAAGAAGAGGATGAGGTGAGGACTTCTTCGGGCTCTTTTTTGGTGGTGGTGGTAATGTACAAACAGAGACGCTCACCAGTTTTCTCTCTAGGGGAAATGCTGCTGCTGCTGCTGCTGCTGATGATGATGATGATGATGTTTCACTGTGATTGCCATCGTCAGCTTTCTCTTTCTTTCTCTCTGTGTGACACTTGGTTGTTTGCTTTCTCTCTATTTTTTTTCTTTTCTTTGTTTCTTCTTCAGCAGCAGCAGCAGCAGCAGCTCTTTCCGCAAATAGGTGACAAAATGTCTTTCGCTCTGACTCTCTGACTGCCTGACTGTGTGTGCTTGCACAGACATCTTCGGTATTACATCGATTATTACACTGAAGCAGCAGCAACTGAAGATGAAGTGATAACAGCAACGAAGATGATGATGACTGTACACTGTACAACACTTGGCCAATTGTGTTTACCCATTGTCCTTTTCCCTTTTCTCTGTGCTGCTGCTGACCAAATAAGTGAGCTCAATTTGAGGTTTCAGAGGTAAAACGTGAAGAAGAAGAAGAAGAAGAAGAAGAAAAGTGAAGATGCTCGCCTGGTACTTCTCTCGCCCTGACATCATCGCGTTCAAGTTTGAAAAAAGAAAAAAAGTTTTGAAGTTCAGAAAACGAAAGCACAAGAAAAGGTATGTTCAACAAGTTTTTAGCTTCAGTCAATCTCTGTTTGTTCTACACTAGTCTGCTGTGCAGCTTCCTGTGAACTCTTTGTCTTTTCTGTTCATCATCATTTGTTGATAATGTGTTGATGAGTTTAGTTGTGTGTTTGAAGGTAGCGAAATGTTCAAAGTGAAGGGCAGCAACAACTACCACAAAGGTCGACATTGACAGCAGAGCAGAGCAACCTGAGTGCGTCATTGTACGATTTGTACTTTGCTAAAAAGACGTCAAAAAATTGTGAAAAGAAGTTGTTGTTGTGCTGCTGCTGCAGTTGTTGCTGCTATTTTCATCTAATGCGTCTGGTGCGCGGCCATTGTTAACCAAATCATTCAAAGCACCTGAACACCTGAACATGATAAAGAATCGTTGACGTCTGTTTTTGAATGGAGCATATTCTGAATGCTTTTTACTACCAGACTACCAGTTTAGACCAGATAGTTACTCTCTCTCTCTCTCAATTTCTCATCCCCTAGTTGCACTCTCGTGAATGTTATCAATGCGAGAATGAATAACACAAAATGGGGAAAAATTTGCATAGTACGCAGGTAAACAGACAGTCAGTCAGTGCCCGGAGCTCGGTGCAAGTGCAAGCAAAAGCTCTGTTGTGTTCACCTTTTTTTCCAATGTACGGCAAGTGATAATGTCAAAATGTTCTGAAACATTCTAAAAGCGTAAATATAGACTCAAACTCTAAATAATTGCTGTCTGACTGAATGGAAAGAAAGGATTGCCGCCTGCTCCATCGAGGACCCATAACAGTTGGCCCATAATTCAGTTCCCATTGCATTGGTTGCATTTGTTGCATTTCATTTGGTGATTGATTGTCTCTGATTGAAAAAGCGGCACAGCAGGCTACCGTTTTTGTTTAGACTGTGTGCTGTTGTGTCCAGCCAAAAATTTACCTCCATCACCACCACCACTTCCTTCACACTGTACCACTCTGTAAATATTGGTACATCACCACAACTGCTGAAAAAGAAGGAGAGGGGCACCAACAAGACGTTGTTGCTGTTTGGAGCGTTTCGAGCCAGCCAGCCAACCAACAAAAACCACTCTGAAGATGACAAGACAATAGAGGTTCAGCAGACTTGTTGGTTTACTGTACAGTGTTCACCATTTTTTTGTTTGCTCCATCTTCTCTCTTTCTTTTCTGTCTATTGTTTATTGCTCATCACCTTTTAGTTTTCTCACCACTAACTTCATCATTTAGGTACTAGTGGACAACGTCATCATCATTAGTAAAAAGAGGGGGAACAAATTGACGTAATGCACTTGAAGTTGGCGTAGAACATTTTTTCGGTTGAAAAAAAAATTCAGACTGTCAGTCAGTTTGTCTGTCAGTCGGTCAGATGACCCTCACAGACAAACAGCATAAGCAAAACCTAATCACAGATTGTGAACTTTGCCAATGACAATTGACTTAAGCAAGAAAAAGTTTTACAAAGGTCAATTACTGGCTAACTAACTACTACTGTTTCTGCTACTAGCATTGCTAATCAGCACTAAAGGGAAAGAGAGAGGCACTAAAAAGGGAAGCACTGCAATTGGATACTGTGTTTGTACAGCAGCACTGGACAATTTTACACTTTGTTCAAACTTTGCTTCTTGCTGATTTGTAGCCGTTCCCTTGACCAATCAGTCACTAACACAAACCGATGTGAGTGTGTGCAACAGAGAAAGAAAGAAGAGGACAGCAAGGACAGAGGGCAATTATTATTTATAGCACACTTGTAGACAGTCTGTGCTGTCCGTTCTGTGCTGTAAGACACCAACAGCACTAACTCAAGTGGTAGTAGTAGTAGCAAGGATGAGAGCAAAAGTGAGACGGGCTGATGCTGAAAAGAAAGGCGAGCTGGCATTGTTTTATGTGCAGGTGATGCTGAGGAGGAACACTGAAAACTGCTTTTCTCTTTCTCTTACTTGAGTGAATGATCACAGCAGCAGCACTTTTTTCTCAGAGAGGGGAAAAAGCATCAGCATCGCCTGGCAAAGATTGACCACACGCCGGACATCTTCTTCAATCTACACAGCTAATTGCTAATTGCTAAACTGACAGCGACAACACTGAAAATAGTGACCATAAGTCACAGACTTGTGACTTAAAATACTGTGATGGACAACACCAAAGTTCATCAGTGTTTCAAGATGGTCAATGACAATGATGATGCTGCCTGCATAACTTTTTCCTTAAATTTGAAAGACGAACGTGCTTTATCTGTTAATTTTTCTTTCGAGGTGTCTTAATCTTGTGTCTTTTGCATATTACACTAGCTGACTGTTTTATTACATCAGCTCAGCAAGGCCTACTCTTTGATGATTTTTTTTTATTTAGCAATGTTTAGGTGATAAATAATTCTGATAGTAAAAAGTTTTATTTCTAGACAATTTATTAATTTATTGAACTGCTGTTGTTATTATTGGCTACTGTAGACTCAAAACGTTCTTTATTGACTTTGCCAGCTTAGAAATAAATCAAAAGTGAGGAAACACACTTCTTTTGATCAGCAAACAACCTCTTTTGCTCAGGTTACTAATAAATAAAAAAATAAAAGTTTTTAAATCAAAAACTAATAAGAGCTTACACAGTTTGACGGTAAGTTGTTGAAAAGAAAAAACGAAGTTGTCGGTGATTTGTCGCCACCAAAAAAAAATTAAAGTCGTTGCTGCTGCTTTTATTACTTTTTGCAGTTGCTGTGGTCTTTGAGTAGCACCAAAAGCTTTCAATTTAAACTCACAATGAAAAAGAAGAAAAGGACGAAAGGAAAGCGAGGGTTCAGGCTTCGGTTTTAAATCTCAAATGATGCTTAAACTTCACTTGGCTGAAACAGCTTTTTAGTTGCTGTTGCTGTTTCTGCTGCAGCTGTTGTAGCGGCGGCGATGGCACCATCATCAGTAGCACTAAACGGCACTAAACTCAGCACTAAACTGTAAAAGTAAAAGTAATGAGGCAGTAGTAGTAGGCCTGGGAGAATTATCCATCACATCATCATCAGCAGAAGCAGAGGCCAGTCACACGGCTCAAAACTTTAAATAAAAGAAGAAAAATACAAAATGGGAAAGAGGGGAAGAAACTTTGGAGAAGAAAAACTGAAGTCAATGAAGTTGCGTTGATGAGCTTTGTGTGGTGGTGGTGGTGCACCGTTGCCAGCACTAGTGCACCAATGGCGAAAAATTTAAAAATTTTGCAGCACTGACGCACACTTTGCTTTCTTCATTTTTTCATTTTCCTTTTCCTTTGGTGCTGAACAAAAGTGAACAAGTGTGTAGTCAAGTTTTTTGCTTGAGTCGAGCGATACTGTGTGTACTTTCTTGTACACAGTCACAGTTTTCAGCTTTCATCAGCAAAGACAGTAAAAAGTGAGAGAGAGAGAGAGAGACAAAGGTGCTCTGACTGAGGTGCAAGTGATGCGAATGAGTGAGGATGTTTTGTGGTGGTGATGGTGGTGATGACGAAGAGGTGGTGGTCACTGAGAAAAAGAAAAGGGGAGAAAGTGAAAGACAAAAGTGTTGTTTTGAAGAGGACTCTTGAAAATTTTTTCTTTTTGCAGTGATGCTGTTGACGATTGCCCTGCACCTCAATTTTTTTCTTTTTGTGCTCGAGGGTCGGTGGGGAAGAAGTGGGTACTTGTTTTTTTACTTGCCCCTCATCCTTTGCATCCTTTGTTGCAATTTGTCAGTTCCGTTGATGAAAAGAAGGGAACTTGTGCTCGAACAATAAACGTTTGCACTTGTGTGCACTTTTAAAACAAAGCAATCGGCAATCTTCTTCAATTGCTGATGACAGCCGGCTGATGAGTGTTAACTCTTTTTATCAGCGGTAGATGATTGAAGTGATTGTACAAGTAGTGTGAAGGTAAAGGTGTGTTGTGGTATTGAGTGTTGTGTAGTGTAGTACCCTCTTGATTAATTAATTTGCATTTTTAATTTTTAAATTGAGGTTTTATTATGTACTTTCTTTAAAAGCACCAACTTTTAAATTTTTTAGTTTTTTAGTTACCAAAGTCAAGGTCAAGTTTTGTTGGCACTAATTTTTGGAGTGCTTTTATTTTGTTGTTCAAGTTTAGTAAAGGAAAAGAACTGGATGAGTTCAAAAACCTCTAACACAAAAATTAGTAGTTTTATCATTTCGTTTTTAATTTATTTTTCCAAAAATGGTCATTGAGCTTCTCCTTCTTAAATTACAATCAAAATTACTGCTTAAATGATTTCAACCCCTGAGCTCTGAATTCTGGTCAGTTTCTGATAAACAGACAAAGCATTACAATTTCTTGGCATCAACATTGAACATTGAACAACAACAACAAAATATTATTATTTCCTTTTTTCTAAATCCTTTGCATTCTGCAAATCTAGCAAACATGCATTTCCAGTGCTTTAATATACACAGTTCACAGAGAGATACCGAAATAGCAAGGCCAAAAATCCATTAAAAGATTAGAGGCGGAGAGGATTTTGTCACTGCTGCCGCCGCCGCCGCCAAAAAGTGTTTATTTATTTACTTCTAAGTATATTGAGCCTTAGATATTATTATTACAGTAGAGTAGTAATATGGATAGAAAATGATGATGACGATTGATCCTATTGACGGCAAATCAAAACGGAAAAGCACTACAAAATATATTACAATTTTGCCGCCTTTATCGCCAACAGAGCCAGTGTTGCCTCTTTGTCCTCTAGAATCTTAGAATCCAAAACAGTTCCAGAATCTTCTGCTGCTGCAGAATTTTTCAACCTTTGTACGACGGTCATTGGCAGGGGTGTTCCTCCTATTATTATCTCCTGCTGTTGAGGATCATCAATCCACCGCCGCTTAATGTACTCCAGCGAGTGAATGAGCGGCGACTCAAAGAGAACGGTAAAGGCGAAGCCTAGAACAAAGGAGGCGCTGATCACGCCCCCAAAAAGCAGTGCCAGGGACCGGGCATTTAAGTCAATCAGCTCTCTTCGTGTTCCCAGGGCCACCCAGAGGACCCAGGCGTGAGTTAGGTAGACGGAGTAGGTCAGCCGAGATAGAGGTTTCAGGGCGGACCATGAAAGAAATCTTCCAAAAACTGTTCCATTTCCGGTCAGGCAGAGCCAGAGAACGGCGGTGAGGACCAGGGCCCAAATTGTACGGTTCAGAGGGTAGAGAAGGGCGGACCACAGCGGTTCATAGGGGCGGCCGTACAACCACGGGAGAGTGCTGTACATGCAAAAGAGGTAGCCAAGAAAAGTCATCATCCAAAGGAGATATTTTGTTCTCTAAAATAAAGTAAAAAAAATCATAAACTTTAGGGTTTAAAAAATTTAGCTAAAATAAGTCCTTACCTTTTCTAAAACCACTGAACTACTTTTCATCGTTTTAGTGTTTCGATGCTCGTGAACGTAAACGCCGAAAAGAAGGCCAATAAAGAAGACATTTGCGTGATTCCACGGCTTGTAGAAGAAGCTGATGTAGGCACTGGGGCGACCTTGTTCGTCGAGGAAGTTATTTTTCGATGTTATCACGCTGCCCGGCGGGAGGCGTTGCAGGAAGATGGTGAGGGCGCTGGCGCAGACGCCCACTAAAATTAACACTTTTGTGAGGGTGACGCCTTGGGGCCGGCGCTTTAGCAGGAGGATAACCGGCACAAGTGACGCCCAGTGGAGTTGCATGTCAGCGGCGAGGTACCAGGTGTGTACGGCACACTTTGAAAGGAGAAGAAAAAAGGAGTTCAGGAGTTCAACATTTGCAGCGTTTTTAAAAGACCCCTCCTCTAAAACCTTACGATATTCTCAATGTCGATAAAATTTTGAAGGTACACTAGGTTGTGCCACCAGGTCCGGTAACACCGGTCAGTCAGCTTGGCCATGTACCCCGGCCAGAGGGGCCCGTTGAAAAGGGGCGGAAGTAGGGAGGTCAGAAGAAGAAAAGTGAAAAGTTGGGGCGTCAGACGAAGGTATCGAAGAAGGAGGAAGGGGGCCACTTTAAAACGAGAATAGTCGCCGCCGGCGGTGTACTTTAGGCTGACGTAGGAGGTGAGAAGTCCACTGCAAAAAATAGGTTTTGATAAGCTTTTTTGATAAGCTTTTTTGATAAGTTTTGATAAACTATGATACCTTATATAAAAGAAAGTGTCTACGGAATAGTGGCCTTTGTACAGCGGTTGCAACACTAGCGTTGAAAGGCGGTCTCGAATGCTGAAGGTGTCTCCTAATTAAACAGAAAATTACTTTGTTGTACAATTACCGTACAATTTTTTTGTACTCACTAAAAACATTGAGATTATTCCACTCTAGAGTGTGGGCTACTATGATCCAGAGAATGGTGATAAAACGAAGACCGTGTACGGCAGCCAGTTCATCGGTTTGGGTCGTTGCTGAAGATGAGGAAGAGGAAGTTCTAACTAATTTCGAAACATTTCGAACCGGACTGAACCACAGGAGAATCTGTTCGGCCAGAGTACAACCTAACAAATAGAAGTAGTAATTGTAGTGGTAATCAGTGTGTATAATGATAATGAAATGAGTGATAATGAAAACAAATGAGATGATAATAGGAAAAAACTCAGTCTAGACACTGTCAAATAGGAGCTGATAATTTTCACTTACTCTTCCGCCTCACTAGACGGTCGTACAATGCGGCGGTGATGGTGATGGCGGCCATTATCAGCAGCAGCACTCTAGGGAAATGATATTAGGGAAAATAAAATAAGGTGAAAAGTGATCAGTGGTCATTGTCCAGCACAGGATGATGATGATGATGATATGTTCGGAGAAAAAATGAGATGAAATAATTTTTTCTGTACAGCACTGCACAGTGCTGGTCACAAGAGAGCAATTAAGCTAGGTTTGAATTCAGTGTGTTTGCCAGTATTCACTATCAAGGAAAATTTTTTGGTATTATGCTTTGCAGCCGCTAATGAAATTCTGGCAAATTTTGCTGCAGAATTACATAACGCATATGTTTATTTTGGAAATTACGTTCACACGCACTCATTTTTCCCCTTTTTCCGTTTTCCGTTTTCATTTTAACTCAATTTTGCTAAAATTTTCTTCCATTTCATTAAAAAAGCGTTCATCAATTCATTTGTTTTCAATTTAGGCACACACAGACAGACAGACAGACAGACAGAATTTGAGCAAACAAAAGAAAGCTTTCTCTTTTTTAAAATATTTGAACTGCTGAAAAACAAGAAGAAAAAGAGGAATGGTAGAATTGCAATTTAATTACAATTATTGCACTGTCACTGTTGCTGCTGATTTGGTCCTTTCTGTTGTTCTTGTTCTTCTTTTGTTTAAAATGACACTGTTTTACTAATTAACAAAAATGTGTGTGTGTTTTCTTTTTCTATTTTTCACTCTTTCTTTCCCTTCTTCCCTGTTCCTGTACAGTTATCAAATTGACTAGCAGCAGCAGCAGCGCTTCACTTTATCATCTGTCGTTTGTTTGCAGTGGAATGTCTCTAACATCAGCGTCAGAATCACTGGAATCTGCTTACTTCATAATAAAACAACAACAACAACTTAGTAATAAAAAATGAGTTCCCCGAATCAGACACAAGCCAGAACAGAGCAGCTAACAAATAATAAATAAAAAATGAAATTCAAGATCCCAAAAACACTTGCAAAGGGGGAAATGACTAATTTTTTTTGTGTAGCACGAGTGTCGTACATACACGCACACACACACACTCCAACAAACACCAAATGCAAAGCAAAACTAAAAGCCCAAAGTTGATTCTCCCTAAAAAAGTAAAAAGTAAAAAGTAAGCGAGGGAGTTGAGTCGGAAGAACGGAAAAGGAAAAAAAGAAAAAAATTAGATGCAAAAAACCAGCGCACTTTTTTAGGCAGGTCTTTCTTTTTTAAAGGTCACAAACACGAGCGACATTTATTTTGCCTTTTTCTTAGCTCTCTCAAACGACAGTTTCTCATTACAAACGCATTCACATTCACTCTTTGACGCACTTAGCAAGGCACAGACAATAAAGCTTAGAGCATCAAAAAGAAGGAAAAAGCAAAAAACAAAAAATCAGCAGTAGCAGCACTTACATTGCCCCAAGTTGAACTGGGCTCAAATTCCTTGCACCCGAATCTTCCTCTTTGCTTTCTCTCCTTTCGCATTGGAATTTGTTCACATTCAGACGCAGATGCTGTACGACTGGGAAGGTGAGGTAAAGTGAAAACGGGGGAAAACGGGGCAAAAGAAAAAGAAAACAAAAAGAAGAAGAAAAAATCAGTCAATTTCATTAAAAATGTGTTTGCTTGCCCTGTTTGTCAGACAAACAAGACAGAGTTGTTTGTGTGTTATGTTGTTTGTCTGTAACTGTAATGTAATGTTAAAATGTGTGTGTTATCACCCAGCCATCAGTTCTGTCTAGTTAGATTTTTTTGTTTCTTTTTGAAAAATGTCAAAAATTTCACTGAAAATTTTTCTGCTAACATCGAGGTACGTGACTGTCAGCTCCCAAAAAAAGCTACCTACCTTGCTTTGAAATATTTCCTACGTCATTTTGGGAGCAGTCCGCTGGCAGGCAGACGCCAATTTGAATGTAGACGTAGTAGAAGAGCGAAGCGACTGACTCGAGGTTCCGGTACACCGAGCCTTGATCCAGGAATTTTGGAACGGGTGTCGTGGTAGTGGTGGTGGTGGTCGTGGTCGTGGTCGTGGTCGTAGTGGTTGAGCTGATGTTGATGGAATTATTTTTCAAAGAATCAGAGTCATCGGAAACGGATGTGGCAAAAACTGCTGACAACGGTTTTTGGTGATTTTGATGATTTTGATGGGGAGGAGGAGGAGGAGGAGGAGGTAAAACCTCTGCTTTTTGGTAGTAATTGTGAAACCGAGGCATTTCGGGCATTGGCGGGGAAAAGTCGAGCAGACAGTACTGTACTGGAATCTCTTCCACGGACAGGCACTGGTCGTAGTCTCTGGGTAAAAAACAAATTGGAGATAATAAATTGAAGATCAGTTTTGATTAAACGTCGTAATTATGTTTCCCCTTTTTTGGGTGCTCGGAAATTAATTTTTAGGACACAAGACAGTCACAGTCTTACCCAAAATCGGTTAGCGTGCCGCGCAGCGAGCCACTCGGTGGAAACTTGGCCCAGGCATTGAATCTAGAAGAGAGAAGGGAAGAAAAAGAGGTAATTTATGAAACATTTTGTGCTTATTTAGTTAGTTAGTGTTTTGTGGAACTGCTCTGCTGTAATTGGATAGCTGGCTAATTTGCTTGCATTTTTTGCATCTATTTTTTTTTGCAACTTCACTTTTTGCATGTCAACCTTAATTAATCTCTCTCCTTTTTTCTTACAATTTTGCGGCCCAATTCTGACGTCGTGAAAGAGCGGCCAGAGCACCTCTCAGGCGGACACTGCATGGGGCGCTAATCCAAGCAGAGGAGAGAATGTCTCGGCTGAAGTTGAGATAAGAAGGGAGGAAAGCCTGGTTGAAGTGCTCTGAGTTGACGGCGAGAAGTGGTTCCCAGAGAAAAGAAGAAGAGGGGGAAGAAGGTGAGTTTGTGGCAGGTAATTCTGTTGCTGCCGCCGCCGTGGAAAAATTCCCAATTCCGAGTATTGCGAGAATCACAGAACAGGCAAAGATTGGCTGCTTTCTCATGATCTTAATCATCGTGAGATTGCGGTGAAAAAAAACAAAAAAAATGGTCACCGCCACAAAGAAAGTTAATGTCCACTCGAGTGCACTCGAATGTGTGTGTGACCAAAAACTGTCTTTACCGGCACAAAAAACTCGGGAGAACGAAAGTTTTGGGCCTTGTCAGAGAAAGCCTAAAAGTTAAAGTCGATGACACAAATTTAGCCGTTCCTTTACTCTCTCCTTTTCCTTTCCTCTCTTCTCATTTTCCCAGCACAAACTTTGGTAGACAGAGTAGGACAACCTTCTTCCCCTTCTTCTTCTTCTTCTTCTTCTTCGGCTAACAATTGTTTGAAAACCAATTGGCCACGCGCTGCTGAGCGCTTTGTTTGGTAACAAGTGAAAATAAGTGAGAGCAAAGACCAACCAGTGGTGGTGGTCACTGTGTTGCCCATTATGGTCACCCACAGAGAGCCAAACGAGCAGCAGCAAAAAATGATGCGGCAGCGGCAGACTGAAAACAAAACAAAAATCGCTTTAACTTCATTGGAAGTGGTGCTCTGCCAATGCGATCTCGTATCTCGCATTTTTTTCCCGTTCCCGTTCCATTCAGTCTTAATTCATTCAGTTTTTTTTATTTCAGTTTATTTTTATGTCCGTTTAGTTGAGGACAAGCAGTTGAGAGGACAGTTGCACTCGGTAAATGTTTGCAGGACACATACACCAACAACACACACACACACACACACACTGACAAATTAGCATTAAAATGAAAACATCAGCTTTTTCCGCCCGCCCGTAATGGCCGAGATGTAATGGTTGTACAGATTTCATTACTGACTTTGGAGCTGAAAACATCAGTCTCTCTCTCTCTCTCTCTCTCTCTCTCTCTCTCTCTCTCTCTCTCTCT
>JAALOO010000741.1_pt1 | contig 27244 bp, 18 predicted proteins | sample 7257641 | NCBI WGS metagenome assembly JAALOO01 (sample SAMN14085613, study PRJNA598686) | mite metagenome | biome: ENVO:01001000; feature: ENVO:01001002; material: ENVO:01001226; isolation source: single female mite from University of Michigan culture on fish food culture... ...
ACGATGAGTTTGACGCCCTCGACCAGGTGGACCGCGTCTGCGCCGGCGTCCTCAAGGGCCTCCTGGAGAAGGTGGAGAAGGGCGAGAAGATGGCCCGGCGGGCGGAGCTGCGCGAGGAGCGAAATCAGAAGCTGGTGGCCGCCAGCCGGCTCAAGTACCGCCAGGCGCACATTGAGGTGATGCGGCGCAGCATCGAGCGGCGGAAGGCCCAGCTTAACATTAGCATTCGCCTGCACGTCGAGGAGCAGCTCAATGGGCAGTTTGCTAAAGCAGAAGAAGCAGCAGCAGCTGCACCAAAATCGAAGTCTGCCAAAAAGCGAAAGCTAGCAGATGATGCCGACACACCTCCAACTTCCAAGCAGGTCAGCCCATCGAAGCAGGCCAACCGAGGTGGTAAAGCGGCAAAGCGGCCCAAGGTGACTGTGATCAGCCAGTCACCGCCTTCTTCATTCTCCGCCGCCACCAATGGCATTTCTCACAATGATCATGATGATAATACTGCTGACGCAGCAGCCACTGTCAATGGACAGGCACCAAAGCTGCTCGGGCAGGCTCGGAGTAAGACGACACATTCCAAGCTGCTCAATGGCTCCACTACTTCTTCCACTGCCCCCAACTCCATCACCACCACCACCGCCGCCTCCACTGCTAAATTGTCCCAAAAGTTCACCTCCATTCGGCAGATGAAGAAGGCGATGAAGGGACAGTCGCGAGTTGACATTTGCGAAATCGTCGCTGAATCGTCTTCTCAGTCGTCTTCGGAGACGGCCGCGGCAGCTGCGACGGCCGCGTCCACGTACTGCGTCTGCCAGCAGGCGTACGACGCGGCGCAGTTCTACATCTGCTGCGACCGCTGCCAGGGCTGGTTCCACGGCCGCTGCGTGGGCGTCACCGCCGCCGAGGCGAACGCCACTGTCGACTACAGCTGTCCGAAGTGCGAGGGCGACAGCAAGGTCAGCCTGCGCAATATTAAGCCGCTCTCCGAGGAGGACTTTGCCTCGCTGAAGACTACCTTCAAGGCCGTTCAGGTACGTTTGTCACCGTTTGTCTATTTTGTAGTGGTACTTTATCTAGCCTTTCTGGTATCTTTCAGTCGCACAAGCACGCCTGGCCCTTCCTGCAGGCGGTCAATGAGGACGCCGTCCCCGACTACTTTACCATCATCAAAGAGCCCATCGGTAAGTGGTGGTGTTGCAGTCGGAAGCTGTTTGCACTGTAACAAGTGTGATCTAATCGGTTCCTTCTTCTTTCATCATCATCCTTTCAGACCTGAGCCTGATTGAACGCCGTCTGGAGGGGCGAGCCTACCGCTCCCTGGCCGAGTTCATCTACGACATGAAGAAGATGCTGGACAACTGCCGCCTGTACAATGCGCGCACCTCCTCCTACTACCACTGCGCAGAGGCGCTGGGCAACTTCTTCAACCGGCAGCTGACGGCATTCAGGAGAAAGCCACTGTAAGCAAACTAACGTAAGCTCTACTGAACTGAGCACTACCACCACCACCACTCAACTGGCACCGTAATTTGCGGATGAATTCTGAGCACCCCTCGCCCAATTATTCCTTATTTCATTTTCCACACTGATTCCCCCCTTTTTACCCTTTTCTACCACACACACACACACACTCACTGGCGGTCCTCTCCACCTGAAACTGACCTACTTCTATTTCGATTATTTTATCCACTTATAGGACTTTAATATTATAAAATTACCATTGCCCCTAATTAGTTCCTTACTTCAATTTACCGAATAAATGAGTTCTATATCGGCGGCCTAGCTGGGCCGTTACTAAAGAGATAAAAAAACTTTAGGTTTATTATTGTTACTGTTCTTGATCAGAGGAGAGGTCAATCTCCTCAATCGGTTGCTGGTGGTCATCATCATCGTCGTCGTCATCGTCCAGTTCATCTCCGCCCTTCTTTCCACTCCTCTCCTCGGCCTCCTTCAGCCGCTTGACCAGCTCCTTGGCAATGTTGAAGACGCCATTGGTTTGGACGCCGCAGACGAAGCACCGCGTCGACTTTTTGTAGTGCTCCAGGGCGCAGCGCTCGCAGAAGTAGTGCCGGCACTTGGTCACCACCGGACTGCGGAAGCTCTCCCGACAGAACAGACACCGAAAGGGCAGGTCCTCGTCGTCCTCGTCGTCGATTTCGTACTTGTCCTCCGCCTCATTGTCCTCGTCGTCGTCGTCCTCATCCTCATCTTCATTGTCACCTCTGCCTCGGCCGCGACGTTTCTTCTTCTGGCCGCCTCTGCCCGGCTTCTGCTCCATCATCTCCAGCTGCCAGCCGGCCTTGTAGTCGGAGCGGTCGTGGAGGAACTTGCAGCTGTCGCCGAAGCCGCAGAAGCCCGTCTCCTTGTAGTCCTTGCAGATGTCCGGCTGGTAGTCCCAGCGGACGGTGGAGCGAATGTTGTCCGGCGCCCGAATCGGCCCCTTGCGAATGAACCCCGAGGCGGCGTTCCCTTGCGCTGTGTCCTTCTTCTTAATGAGCTGGGTGTAGTTGTTCATCCCCCGGTACACATTGTCTGGCTGTTGGCCCTCCAGATCCTTTTGAATTTCCTGCGAGCGGATGAAGATGCTCTGCGCGTCGCGGTCCTTCTCCGTCTCGGTTTGCAACGTCAGCGTGGCGCCGCCGTCTCGAGGGCCTTCCGGCTCGGCTGTCCTCTTCGACTCGTACTTGATGGTGATGTCATCTTCTGTCCTCGATGATTTTGCCTCTTCTTCTTCTTCCTCAGAGCTGCTCAGGGCGGCCATTCGAGCGGCCTTTCTGCTGCCGCCGGGTCGACCCTTTCTAAATGAGGACGTCGACTGGACCATTGGGTTGTGCGCCTTTCGTCGGCTGGAGCCGACCACTACGCTGCTCTCCTCGTCGTCGTCATCATCGTCGCTGCTGGAGGACTGAACCTTGGTTCGAATGCTAAGAAAAAGAAAGAAAATAAAACAGTGTCAACGGAAGGGAGAAAGAGAAATGCAAAAAAGATGCAATAATACCTCCTCTTGACGGATCGTTTCGTGAAGAGTGATGAAGATGAAGAGGCTCCGGTCTCCGGTTGGTCGGCCGAGTCCATCAATGATAAGTTTCCTGGAGATACCTCTTTGGAGTTCTGGCAGGACTAAAAGCTATAAGAAAACTTCAAACAACATGCATGAGGCAATCACACACACACACACAAACAGAAAAGCCGTTGTTTACGAATAGGCCGCCAGGTGAAATTTTGGCGCAAAGCGTCTGCTTTTCAGTTCAAAACAAACCTCGACTACAACCGCCGACTTTTGCAGAGATTGATTGACCCAGGATTGATTGACGGACCGAGCTTCAAGCAATTAAGAGTCTCAGATGAGGATTCCTATTTCCCTACGACACTTCTGAGAATCACTTTGCGTCAAGGGGAAGCAGCAGCTCTAAAAAACAGCTCTGAATAAAAGCTCTGAAGGCAATGACGCCTGACTCCAACTTTGAACTTTGAAGTGAGCGCCCGTGCTTATCAGCTAGTGCCCAGTCGACCATCATGGCCGTGACTGCTCCCTCCCTCCGGCGAGAGGGAGCTCCATACAAGTCTCGGAGGAGCACCATACTGTCTTCAACACCAGTTATCGTTGCAGATGGTGACCGTCATCTTCCATCCTCTTCTCTCCTCTCAACACTCTTTCACCAGAGCAACCGCCATCATCGTCATCTTCTGGCAAACCCGTTGTCGACCACCACCATGATGAGGCCACGCATTCGAACTAGCAGTCCAGTGCTGAGTCGCAACTCGTTCTGCGGCTTCAGTCAACGTCCTCCTCCATCTCCGGACAGTTCGCCGGTGAGGCGTGCTTCAGTAGTAGCAGCAGCAGCAGAAGAAGAAACAACAACAACATTGTCTTTATCTTTAGCCCCACCGGAGCTGCCCCAAGACTTTCCTGAAGACAATGAGCTGCTGTTGGCGATGGCGGGCCACCTCGACGAGGCCTACTACCTCGTACCGGGCGACCACAGCTCCATTCAGTGGGGAGAACTTCTGAACACCTTTAATGTGGGCGATGGTCGCTGGTGGCCAAATGTGAGTGAGCTGCTGGAGCTCGCGGCGATGTACCTTCGCCTAAAAGTGGACTACCTGGATAGGTTTTCTCTTGGTAAGTGTAAGGGGTTTGTTTTGAGGTGTTTTTATTCTACTTCACTTTTCTCTGTGTTTGTAGAAACTGACCCCATCAAGTTCAACCTCTACCGCCTAGTCAACCGGGCGCTGAATGCCACCTACCGCCGCGATCTGGTCAAGTACGAGCGGCACTGCCTACGGGTGCACTCACCCTTTGTCCTCAACTTGTTGCTCACCCACCGGCCGCTCTTTGTCGCCACGCTGGCCCTCCTCGACGGTCTCACTGAGGACAATGTACGTATTGTACACTCCACTTGATCACCTATCCTCTTACTGATTGAACGCGCTTTCCTTTCTTCTGCAGAGCGTCTTTACCTTCATGAAGCTGCAGGCACTTTACCGAGACCAGTTCGAGCTAGAGTAAGCCTTGCGTTCTTTTTTGTTTGTTTACAACACACTCTCTAACACTCCCTCCTTCGCACAGCATCGGCAAGGACCTGACCGATCCCTTCTTTGAGCACATCTGGAGCTGGATGTTCACCGGCACAGTGGATGCCTCCGCCTCCTCCTCTTCCTCCTCGTCCTTCTTCTTCATCGACCCACACATCGGCTCACCCTCACCCACACCGCCCCACCTCAACATGGCCAAGTTCCCCGTCGGCGTGCTCGAGCCTCGTCACGGGCAGACGATCTACAGCATCGGCAAGCTGGTCGGCGAGCTGAAGGCAAATGGAAGGCTGAATCGGACATCGGCGGCGAATCAGCAGCCCGACTGCAGCACACTGCGAACCGAGCTCTGGAGGCGCCACTACGCCAATCGCCAGGAGCTGTACGCCAGTTCGGGCTGCTTCAGGCGCTTTCTCGCCGAGGTGAAGGCCTTTGTGCTGGAGGTTTGTTGCCTTTCATTGCCTGCTTACCGCTTTTCTTTCTTTTATTAAATTTTTTTCTTCCTTTGGCATTCACTAGAATGTGCTTCAGGTGGAAACTGCAGTACAGGAGTTTCTGGAGTTTCTGGCACTGCTGCAGGCCTTCTACCTGCTGGAGGACGAGCACTTTTGGACGAGCTACTCTCTACTCACTCGGAAAGAGGGTGCTCATGGTAAGTTGAAGGGCACAGAATCTCTGACTTGATTTATTAACTCACTCTCTATAGAGCCGAAGTACTTTAAACAGGCACTGCGCGACGTTTATGGAGAAGTAGTGGCAAATGCAGGGCCGGACGGCCACTCTCTAGACCTGCTCAAGGTGACCCGTGTGACTGCGGCCACTGTGATTGACGTTCGACCACCGGAGAAGAAGTGCTCCTCTTCATCATCATTATCATCATCACCCCCACTGCGGCTCTCCATTGAGCCCGGCCCGCTGGTGAACATCTTTGAGCCGGAGAGGACGCTTCACTTGTGAGTAGCAAGCGGCCAAAGTAGTGATCTTTTAGTGTTCTAAAACCTCTTATTTATTTATTTTTTCAGCTACCAGACCATCTTTGGGCACCTCTACCCGTTGCACGCCACTCGAACGGCGCTGACCGCCGCTTGGAAGGAGAAGAAGGCGATGGAGGAGGTGGAGAGGAAGAGGCGGATGATGGCAAAGAAGATGGAGTGGTTGAATGAGCTCACCGAGGAAGAAGCAGCAGCAGCAGCAGCTAGTCCTTCGGAGGCAAAGAAGAACTACCTCCTCCTCTACCGCCTCCTGAACACCGTCACCACGCTGCTCACCTTCAGTCGCTCGGTGGTTCGCCTGAAGGTGGGCCGCTTTGAGAAGGAGGTGGCCGACCTGCTCGGTGGCCGGCCCAGTCACCACCTGGTGGAAACCATTCAGCGGCGTCATCGCAAGTGCCTGCACTCCATTCTCGAGCTGCTCTTTCTCGGCAACAGACTGGTAGGTTGAGGTGGAGGAGCAATACTTTTCTGTTCTTTGTGAACTGATTTTCTTCTTTGTTCATAGTTTACCAGCCTTCAAAAGGAGCTTCTTCAGCTGTGCGACGAACTGCTGCTGCTGCAGCAATGGAGTGCAACAAATGGCGAGAAGAACAATAATAACGATGATAAACGATTTGAGGTAAGTGATTTTTGTTGTTCTCAACTGTAACTTCCGGATTCTGAGCTACCAACTTTTGTTGCTATTTTGTGTTGTTGTTGTTGCTGGTGAAGCGCGCTGATGCCATCGAAGAGGCGTACCGAAAGTTCTTTACGGAGAATGTGAATCACATTGAGCACTTTGGCGAGCTGCTGCTGCCGCTCGTGCCAGAGCTGCTGAGCTGTGGCGATCCGCTGTTTAATCACAAGTTGAGATAATCAAATGGTGGCACCCATCATCATCATCATCTGCATCACCATCATTACGTAGTAGTGAGCCAGAACTATTGTTGTTTATTATTTCTCTGTTACATCATCTTTGCTACCTGTTTGAGACCTGTCTTTTACGCCTCTCCTCAAATCCTCTCTTTTATTATTATTAGTGGACCACTTGCAATTCGATTCAAGTCAAACCTATGTGTTAAACTGTGGGGAGAAAACAATGATTAAAGCACCAGCGGCTCATTCAGCTTCTCAACGCCTCCTGGAGCTGTTTGATGTAGGCGATTGCAAGGCGCAACGTTTCCACCTTTGATAGGCGGCGGCTTTCGGCGCTGGAATTTGAAGTTGAAGTGGTCAAACTCGACTTTCGGCTGCCTTCTCGCTCTCGAGAGCTGGATCTTCCTCTTCCTCCTCCTCCTCCTCCTCCAGAACTACTACTACTACAACTCATTCCTGAAGGAGTAAAGAGAGGTGGCAGGTGGGCCCGAAGCCTCTCGAAGCCTTCGTTGACATTTCGAACCCGCGTTCGCTCGCGTTCATTTCGCCGACGGATGAAGGTGCCCGTGTCGAGGTGGTGCGCCAGAAGAAGGCCATTGCTGGCGCCACCGCCATTGTTGAAACCGAAGGTAAAGTCGGGCAGAGGAATTCGACAGTGAGGTGAGAAGGGAGAGTTGTTGACGCCCCGCCGAAGAGGGTTTTCGTAGGAGGAGGAGTTGGAAGAGGAGGAGTTTTCGCCATTGGTCATCTGGTCATTTTCGGTTTCATCCTCTTCGTTGCCGTCGTTTTCTCTCGAAAAGTAGTGGCCTTTTTGCTGTTGCTGCTGCTGCTGCTGCTGATAATAGTGATGCTGGTGATGAGCATGTGAAGGTGCTGGCTGCTGAAGGTGGCTCAGGTCGCCGAGGATGAGGTGCTGGTAGGGTGGGGAATGAGAAGGGGATTCAACGAAAGAATTCGATTCCAGCGTGGTGATGTCTTGGTGGAGGCTTTCGCTTTCAGTATCGTCAAACTGCACAGGCTGCTGTTCGCTCATCATTGCTGCCGATTTCGATTTTTCGACTGGTCAAATCTGAACAGCAGCATCAGCTCGACTGGCAGTCTCCAGTTTTATATACTGAAAAAGACTGCACCCGAATCCATCTACTGTTGAATATTTCATATGTGACAAGCGCTAGTTCTCTGCGGATGACACACAGAGAGAACAAGATAGACAGACAGACAAGCACACGGATACAGCACAGACCGCGGATGGTGTGGCACCTGCTGAATGAGCAAACAACAACCACCGCACTGCACGCATCAATTGATCCTCTCTCATCAATAATTGAATAGGACTGTGCACTAGTGCCACTTTGTAGACGGTTCTCTTTTCTAAAGCAAGCTTTCACCACCACCACTACATGATCATTAACACGAACGAAGGAAATGGTGGTTGAACTGGATGTGATTATTATCATTATTATCGTCAATTGTTGGGGTGTCTATGTACACAAAGGGTGGGGAAAATGAGAGAGAGAGAGAAAGACTAGTGAAAAATGGAGATGGCACAGAAGAATGAATTTTTGACACAAAAGTGAAGGAGAGAGAGGATTACACCAGCGATTCGCAAGAAGGACCGACGATTCCTCTTCGGTGTGAAGCAGCAGCAGCCTTTGCCGTAGCCATTGAGCTGTAGGCCTGAAAGGATGCCTGCAGCTTCTCGTCCACCAGATCAGTGGCGCCCAGCTCATGGAAGGGCTTCCGGCCGACTGCGGTGGCCAGGCGTTTCAGCGCGGCAATGGCCGCCAGGAGGACGGTGTCGCTGTGCGCCCGTTCCGCGGGGCACTTGCACAGGCGGACCAGCTTGGCGATGCCGCCCAGCTTGAGGATGATTTTGGCGCAGCTGCGGTTGGTGGCCAGACGGGCCACCGCCACGGCGATCTTCTGCTGAACGCGGGCGCGATTAGCGTAGAAGGCAGAGTGGTTGGAGTGGGTGGTGGTGGTGGTGGAGTTTTCAAAGTCCATCTCTCCTCCTCCTCCCACCTCCTCTTCTTCCTCATCGTGAAGCAGCGCATCGAGGAGGTAGATGAGGCCGCCGCTGCTGACCACCTCCAGCGGGTGCTTCGCCGCCATGTTCGCCAGCAGTGTGATGATCTGGTCCTGCAGCAGGTGCTCGGACGATTGCTGGTGCTGCTGGTGGTGGTGATAGTGGTGATGATGATGATGATGATGATGTCGTTGGTAGTTAAAGTTGTTCTGCTGCTGCTGATGATGCTGTCTCAGCTGTCGTGCGGCGCCCACCAGCACGCCCAACGTCTCGTACTTGACCAGCGTCTCCGTGCTGAGGAAGGTAATGTTGGCGAGGGCGGCGGCCGTCATCAGGAAGATCTGACCGCTGCTTCCGCTGTTGCTGCTGCTGTTTCGCCGAGCAATGTCCGTCAGCACGGCGACCAGCTCGTTGATGAGCGACTTGGGGGCGAGGGGGCAGTCGGCCTCTTCCCAGCTCGAGTGCTTATGCTGCCGCTGCTGCTCTTTGCTGTCGATGAAGGGCGTCGTCAGTTGAACGAGCAGGCCGACGGCCTCCTTCAGTAGTCCTTCGTCGACGGAGGTGGAAGTGGTGGTGGTGGTGGAGTTCTTTTGAGGTGTTTGCGAGTTTGCTTCCAGAGACTCAAAGATGGCAGTCAGGCTGAAGCTTGATGATCGTTTTTTGTTGGGGGAGCTACTTGAGCTGGAGGTAGGAGATAGCGCTCGGAGAATCGCCCGCACCGCCTCTCGATTCGAGCTGAGGTAGGTGAGCACTCGCAGGGCCGCCGCTTTGATTTGAGTCGCCTCTTGCCCACTTCCACCACCGCCTTCGTAGTGCTGGACAATCTCCAGCAGACTTTCGATGATGCCGCCGCCGTTTTGGTGGTGATAATTCTGCTGCTGCTCAATCAACAGCCGCACCATGTAGGGGTCCTTCTGTGTCAGCTGCCACAAGGCTAGCAGAGACCACTTTAGACAGAGGTGGCTTCTAGGTCTTCTAGGTTGTCCACCGTTGTGGGCTTGTAGAGAGCCGACCAGCAGGGCGCACTCCTTCTTCAGCGTCACATCGACCAGCTCGCCGAAGGCCTCACGAAGCCGACGAACGGTAGCTTCAATTTGGGCGTTGTTGACCACCGTTCCGCTGCCACGGCGAATAAAGGTGGCCATAAAGTTGCGCGTCTGCTCGACGATGGCCATCACGTCGGCGGTTCGGGTGGCGGTGTTGGTGGCAAAATCGGCGCCTTTGCGGCGGCAACTTTCGAGGACGGTGGCGATGGCCGGCGCCGTGCTGCCGCTGAAGGACTCGTGGAGGTAGGCGAGGCCCTCCACGGAGACGGGCAGGCAATCGAGCAGGCAGTCCAGCTCGTCGATGGCCGCCGAGGACTGTCGCCGAATCGCCTGGATGGCCACTTGGGCGTTGCGGATGGAGAGCGCCTCAAAGGACTCGGGCGTCGTCGCCACTGACTTGGCCTGCAGGGCGGTCAGCGATTCCACCTCAGTCAGAGACTGAAGCTCTTGCAGCCAGATCTGGAGCGCCGTTTCGTGGTGCAGAAGGGGAAGAGGATGGTGGTGATGAGGGTGATGGAGGTGATGAGTAGCGTGGTGAGGGTAGTTGAAGTACTTGAGGCTAAAGTTTAAATTCTCGGCTGCCTTCAGTTCGAATTCCTGTCGAACTCCTGCTCCTGCTCCTGGCGGTGAGCTGCAGCTGTTGTTGCTGCCGACGCTGCTGCTGTTGTTGTTGTTCTTTTTGGGCGTCAGGGGCAGCTCGGCACTGCCCGCCCCTCCGCAGATGCCGTAGCGCTTTCGACTGCGAACCTCGGCGCTGCAGACGTACAGGTTTCTGCTGTTTTGATGGTGGTAGTGGGAGTGTTGATGACCATTTTCGGGTCGATTTGAGGAGGGAGGTGGCGGTATTCGGGGAATTTCCGATGGTGGAGGCATCAAGAGCCTTTGCTGATCTTCATGTCCGATGGCGGTGGACACCAGAGGCAGGTTTTCGTAGATGACCATAGTGTAGCTCTACAAATCTGACAACAAATGGACTGAATGTTGTTGCAGATGGAACAGCTCGTATGTTGCGTTTTGGATGAAGAAAGTGTTCGTCCGTCCGTTCTCGACCGTAGTCAGCAGCCAACTGGTGGTGGTAGTGGTGCAGCATTTTGGCCAACAACTGCTCAACTAAATCACTATCACAACGGTCCCAACAGCAACAGCAACTGCAGAAGCAGGATCAAATGGAGCGACACAGCAGCTGTCGTTTGATTAGAGAGAGACCAGGGTCGGTCGCGAGACGGGCACGCGTCCGTTGGCTGGCGGCGGCTGCAACACGCGTTCCGTCCAGCCACTCCACAGGAGACACTCTCTTTCCCACTTTGGACGCTCCCACTTTTTGGACACTTTTTCAACTGCCAAACCGAAAATGGACTTTTTAAAAGAAAAAGGAATTTGCTGTAAACGATTTAGAGCTGAAAAATAACCAAGTTTAATTTAGGTTTGATTACAAAATCTTACTAAATTAAACATCAAAGTAGAAAGTCGAGGTCTGTCGGTAGCAGTTGTCAGTGGCAGTGGCGGCGGCGGGGTCGTCTGCGACGTTGTCGTCGAATCGACCATCTGCTCACTACTACTTCACCGTCCTTCGCTTAAAGGGCCTTGCCTGCTGCTGCTGCTGCTGAAGCCAACTGAAGCTCACGTGCCCTCTCCTTTTTCTATGGACAATCGCTGGTGGTGGTGGTGGTGACCCCAGCTCGCTCAGACCTTCAGTGTGCAGAGTGCAACACGATCCCTCTTTTCCTCTCTCTCTCTCTTTTTGTCGCCCCCGGTGCAGTGAGCAAAGAGCGAGCATCTGCCGTTTGTTGCTGTGGATCTCAATCAATCGAATCAAATGAGAGCACCAGCAGCAGCACCAGCAACAGCAGTTGAAACCTTTGGAATTCCGCTATGTGCAGAGTAGTGTGGTGAGGTGGTGGTCCTTTCACTCTGAGTCTCAGTTAGTGCTCGCGGGACGCGTGCCACCAGGCTGGTCAAAGCGTCGAAGAGAATGACTGCTCTCACTTTGACCTTTGGCTACTGCACACACACACACACACACACTGGTCGATGGTGGAAGAGCAGATGCGATGGATAAAGAGGAGAGAGGGTCAAAGCTTAAGTTTCTGTCTTTATTTTCTTCTTTTTTCTGCTTCTTCTTCAACTATGCAGTGCCGGTAGATCATCACCGTTTGCCACTCAAATACTACTACGACTACTACTACTACTGCCACTTCTCTCTGACACATCCTGAAGTGCGATTACACAAGCTTGGTGCTTGGTAATGAATAAGCAATTAACACAGACAGACAGACCATCTTCGAAGGAGTAGCTGCTGCTGCTGTGGTAGTTGAGCTCTAGATGAAGATGAACAAGAAGAAAACAAGACGAGAACAAGACAGCACCTCTCTCCTTCAGACGACGGCTCATTTGCGTTTGCCACTTTTGCTGCTGCTGCTGCTGCGGCGCTAATCAGAAGAAGTGTCTGCTGTGCAACAGCAGCGGCTTACCTCCTGTGCAAGTTCATCATCAATTTTTTCCTTCTTGTTCTGCTGTTCTTCTTCGGTTTAGTAGCTGCTGCTGCCGCTGCTGAGATGAAGTTTCGCCCGGCGAATTTTAGGGAAGAGAGCGAGAGAGAAGAGGACCTTTGCCTTCTTCACTTGATTTATCGTCGCCGCTGTAGCCGCCGCCGACGACGAAGACGATGACTTGAAAGAGCTTTAAGAAGAAGAAAAAGTTGTGTGCTCTGGCGAGAAAATATTAGCCGTAGACACTCTTGAGTTTTAGCCTCACTCTTCACCCTACACACTACAGCGTCTACCGTTCAGTCCTCTTCCTCTAGATTAATCTATCCCAACTTCTTATACAAATTACTATCAAGAAGAAGAGGTGGAAGAGGATGATGGTGGTGGTGAAGAACAACAAGAGAGAAGGAGACGAGATAGAGATTAGATCAACAAGATAAGAAGGTGATGGCTGTGGTGGTGGTGGTGGTGGTGGTGCTGGTGGCCAGACAGCTCAAAAGGTCAACTGAAGACTATTTTCTACTTTTTTTAGTATAACCGAGTAACCACAATATTGAAAAAAATGTACTTTTAGAAAAGTATTTAAAAAGACACATTCAATTTTGAGCACCAGCACAGAGCACACTGGCAGAAACAGAGGGGACAAAGGAGACGTTAGCCGACAAATCAATCATCAATTACCACCACCGCCACTGAGGATATTTAGTGGCCAGTTTGTGAGGTAAGGGGATTTTGAGTTTCGAGTTTGAATTTCTCCTTATGTATGCGCAATTCAATGCAAAGCAGCGTCCAACTGTGAACAGCAGCAGCAGCAGCGTTTGAAACATTACAACTCAGTAGAGCACAAGCGGTAGTGGCGGCAGCCTCAATCAAGTTCAGATGTCAGCTTAATTTCAGTCAACCTGGCTTCAGCTGCAAGGTCCGAAGCAACAGCAACGTCTACCTTCGATCTAATCTCATTTGCAAACACATAAGCCCTCTCTTTTTCGGTTTTTGATCTCCTGAGTTCCTTCTTTCTTTCTCTCTCTCTCTCTCTCTCTCCTTCAGCACAGTCTCGGCTGGAATTCTGCCCTCTGCTCTGGCTGACCATTGTTAGCTGCTGCTGCAGTACAGCCAATTAATTGCCACCACCACCGATTGCGACAGTGCAGACTTTGCTGATCGTTCGCTCATTCGCTTGCTCGTTTTCCCTTCATTTGTTTGCCTTCCCTCCTCCTTCTCCTCCTTCTCCTCTTCTTCATTTTCACCCCACAGCGAGCACACCTGAACACACACATGCACACACACACACAGCACCGACACACAGCGGCTCTTTGGCACCTCTTTAGCCAACAGCAGCAGCAACAGCAGCGTTGTTGTTGTTGCAGGAACATTTGAATGAACAGCAGCAGCAGCAGATCGAAAGAATTCGTCGTTCGGTCGTCGTCGTCGTCGTCGCAGGAGCTACTTTCGCTGTTTTGTGTGCTGCTGTTTTGAACGAGAGCGAGAGAGAGAGAAAGAGAGGTCGTCGGCGAAATGCAACAGACTATGCCGAAGAGAGTAGTAGAAGAGGGGATCGAACAGGAACGGCTCCCGTGAAGAGGAGGAAGAAGAGGACAGTGCCTCGAACAGACGGTTCACAGGCTCACAAGCTCACAAGCACTAGCACATTTCACTGCCACTTTTGGTGGAAACACACTACCCAACAACGTTTGAGCTGCCTGAGCAAGAAGAGCGATGAATAATCCTCCGCAATACTTCTCTTCTCCTTCAGTCGGTACATAATTTATATAAAAGCGACTGCACGACGGTGGCAGTCAAGTCAGAACGAAAGCAGAAGAACGACGAGATTAGTGCTGCAAGACGGCCGTCTTTGAAAAGACAGAAAAATTCGCCAAAGGTTTTGAACTTTGCTCAACTGTGCACTACTGTTGCTTCTTCTACTGCTGACGACACTCAAACGTTTTGAGTCTTCTGAAATGTGCGTTCCGATTTTACTAGACACAATGTTTTAACTTTTGAATCTTTAAAGTGAAAAATACCTGTGAAACCTATTGACAGTAAAATGGCAATCAACAGGTGCCTTTCATCGTCATCCTCCTCCTCCTCCTCAGTGCTCAATGAGGTGGTGGTCAGTCTGTTTCACTCTACAAATGGCTTCAAAATGAGTCGTTTTGATCAGTGTCACAAAAATCTCAACTCTCGTCGCCGGAAGTTTGCACTTTTTGTCACCGTTGTTCTTCTTCTCCTCGCTGTGATCGCCCTTTCGCTCAGTTTTAGTCTGACTAACTTGAGATCTTTTCTGGTCTTGTCATCACCACCGCCACCTTTTTTATCATTTTCAGCCGTTTCATCACAAAAATCATCAGATTCTCATCTTATTCAACCCGAGGACGAAGTCACCTTGCTAAAAGACTCCATTCGACTGATACGACAGCAGAAGTTTGAGCTGCTCAGCTGGCTAAACCGCAGTCACTCTGGTCAAATAAATGAAAAATATCACCAAATTCTACCACTTGATCTCTTCGTTTCTGATGATAATGCTGATGAAGACACCGAGTCAAAATCAAAAGTCGGTCCTGGTCCTGGCGTCTTCTGGTCCCCCGTCGTCGAGTCCCTGCTGGAAGATCTTGATCATGGCCTACACGCTGAACACCATGAACGATTTTCTAAGTCGCTTCAAAACGCAACCGTAGTGAGCGTTGAGCCAGGTTGTGGACGTTCACCGAACCGACTGGCGTTGCTCTCTGACGGCCGACGCCTCTGTCTTCGCTATCGCACCAACGCCGACCAGATTCAAGGGGAGTACGTCTCCTATCTGCTTGCACGGGCACTCGGTTTTGCCCACCGAAACGTTCCGCCTACTGCTCTGCTCACCTTTGACCCCTCATCATCATCATCATCATCTTCTTCATCTTCAGCTCTAAATTGGGCGCCATCAGTCGCCTCTGAGCTTGTGACCGGAGTCGCCCGTTGGACGCCAACCAAACCCATTGTGGCCACTTCTTTTCTGGAGCACCTTACACCGGCGTTCATTCCACCGCAGTTTCAGCAGGGCAGCAGCAGCCTTGAATCATCATCAAACTCCAGTCCTAGTCCTCCTCCTCGATTGCATCCTCGCAAAGAGGATCTAAGTTTTGTGAAGCGCAAATCAGACCTTCTCCAGCTCGTTCAATGGTCTGACCTGCTACTCTTTGACTACCTGACAGCAAACGTCGACCGGCTGGTAAACAACCGCGTCAATGCGCAGTGGAATGAGCAGTCGATGCGCTCGGCGCCGGTGCACAACCTCCTGAGACAAGAGGAGGAGAATGAAGAGGAGAAAAAATCTTCAAGCGAAGTCACCGGAAGTCGACTGCTCTTTCTTGACAACGAGTCAGGCCTCTTTCACGGCTACCGTCTGCTGGGTCGTTTTGAACAGCACCACCGAGCTCTTCTAGGATCGTTGTGCATCTTTCGAAGAGGCACCGTTCAGCGACTGAAAAAACTTCATCAGCTGAAAGAGGCTGAGCTGATTCAGGCTCTGCTAGCCGGTGATTCTAATCAAAAGAAGAAAAAGATGATAAAGGCAAAAGAAGAAAAAGATTCTAAACCTTCTTTGCTGCCAAAGGCGAATCTTCGAACACTGAAGCGGCGAATGGGCACTCTGCTGCAACAAGTGGCAGGTTGTCAGCGGCAGTTCGGAGGAGGAGAAGGCGGTGTTCAATAAGAAGATTTTTTGCTGACTGTTTGTTTTTGTTGTTGTTGCTGTTGTTGTAATTTAGAAAGATCTCATCTTTGAAAAATGATAATAAATGTTGTTTGCTATTTTTTGCTATTTTACTTGACTTTACCTTACTTTACCTGTTTTACGGCACTTTTCTTCTTCTTCTTCTTCATCATCTCATTATTCTCTCTCTCCTCTTCTTTGTTATAATTATAAAACAAAAATTAATCTTTTTTTTCTCTCCTTCTCTCTTGTTGCGGCTTTGTAAAGCACTGGACACTGACTGCAGCATCAACATCAACATCCACATCAGATGCAACAGCAGTCAGATTGACTGTTGCTGTTGCGAATAAATTATCCGCCGCCTGACCTCTCTTTCCTCAAACCGATTCCCTTCCCCTTCTATCTCTCTTCAACTACTACCACTTTTTTTGGTGCAGAAGAAGTGAAGCTGTTTCTGCCTGTTGCTGCTGACTGGTTGTCGTAAATTAAAAGCAGCAGCAGCTCTTAAGGCGGCGGCAGCGGCAGTGGCCAAAGTGCACACACACACAATGCAAAAACTGAAGGGAAGGAGATGCTGAGGATCTACTCGATTGCAGGCAACGATAGCCACTTCTCCTTACCACCGTTCTCTTCTCCTCAAAAAGAAAATGTGGAATTTAATTAAAAACTTTGCTCGGATTAAGACGACAAGGAAGATGAGGGGACGAGGAGAGTGGGTATCCTCTCACACTCACTCACACACACACACTGATTGGCTGCAGCCCTTTTTCTGGCAGCAACAGCACCTGAACCTGCTTAAAAGATCGCACTGCAAACAGCGAAAAGATTCTCGCTGTGACGCTGTTTCGCTTGCCACCCGCAGAGAGCCGCCGTCGTTTTTCTTTCCTTTCCGTTTTCTGAGGAGTGATCGGTCAGTCTGTTTGATTGCAAGCACACACACACACACACCTGATCAGAAATGGCAATCAAACAGAGGGCAAAAACTTTTGGTCACCAGGTGTGCTGCTGCTTGAACGCACAGGTGCTGTCGGTTTGAGTCGGTTGAACTTTCGATTTTTTTTCTTTCAAGAAGGACACTAGGTAGTGTTGATGTTTAATTTGATAGGATAGATTTTGCTAGTATGAAAGTGGAAAGTGTGTACATTGTAAACAAAGGCAGGTAAATAAATAAATTGGACAGAACAATGAGGCTAAAGTGGTTGTTTTCTGAAAATGCCACTAGTACATAGCTGAAGGATAACCACCACCAGCAGCACCACCACCACCATTACCGCCACCTCCATTGCCATACGCAGCCGAACGACCTCCTTCACCACCACCTCGGGCAAAAGAGTGTCCGTTACCAATTCCAGCGCCAGCACCGCCAAAACTTCTGCCGCCAAAACCTCCACCTCTTGCACCAGCAAATCCACCGTTGCCGCCTCCACTACCACCACCAGCACCACCAGCACCACTACCGAATCCGCTATTATTGCCGCCATTATCAACACCATCGAATCCTTCACCACCACCACCACCTCCTTGAGGACCATTGAAGTTGTTGCCACCGTTAGCGCCATTGGCACCACCTCCAAATCCGTTGCCATTACCTCCGCCTTGAACACCTCCTCCTCCTGCTCCGAATCCTCCTTGACCTCCTCCTCCACCATTTTGAGCAGCTCTGGACACCACCGTCTGCACTTCCTCCATCAACGGCTGCACCTGCTGACGAATGCGCCGGATTGGCATGACGATTTCCCTTATCTCAGATATTACTAAAAATAAAAAGGAAAGAAAGTTTAGGAAAGTTTAAAATCATTTTCAATCAGAATTACTTACTGGGCTTGGTCACCGTCAGCACGCGAATGTGCGGCTCGTCGGTGGACTGACTGGACTGGAAGCTGCCCCGTCCGCCCGAGTGCTGGCTGTCAATGTTCACCGGGCTGGAGGTGGAGCGGAAGACCAGATTCAGCGGCGTGGGCTGAGAGTCGACGTAGACGTTGTTCGGTCGGACGTACGATCGAGGCGGGACGGGCACGTCGCGGTACTGCACCGGTCGCTGGCTGCTCATCACCGCCAGTGAGTTGCTGGGACCGTAGTTGCCGTTACCTTCCATTGAAGAGTAGCCTCCGTCGCTTCCACCACCGATGTTGCCATTTCCATAGGAGAGGCCACCGCCATTATTGCCGCCAGAATTACCGCCACCGTTTCCGTAGCTTCCGGCACCACCTCCTCCTCCTCCTCCGCCACCTCCACCTCCATAGGCTTTAACCGCTGAGATGACGGTAAAGCAAAGAAAAACGACCTAAAACAATAGAAAAAAGGAGTGTGATTGGCTTTATAAAGATCAAGTTGTAGAAACAGTCTTACTTTAAAATGCATGGTTTTCTTGCAAGTTTGTGGTTAAAGTGATAGCCAAAAGACGATGTTGAAAGCAAAGCACTGATTGAGTTTTTCATATGGCAAGATGGCTGTTTTTATATATCTCCAAAAATTGAGCAAATGAAAAAAAGGACAAAAATTCATCTGAAGCATCTCTCTTTTTAACATTGTTCACCTTTTTAGCAGCATTTCTAGAGCGATATGATCTCTCAATCGACTTGATCACTTAATTGCTGCACGCGGGTTTCTAATTTCTTCTCCTCTTTCTTTCAACCGACATTTCACGACTTTGCACGTGTTGGACATTTACATAAAAAGGCATTTTTCTGCTGCTTCTGGTCAAGCACTTCACTTGTCATTTAATATTTTCCATTTTTGCTACTGTTCTCTTTTGTTTCTTCTGTTCTTGTATCTCTTGTTTATTTGTTCATTGTCCACGGTTTACAAGCACAAAACACCACTTGAATACTTGATGAGCTAAAAGGAGCGAGGATTTGCGCGGTGTCACCACCTGTGCAAAAGAAGAAAACGATGCTGCGGATGCCGCTACTGAAATAAAAAAAACCAAACAGCAGCTTATTTGCATTTGTCAAAAAAGTGTGTGCTTTGCGATAAAAAACTAAAAGAACACTTGCAGCAGCAGAAGCATTAGTCGATTGATTTACTGTTTGTGCAGCTTTTCCGTGTAGTTTGTGGTGCCCTTTTCCTTTTCCTTCTCCTCCTCCTCTGCTTATGCACCAGAAATCCTCTTTCATTTAGTTGGCCAGCAACAGCAACAGCACTGCTTTTGAAAAAGTTCACACACACACGCACACTAACTAAAAGGATTAGGTGAGGTAATATAGCTGCTGTAGTGAGCTGTGGACACATACACACACAGGTAATAGAATTTCCTGAGCACAAGTTCACTGAATTACACGGGCATTAGTATTACATTGCACACACATTCGGTTAATCATATTTGCCGAGTGCTGCTGCTGCTTTCTTGTTTTTTCCCTCTCTCCATTTTTGCTGGAGCATTACGTGCTCTGGCGTGAAAGGGCAATCGACCACAGTTTAGCACTGGCACAATCGCCGTTCGACTGTGAGTTTTGAGATTGCCCAGCATTTTCACCGCCATTTGCACGTAACCGAGTGCCGATTCACAGAGTGCTCGGATTAGGAAAGCTAAATGAACATGTCAGAGCAGCCATTTCCATTTTGGCAATTGATTCTGAAGTGAGCCGCCATGGACCATAACTCACCAGTACAAAGCGGACAATCAATTCGCAACAACAACGGCAGCAGCAGCATTCTAATAAGGCGCTAAATAAGCTGGAAAAATGGTTCGGACATCATCTCGGCCATCTCAGCTCATCACCAGTTGCAGACACACAGCACCACAGTACAGCAACAAGAACAACAAAAACTGACGCCATGTCTGATGTTCCGTGCCAAAATGCCATCATCAACGTCTCAGCTGACATGAGCTTCTTTCCGGTGACCAGACAGACAGATTAAGAGTAGCTGGGAGCAAAATGAACAACAAAAATGATTTGCAGTTTGAGTGCAGCATCTACTGCTGCAGCAGCCGCTGATGATGACGACCTTGGCCGATCGGCGGCATTGCATTGCCGTTTTGGTCGCTGTTGCTGTTGTTGCCCAAGACGGCCTAACCCACTTGCCCCACTTCTCACATCTCCCCCCCCCCCCCAATTTCTTTTCCTCAAGAAAGTCACTGTCACTGTCTGCCAACCTTGAATCCTAGCAACAGCAGCAGCAGCAGCAGCCGCATCAGCAGCGATGATGCTCTATTCTTGTTTCGATTTGCCGTCATCATGAGTTATATAGCCCATTTCTAATGGTGATGGTGATGAGTAGTGTACTGCTGATGCAGCAGCAGCAGCAGCAACAGCAGTGCTCTTTTGCTCGCCGGCCACTTCCAACTTCTAAAAGAAGAATGAAAATTCTTGCTAAAAGCGAGTGTTCTAGTCGATTCTTCCCCTCTCTCTTCTCGCTGGTTTTCCCATTGTGTTGTTGCCCAACGAAAGCAACTGCCTTATCATTTAGCTGCAGCAGCACTGGGCAGTTATCTTTCTTTTAACAAGTTAGAGGCCACAAAAGTGATGGGAAGTTTCAAATAAAAAGCAACCCTAAAAAGAAGAAGGGGAATGCAAAATTTCGTTGTTTTGAAGCAGCAGCAGAATTTGTAAGTGTAATTCAATCGAACCACTCTGTACCCTCTCTCTCTCCTCAGTGTACCGGTGGCTCTGAGCGGATGCATGCGCCCTGGCACTAGTCAGAAGTGTCTCCCCTCGTTTCAAGGTTGCCGCATGGCGCTCAGTGTGTCCTCTGCTCTGCTCTGCTCTGCTCTGCTCTCCGGCCTGGTCTGGTCAGTGCAGGCAGGCACTGGCTATATACCGCTGCCGTCGCCCCAGCAGCACCAGCACCGGTAACCGTGGTGGTGGTGGTCGTCGTCGTTCCAGTGGTGTTCCTTCTGCTCGATCCAAACACACACTCAGTTTTGCACTTTCTCAGTGACGTGATTTGCCTCACTCGGCGTCAGCTTTCCTCCTTTCCTTTCCCTTCCTTTGCTGCTGCTGCTGCTGCCGCTGCTGGTGACCTATTTAGAACCTGCATGGCCGTGTATTCTCTAACTCCCAAGCACTCTCTCCCTCTCTTTCTCCTTCTGTAACTGTGTACAAGAAGAAGAATCGTAATTCCTGAAGCAGAAGCCGTTTGGTGTGTGTGTGTGTGTTGTGTTGTATGTTGTTGCAACATTTGTCTGTTTTCCCTGTTTGAGCAGATCAATGAAAGAATCAGTTTCACATTCGCGTCTTTCAGCATCTCAGTGTCGTCATTCAGTGCATCACCTCCGCCTCCACCGGAATTTTCTGTTCTTTACTTCTATTTTCTAAGCTTCGAAAGTGACAGTTTGCAGTTTACCAGTGATTTCCTTTTATCATTCTCCCCATCACCATCAGCCAGTGTGTCCACCGTAGTCCATCATGCAGAGTAGCCCGACCTGCATTCAGTCTGCCACCCTAGGATCATGAACTTTCTGAAGAAGAAGATCAAGACTGTGGTTCACGGTGGAAAACGCAACAAGGACGACGACGATGATGACTTTGACAATTACATACCTGAAGTGCCGCCGCATCCGTCGACTCTGAACTCCGAGACGCCCAACGGAGCAGCCGCAGCTGCATTTGCATCTCCCTCGAACTTTACCACCAACTTTGCCAACTTTAACCAGCAGACGAGCAACTTTAATCCCTCTTCTGACCCCAGCGCCTCTTTTGGCTCTTTCTCATCACAAGTGCCACTCCCTCCTCTTCCAGTCTTACCTGGCGATTTGCCCGCTGAGGGCGAAGAATCCGAACAGGAGAAGCTCTCCCTCGAGGAGCTCAAGGCAAAGGAGGCGGAGCACAAACGCGCCGAGAAGGAGAAGCTCAAGGCCGCCGAGGACGCGAAGAAGGACAACGCCGAGTGGGCGTACTTTCTCTCGCTGACCGGCAAGGTCGACGCGCTGACCACCAAGACACAGTCAGTGCTGACCAAGCTAAAGGACGACAGCGCCATCGAGGAGATTCGCAACCTCGAGGACGCCTACCTGCCCGCCGGTGGGCCCGAGAACGAGCAGAAACCAGTGCTAGTGAACGTGGTGGCCGTCGCGCCGGCCGCGCCCAAGCCCAAGGCCGCCGGTGGTTGGGCCGCCTTCGAGGAGGAGGCCACCTTCAACCCGGCCGATCCCAACTGGAGTGCCCAGCAGCAACAGCAAGCTGGTAAGTTTGTTTAAGATTACTAGAAACTCTAGAAAGTAGAAATTCTTACCTGTCTTTTATTTGTCTGTTTACCTAACACCAACACAACAAGCAGAGCAAGCGGCGCCCATCGTAGTGGACGAAAAGATTGCCCGCGAGCTGATCGACGACTTTGGCTTCACCAGCCTGGCGCCGGGCCTAGCCCCTGCTTCTTTGGCCGCCCCCCTGGAAGCGCTCTCACTGGTAGCAGACGACAGCGCCCCTGAGGTCGACCCCTTCGACACCTCCTTCATTGACATCGAGGCGATCAAGAGCGGCGCCGCCCTGCCGCAGAAGCCCACTGAGCTGATTCAGAACTTGGACTTTACCGAGGCGGAGTTTGATCCCTTTGACACTAGTCACATTGCGCCGGAAGTGGCGGTTAGTAAAAAGGAAGAGGAAGAGGACGTCAAGGTAAACATTGGCGAACTTTGGCTTTTCCAAAAACTAAAATATTTTTGTTTCTCAAACCGCAGTAATAACTTCACTTTCATCGCTAGTAGTAAACACACACAAACACACCCATCTTTCATCACCAAGTTTAACTTCATCATCACCACCACCATAATGTCGAATCCCTTTCTCGTCGACCTCGACGATAACTACACGCCCTACACCTCGGGCATCAGTACGCCCTTCTCAGGAGCGGCGACGCCCACCACAAAACGGCGCAACTCGACGAATCCGTTTGAGATTCTGTCGCCAGAAGGTGACGAGCCGCCGGTGACCTTTACACTTGATAATGAAGCGCTGCAGTCGGCGGCAAATGAGATCAACAACAATAACAATAGTTCACAGCAGCCTCAGGAAAATGTGGCAAGCACCATCGCCGACATGACGGCGGACTTTTACCAAGCGATCACCAAGCACGACTTTAACTTTGATGCCACCATCAATGATGACGTCTTTGAGGAGCAGCAGTCGGGCAGAGGACTTCAAGATGACATCCTTGGAGGTGATGACCACGAGGAAGAGGACGAGTACGAGGAGGACAACAACAACTTCGAGCACCAGTTAAACAAACCAGTGACCACAGTAAAAACGATCAACTACGACGAGGAGGAAAGTCACGGAGGAGGAGTCTCCTCCTCATCGGCGCTCTTTGATCCCTTCGAGACGATCCACGACGATGACGGCATGTCCTCGAAGCGCTCTTCAGTTGAGGTGTCGGGGATCACTCCTTTAGTCTCGACGACGGGGACGTCGTCCTCCAACCAAACGGTGACCGAACTGGCAAGCAGCCTCGTCTCGGCAAACTCTGCCAAGGCCAAGGAGCTCTTCAACTCGTCGATGGCCAGCTTTGAGCTGTTGGCTGCCGGCGGTAAGCCAGCAGGCAAAGATGATGATCTTCTAGGTTCGCCAATGACGCCCACAACGCCGCCCTCGATGGAGGAGAACTCCGCCGAGGTGGGCGCGGTTGCCGGTGCTGCTGGCTCGGCTTTCCTCACGCCAGCGCCACCCACCACCGCCGGCATGGACGTCTACTCCTCAAACGACCTGTCCGACCTGAGCGACGTTTCGCCGACGACGGCCGCCGATGTTCGAAGTGCCTTCAACATGTACTCGGGTGAGTAGGGTGTGCTTTCAGTTTTTGCGCTTGAACTCGTCTTCTTAACTATTTTCTTTTCCTTTGCTAGAAATCGACAAGGAAGTGCTGCCTTCGAAATTCGAGCCCATCGCCGACTCGGAGATTATCAAGCGGCAGATATCAGTGACACAGGGCGGCGGCGAGTTGGAGGATGATGAGGATGTTGAGCTGAGCTCCAAACGACCACTTTCAGGTGAGGGATTTTGTTTTGAGTGGATGAGTGATTGATTGACAAGTTTTCTTGATAAATTCGCAGATATCGACGCAACAGCAGAAGGACCACAAAAGGTAAACAAAAAAAGACGTTGTTTGCTTCTTATCACAACAAAAACTGACATCAAAACCTTTCCCTATTTGAACCTCGCCAGGCTACATCGGCCTTCAAACACACACAACAGCTGATCTCTTCTGTGAGCGGCAGCGTGGACATCTTTGATCCGGGCAACCCAAACCAGAACGCCGAGGGCATCGTCAACGACGCCTTTGATGAGATGGCTGCGGCGACGGCGAAATCAAATGAAGAGCCAACAGCAATATCTGCAACAACGACAACCACAACCACGGATGAGGGCAGCCGAAAGAGCAGCCTCAATCTGCAGCGCAAATCTTCGCTAGACGTCGTCGAGGTGGACTCGAAGAACATTCAGCCCAATGACCTTCGCCAGCTGGTCGCCCCTCTCAGCCAGGCCATCGAGGAGGGCGGAGGAGGCAACAACGGCTCGGTCGACCAGGAAGACGCACTGGAACAGGCGAATAAAAAGGCCGACGGCGACGGAGAGGATCCCTTTGACACCTCAGCCTTTGACTCTGACGCCTTTGACGCCTTCGAGTCGAGGTTCGAGGCGACCGATCTGAGCCTAGGAAAAGCAGCAGCAGCAGGGGATGATCCCTTTGCGTCGCCTTACAAGACGGCTAAGGGAGCCGCCGCCGCCGCCTCCTCCGAAAACGCCTTTGATAGCTTTGAGCCGTTTGTGCCGAAGCAGCCGGAGAATACGCCCTTCCACCAGGCGTCCACCGTTAAGGCGAGACCAGCGAAGGCGAAGCCAGCCAAGGTGAAGAAGGACTCCTTTGAGGACTCCTTTGATTCAGACGGCGACGAGGACTCTGAAGAGGAGGAGAACATCAAGATTGTCATTCGAGCAAAGATGAAGGACGACTCGGCGGGAGGGGAGGGCAGAGACGAGCCGCCGGCCATTGGTAAGTGGTTTGATGATTGCTTTTTGAACGTTTAATTTCACACTTTTTTCCCCACAGTTCCTCTGCTTCCACCGCCGCCCAAATCGCCTCGCCACCTTCCACTGCAACTGAAGCAGTCCTCAGAAGCTGCAGAAGGCGCAACTGAAGAAGAATCGGCGTCAGCCAACCCCGAGGACGCCATTCTCATGAGCTACCGAACGCCCTACACCGGCATCAAGAACAAGACGCGGAAGAACTTTGTCGACGAGGAGTTTGACCGCTTCTTCAACTCGGACGCCCGCGACACGGACAGCACTGGAGGAGGAGGAGGAGGGACGTTGAGCGGCGGTGGTGAAGAGGAGTGGCCGACCGCCTTTGGCGAGGCCGCCTCAAAATCTCGAACCGGAGGCGGCGGCGGCGGCGGCGACTCACCCGCCTCCCCACAGACGCCCCTCTACGATGAGGACACCTCACAGCCGCTGGAGGAGTTCCCGGCGCGGTACACCGGCGACGGCTGGGAGATGATGCTCCGCCACCCGGCGAAGAAGAAGCTAACGGCGAATCGCTACTGGAAGAAGGTCTGGGTGCGCTTCATCCCCGAGGGCTGCATTCTGCAGCTGTTCAACAAGCGGGAGGACGTGCAGCCCTTCCAGGAGCTGCCCCTGCAGGCCAGTTACTCGCTGTCGGAGGTGTGCGCCCAGCAGTACGACCAGTACGGGAAGATCTTCACCATCAAGGTGCAGTACATCTTCTACCGGGAGCGGGTGGGCGTGCGGCCGGGGCAGATTGCCAAGGTGATGCAAGGGCAGATCCAGTCGATGGGCGACTTTGCGCGGCTGGGCATGCCGGTGGAGCACGCGCCGCAGGTGAGCGAACTGCTGAAGATTGGCAGCCTCGACTGGGCGGAGGTGAAGCAGCTGGTGACGGCGGTGGAGGAGGCGATGTTCCGCCTGGCGGTGCACCGCGACCGGGCGCTCACCTACCGCACCGAGGAGATCCAGTGCGTCGTCCAGGATGAGCTGTACGTGGAGCAGTCGAAGATTGGCGTCATCGAGAAGCAGCTGGCCAGGGTGCGCGTCTTCTTTCTCGCCTTTCTCAACGGTAGGTGGTGTTGTCTGAAGTGTAAAGATGATGAAATCTAATTCCTGGTTACACCCTTTCTCCACCACCAGGCATTCCCGCCATCGAGGTGGGCGTCAACGACCTTCGCCGGCAGGGCAAGGAGGTGGTCGGCCGGCATGACATCCTCCCCGTCGTCACCGAGGAGTGGATTCGCGTGGAGGCGCCCGAGTTTCACGCCTGCGTCCAGTCGGAGGTCTTCGAGCAGTCGCAGGTGGTGAAGCTCATTCCCCCGGACGCCTGTCACTTTGAGCTGATGCGCTTTCGGATTCGGCCGCCGAAGAACCGGGAGCTGCCGCTGCAGGTGAGCGCCTACATGAACATCACCGCCTCGAAGATGGAGCTGAAGTGCGACATTCTGGTGCCGGGCTGCATCAGTCGCAAGCACGGGCAGATTCCCTGCGAGGAGATTGCCATTCGCTTTCACATACCGGAGTGCTGGATCTACTTCTTTCGCGTGGAGAAGCACTTTCGCATGGGCGCCGTGCACTCCACCAACCGGCGGTCGGGCAAGCTGAAGGTAAGTGGTGGTGGTGGTGGTGTTTTTGGGGGAAGGTTTTGTTTAAATCGGGTCTGATTCTAATGATCATTCTTTTTTAGGGCTTTGACCGCTTCCTCGGCACGGCGGCCAACCCCGAGCCGCAGCTGATCGAGGTGACGGCCGGCCAGGCAAAGTACGAACACGCATATCACTCTATCGTCTGGCGCATTCCTCGACTACCCAAGGATGGACAAGGTAAGCCATTAAAGAAGGTGGTGCACTTTGTTTTTGCAATTAATTTTTTAACCTTCTTCTTCTTCCACCCCCAGGAGCTTACACGCAGCAGTTCATGATTGTCCGCCTGCCGCTCTCCTCCTTTGACCGCATTCCCGAGACCTTCTACGACTACGTGCACGTGGAGTTTCACATGCCCTCCACCACCGTCTCCCACACCACGCTCAGATCGATCTCGATAGCGGCCGGCGGCGGGGAGAATCCGCCGGAGAAGTTTGTCCGCTACAATGCCAAGTACGAGTACAAGATTGCCCTCAGCATCACCTACGACGACAGCAAACCGGAGCCGGAGTACGTGGCCGCTGTGGCGCTCAACAATGGCTCGGTGAAGAGCAGTTCGGGAGGAGGTGGTGGAGGTGGTGGAACTTCGGAGACTGGTGGACATAGCAGTGAAGATGAGGATGAAGCGGTGGTTGAGGCGGGGCCGGGGGCGGTGGCCGCAGCTGTGGAGGTCGCCGAGTAGAAGTGTGCAAATGATGAAATCGATACAGCAATACTTTCTCTCTCTCTTCTCTCTCCGTTTTTCCTTAGCAATACACAACAACCACAAGTCATTGACCAGTTGATCTGGCCCAGATGCTGATTCTGCAGAGATGTGTCCCCTGTCGAATTGATCAATTTGTCAATCCGAACTTTTTCTTCTTCTTCTAGTCCCGTCTTTTCGCCTCAAGTCTGTTGACGAAGCATTCCTTTCTTTTCCTCTCCTCTCTCTCTCCTTCATCATCTTTTTCTCTGGTTCTTCAAGACGCCCACTGAATTAGCACACTGATCTCTCTCTCTCTCTCTCTCTCTCTCTCTCTCTCTCTCTCTCTCTCTCTCT
>JAALOO010000742.1_pt1 | contig 27216 bp, 23 predicted proteins | sample 7257641 | NCBI WGS metagenome assembly JAALOO01 (sample SAMN14085613, study PRJNA598686) | mite metagenome | biome: ENVO:01001000; feature: ENVO:01001002; material: ENVO:01001226; isolation source: single female mite from University of Michigan culture on fish food culture... ...
AGAGAGAGAGAGAGAGAGAGAGAGAGAGAGAGAGAGAGAGAGAGAGAGAGTGGAGTCGATGGTGGTGGTGGTGGAAGAAGACGACAGTGTGTGATCGTTGACACTTGAAGCAGCATCAGCAGCAGCCAAAATCCACTTCCAAACTCTATCTTGATGTTGTGGAGCTGGCAGGGAAAAACAGAAGCAACAAATGCTGCCAACATGGCGGTGATAGTGTGCTGTTGTTGTTGTGTAAGTGTCTTCTGGCGCAAAGGGCAACAGCAGAGAGGGCTTTCAGAGCTTGTTTAGTCTTGTTTTCGTTGTTGACGTCGATGCTGCTGATGGCAGAGGTGATACTCACACTTCACTGATGATCTCTGCCTTCGGTATCATCCAAGAAGATGAAGAAGAAGGAAATCACTGATGACAGTGTGAGGGCGACCTAAATGTGAAAGAGAGATCTACTCAAAATCAACTAGAAACTCAATGGAAAAGATGGTGTGTTGACGATTTACTATAACTGCCCTAAATGACAATAGGAGGACTACTAACGGTTTCTAAAAGAACGGTTTGTTAGGGAGTGATTACACAAGATTGAAGAGAAAGAGTGTGACACAGTGTTTCCACGCTAAGGGGCGTGGTGTTAAAATGTTTAAAATGGGGGGGAAAATTTAGAACCGAGAATTGAGAATTGAGCCCACAGAAGGTGGTGGGGAGGCAAAGACACTGCGGGATATTTAGATAGTAGTGTGGACGGAGTAGACGGGACTGAGCACAGGGCGACCACCTCCACGACTGGCCCGTCCTCGGTGGTACGACATTTGGGGTGGATTGCCATTGCCTCTGAACTGTCTTCCTCCTCCTCCTCGTCGGCACTCACGGGCAAAGTGTCCTAGGCCGCCGCACTTGAAGCAGGCTTGGCGACCATCACGGCCACCACGGTCACCACCACCACCAAAGCGACCGCGTCCACGTCCACGACCGCGGCCTCGACCACGGCCTTCACCTCGAGCAGGACGATTCTGATGGTCACCACCGTCGGCAATGGTCAGCGATTCGATGGTGGGAATCGGCAGTCCTTCTTGCTCCTCTTGCGCCTCTTCATTTTCTTCAGTTGAAGAAGCCTTTTCATTCTCCTCATCTTTTTCACTGTTTTCAGCTGAAGAGGCCTTTTCATCATTTTCCTCCTCCTCATTCTCTTCAGTTGATGACGCCTTTTCATCGTTTTCACCGGTTTCATCATTTTCTTCAGTTGAGGACGCCTTTTCATCCTCATCATCATTTTCAGTCTCTTCAGCTGAGGGGGCCTTTTCATGCCCTTCAGCGGAGAACCACGTTTCATTCTTCTCATCTATTTCATTCTCTTCAGCTGAGGAGGTCGCATTTTCATGATTCTCATCTTCTTCATTTCCTCTGCGAAATGGAGCGCCTCGGCCTCGGCCTCGGCGAGGGCCAAAGCCTCCACGGCGACGCGCTGACGAGACGAAAACACGACAGCTGTAGCGAATCATGCTGAAGATGAAGAGGATGAGGAGGATGAGGATGTGGATGGATATGGAGATTGGTTTTAGAAGAGAGAGAGAGAGAGCTGATGCTCAGGAGATAGTTCGAGAGAAGGCCAAGAAGAATATTCTGCGTTTTTTCTTTGCTTGGGCTTCGGAAGATGGCCACGGCAAAGAGAGAGAGAGATGAGAGCGTGTTGTGAAAAGCCCAAAAAAGCGCCCACGCTGCTTTTATACTGTTTTCTCTGAACGACCAGTGGTTACAGATTCTATGAAGGGAAAAAAGTTTTGTTTTAGTCTTTTCCAGAGTTTTCTGTGACTTTTTTTGCTTCAAGGTTTTGTTTCTATTTTTGGTCGTTCTTCAGTATCCTTTCAACAATCTTCGCCAACTTTCAGAAACCATGGCGGAGTTGGAAGCCGCTCTTCTGCCGTACAACTTTCGCAGCCTTCGGGCCTGTTTGCTGTGCTCTCTGGTCAAGGTAAGAAAACGCTTTTTTTGTTGATGCCTTTTTCTCGTTACTAACTTCAACTGTTGTTTTGATGCCAAGTCCTTTGACATGTTTGAGGAGAACGGCTGCGAGAACTGCGACCAGTACCTGGGCATGAAGAACAACCGCCAGATGATCTACGACTGTACGTCGAATAACTTTGAAGGGTAAGTCTGTCTTTGTTATACAGAAGTTTTAAGCAATGATTCGTTTGTCTCAGGATTATCGGCCTGATGTCGCCTCGGGATAGCTGGGTTGCAAGGTGGAAGAGGATCAGTAAGTAAAGATTTTGCAAAAAAAATGCCGCCTTTTGAGTTAATTACCAACTTTTTCTTCACTCTTCTAGCCCGAAACTGTCCCGGAATGTACGCGCTCACCGTCAGCGGCCATCTGCCTGAAGGAATCATCAACGGACTCAAGGAACGAGGCGTCGTCTACGGCATATGAGAGCAACACTAACAACAAGCCCTTTTCAATTATCCTCAACATCAAACTCTTATCACTCTATTTTTCTTTGTATCTTATGATCAACCCAAAGAGGTATCACTTTAAAAAGCAAGTGTTTTGCTGATGAGTATCACCCCCGGTCACCCATTAAAGACTGCTTCGACAATGCAATCTAATCACGTACCTAAAATCCATCGCTCAACAATGGGCAACAAAACACTTGATGATCGACTTTGACACCTTATCATCAGAAGGTATAAAACGAGAGTCTCCATTCTTTCCACTTTCCATCTGTTGTTTTGTTTTGCTGTTCTAAATTGCTACTGCAAAAAGATGATGATGAATTCCTTCGCAAAGTCTTTGCTCCTGTACTCGTTGGCTCTCTTTGGCCTGGCCTATGGCGCCGATCACCTCACCTTTAAGGATTGCGGTAAGTGTACTTTTTTTAAGTTTTTGATGATCACAACAAACCTCTCTCTTCGCAGGCGGCTCTATGATGCACTTCAAGAAGCTGGACATTGAACCGCTGCCGCTCGTCATCAGCGCCACCGGCAAGATCTTCCTCACCTCGGACGTCGCCCTGAACGCCGACCTGCCCGCCGATGCTGAGGTCACCCTGGAAATGAACAAGACGGTCACATTTGGGAGCAAGAAGTTCCAGCTGACCATTCCCTGCGTCGACGGCATCGGCAGCTGCACGGTGAAGGTCTGCGACGTCTTCAAGCTCTGGTACAATGACATCCTCTGTCCGCTGATCAAGGGCGGCGGTCACGGCTGCAGCTGTCCCATCAAGGTAAATTATACCTGCAGTTGGAGAACTTTTTTTGTACAAGTTCGAAAACACTAACTGAATCCTTTCTTTTTACCATTCAGGGAGGCAACTTTCTCAACCAGCGCACTGAGGTGAAGGCGCCGCTGAGCAAGCTGCGCAACCTGGCCTCGGCCATCGCCGACGGCGACTACTCCTTCCGCATCAGCGTGGCCGATCCAGCCAAGAGCAAGCTCTTTGGCTGCCTGGAGATGCAGATGAAGATTAAGGTCGAAAAATAGGATAAAAGTGAGAGAGAATGGTGGAGTAGTTCTAAAAAATGTACTAAACAAATAAAGCACACCACATTTTCGAACTGTCTGACTTGCACTTAAAAGCGCCGCTCCTTTCCCATTCAAGCGTTCTCGATGTACCAAATTCTCGACCAGGGGAAGAACTTCTTTGAGCCGCAGCAGCCGCGGCGGCCGGTCCGCGAGCACGTGCCCCTCTGGCTGCGCTGGGCGTTGATCTTCTTCATACTGACGAACATTGGCTCCTTCATCGCCACCACCGTCATCACGGTGATGAACATCGACGGCATCATCGAAAAGTTGGTTTCGAAGGGCCAGCTCAGCCACGAGGACCTGCGGAGGGTCAAGGTAATGATCGGTGATGATCTTTTGATGGTCTTTGTTTTGTTTTATTTAGATTTTTTGCCGACTATTTCCACCTTATCATCCTAGCAACATGAAGCCCGGCGGGCGCAGCTGATGGTGGCCACCACCGTGGAGGTGCTCATGGACGTCGTCGACCTCTTCAACGTCTTCTTCGGCAGCTACGCCGCCCACGTCGTCTACCTCGCCATGAAGATCCTCAGCGTCGGCCTGTGGACGTACACGCAGACGGCGGTGGGCGAATCGGCCCTCTGGATAATCCCGATCGGCCTCGCCATTTTAGTGGCCGTCGTCCTGCTGGAGTGGTTCGCCCAGCTTCGAAAATGTGCCCTAGTCGCGCTGATTCTGGTCGGCTCGGTGGCCTGGATCGCCGTGGTCACCCTGCGGCTGCAGCAGATCAGCCACGAGATTGCCGACGCCGAGGAGGAGATGACGAGGACCTCGGGGCAGACGGCGGACGGGCGGAAGGCGAAGGCGCGCCTGGAGGCGAAGATCAGCGACTGGGTAGGAGGCTTCTTCAGTTGACTATTTCCTCCAGGTTTTGCAAACACATTCTACCTACCTTTCTCCTGTCTCCTCTCTACAGCAGACCAGCCAACAGGAAATGGTGATCTACTCGGCGGCGATGCTCCTCTTCGGCACGCTCTCCCTCGTCGTCCTCTTCTGCCTGGCGGACTGCCTCTGTCTGGGCTTCACCGTGGCCTCCATGCAGCTGGTGGGCGTGTTGGCGTGGGTGGGCAAACTCCTCCTCACCGACCACGAGCCGCTGGACTTCTACTTCAGCGTGCCGCTCGCCTACTCCGTCCTCAGCTGTCTGGTGCTCTTCGGTCACCTCGGCCATGCGGTGGTGTTTGGCAAGGGAACAACCACTGATGAGCAACTACTGTCGGGGGAGAACCCAAACAGGACGGAGAAGACCGCCGCCGCTGGAGGAGGCGTGAAAACGAGGACCAAAGACAAGGACAAAGGTAAGGACAAAGGAGGCAACAAGAAGAAGGAGAAGGCGGCGGCGGCAAAGCCAAAAGGGGCAGCTAAGAAGAGGCAGCAACACTAACACGATGACATTTCGAACGATTAAACCAAGCACTGAATGGGATTTGGTTTTGCTTTCACGAGAAGTCGAATACGATTTGTCAGCTGTGAGTAACTCGAGACACTCTAGATGGCACTTGATTGTCCGGAATCGGATTCTGTGTGTCCGAATTCGACTAAGAGAACCAGCAAAAATCGCTTAACCATTTCAGTACTTTTTTCCCTCTTATATTTAACCAGCCCACTTCCTTCCTTCAGTTTAAACTTTCTTTTTGCTTTCAGAAATCAAAACTTGAAACGACGTCAAAACTCAGAGCTCCTCACTTCTCTCTCACTTGACTTTAAAAATCAGCAAGTAAGAAGGAAAAAATCCGCTTCCTAATCAAATAAACTTTCTCTTTTGCTTTTGCCCCCTTCGGGCCCCTCTGACCAGGCCTGGTCTGTCTGTCAACACTCTTTGTGCTTGTGTGTGTGTGTTTATTCAACCTATTGACCCTGCGGATGTGTTTGACTGAAGAGAAGAAGAAGTAGTAGAAGGTACACACAACAACTGCCACTGAGAAGAGAGAAACCCCCAAAGTGAGCTAAGCTGTGGCCGCCGCCGATTGAGTACTCGGAACACACACACACACGTAGACAAGCATGAAAACACTGCTGTTCACATGTGTGTCGGTCGGTCGGTCTGTTCCCAATTGGCAAACTGAGATGAGAGAGAGAAGTGAACTCTGGCTTTGAATATTCTCTCTCAGTGAGAGAAGTTAGCGGCGGCGGCGGCAGCACGTTTCAAGCCAGTTGGCCCGCATATTCGGCGGCGACGGCGGCCATTGACGTCAGCACTGACACAGTTCCCTCCATTTGGTGGAAGGGAATGAGAGATGCTAGCCTTCCTTGGTAATGGCTCTCTCTCTCTCTCTCATTCCTTCGACGTCGGTCCTTCCCTGGACTTGCCCCCATGTGCTCTCTTTCTCTCTCCATTTGCGAGTTCTTTGCTGGCCATTGTTTCAATTGCCTGCAATCGAGAGACTGCTGCTTCTGCTGCTGCTGGTGCTGGACAGACTAAAGGAGGAAATTCTTTTCCTCTTCCCTTTCTCTGGGTTTAATAAACTCGCTGCTGCTGCTGCTGCTGCTGCTATGATCTCTCTAGTGCAGTGTGTCTGTGTGTCACCAAAATAGATTCGCAGAATAAAGTAGGAAGGGGGAAAAACAGTAGCAGAGAGGGGAGTTCAACTTTGTGATGCTAACCTTCCAAAGTGCCCAGAGAGAGTACTATTGCCCATGTTCGTTGGCGGCAGCAGCTCGTTCGTTCGTTTTTTCGTTCGTCGTCGGCTGGTCATGTTCGGCCAACATGTACAACTGATGCCGCCGTTGCTGCTGCTAATCGAATTAGTCGCACGAAGTGCGCTTCTATTTGCTGCTGCCTTCCTCCTTTGCAGACTTGCTGGCTTTCCTTCTACTTCTTCTTCCTTGAGGCGCCTTTCATCGCCTCTTTAGCCACTGCTGCTGCTGCGGCTGCCGTTGAGTTATGAGCTGAAATGGAGCTCTGCTCAGCTATTCTATTCTCGGTGAACAAAACTAAAGAGAGAGAAAAGGAGAATTTGCTGTCGTTTCCGTTTTTCGGATTCTCTCTCTCTCTCTCTCTCTCTCTCTCTGTTTTGTAGTCCAGTTATGTTTTGTTGTCTGTGTGTTGTCCTTGCACTGTCTGCCTGACTGTGTGTGTGTGTGTGCACTAGCCAAATTGCTTGCGACCCCAGCAGATTCTTTCCTCCTCCTCCTCTTCTTCTTCTTTGTATTATTTAGTTTTCTTCTTTCCTTCTTTAGCAGTCAGCTTGACCTGACTCTGAAGTCTCTGCACTGTTTGTTGTCTTCCCTGCCCGCCTTTTCTTTCCTCATTCTTCCTTCTTTCTTTCTATTTCTAAAAGTAATGAGGAAGAAGAAGCGGAATTGTGTTCAGCAGCAGCAGCAGTTCCCGGTCATTTGCGGCGACGAGCCCTCTCTTTCTCGATTCGCTCATTCGCTCACTCACTTTGCCCCCTCCTCTTCCGTCGAACGCAAATTGTCGGTTTCTGTCTGAAGCTGTCAATCAAAGCAGGGAGAGAATAGATAGAAAAGAAAAGAGGAGGGTTGCGCAATTGCGGTAGTATTAAAAGAGGATTCAAAGACTTGCTCTTTTCTCTCTTGCACTTTTTGCAGTGTTCCACTAAGCCGTTTCATCCACGATCCCTTTCTTCCTTTCCTTTCTTCTCCAGTTTCACAGTTTCTGCTTTCTACTTTCTACTTTTTCTTTTCTTCTTTTCATCCCTTCTCCATTGCCATTACTCACAGCCTGGTGTCTTTGATGGCGGTGGTTGTACGTCAGCGGAGAGAGAGAGAGAGAGAGAGAGAGAGAGAGAGGCACTGTCACAGACACATAGACACACAAATTGGGGCCACTTAGTGGTAGGGGTGGGCAAAAAGAGGGAATGAACACAAAAGCAAAAAGAGAGAGTTTTGAGCAGCTTCTTTTCTTTTCCCCTCTATTTTTTGTTAGTGTTTTTGCCTCTTTTTCTGGTTTCTTTCTTTTTTCCTTTTTAGGTTGAAGCATTTTTTTGCTGTTGGCTGGTATTTTTAGCCGCCTGGCACGGAAGGCAGCAAAGGCGTCTAGGCCGCAGAAGAAGCAGCCTAAAAGCAGCAACATCAGCAGGAGAGCTGAAAAAAGTGGATTCCCTCTCTCGCTTTTTTCTGGTCCTGGTCGTTTTTACTTTTACTTTTTACTCTTTTTGTCTGTCTGCCTGCCTGCTTCATTCATTCTCTCTCTCCTTTGATCGATCTCGCTTCAATTGCCAATTTAGCTCTGCAGCAGCAGCGTCAGCGGCTTCATCGGTGGCGGCGGCGGCGGCAATTGAGGCGCGAAGCATGGCCCAAGCGATCGAGCGAGCACTTTTCCCGGGTAAAACACATTCTTCTACTTTTTTCCTGGTAGTATAGATCTTCTTCTCTTTCTCCTTCCACTGTCCACCTTTGTCAATCGTCCTGCGGCTGCTATATATGATCTGCAGAAGCAGAGGCAGATGATGATTATAAATAGCAGCAGCAGCAGCAGCAAGGCCGCCGTCTCGCGTACTCGTGCCCTTTGACCTTTACAAGCGACCATACCAGATCGAGTCACACACTGGTCACAGAAGAGGAGCATTAGTAGATTGTGTTGCTGATTTAGAAGTGCTGAGGTAATAGGTCATTCTTCACAAGCTCTCCTTATCTTGATCAGGCACTTGCACTGTCACTTGCATTTTTGTTGAACATGATCAAGTTTTATTTTTTCAGTAGTGGTGTGTTCATGTGCTCATCAGAGCATCCTCTATTGCTCTCTCCACTTCGCTCATTATTTCTGGTGCATCTAATTACCCTTTAGCTGCTGCCCTTGCCTTTGCCTCTGCCGCCAACTAATGACTAATGATTTAGTTATGATGATGAGTGGAAAGTGGTGGAGGAAGAACAGAAAAAGAACTTTGTGCCCAGTGTCTCCTAGTGAAAGTGTATTTTGTACTGCTGCTGGTGCTAGTGGTGATTACGATTATTGACTGGTGGAAAGGCCAAGAAAGAAAAGAAAGAAGAAAAATCATTGCAAAGTTTTTTGGGCCACCGAAATAACAAGATAAAGAGACAAGGCCCACCGAAATGAATGAATGACTGTATGAATGAATGGCGGAGTATTGACCACCTTTTCAGGCAAAACTTTCCCCTTCCCTTCCTCTTCTCCATCTTCAGAGCTGCTGATGCTACACTACTTCTGCCCTACTTATCGATTATCAGCAGAGAAAGAGGAGGAGAATGAGGGGGTGGTGGAAAGTGCAGAGTTATTCTTTCTTCAATTTAGTTGGGTTTGTCCTCTTCCTCTTCTTTCACCCTTTGGGGTAGAGGCACTTCGGAATGTTAGTCTGTGTCCTGTGTGGTGAGGGGTCGGTGCTGCTAGCGGAAGAAAGTTTGTTGTGTACGGCGGCGGCGACGGACATAGTACGAACGAATATTGCCCGCTTGGCTGAACCGACAGAGGAAGGGAAGGGAGAGAGAGAAAGAGACAAGCCGAAAATGGGCGCTAGTTAGTTAGTAGTCCTCTGCTGCTGCTGCTGCTGCCGTTCTCCTCTTTCTCTCTTCCACTTAGCCTTGTTCCAGGAACAGGCAGTTTTCTCTTCTTTTCCCTTTCTCTCTTTCAGTGTTACTCTGTTTCAGGCTTGTGTTGGGAGCAGCTGTGTGTGTGTGTGGTATCGTAGAAGCTGAGAGATGCTAGTGTGCTAGTGTGCTGGTGTGTCGTGGCTCGGGCGCCAACCAACACGCCAACCGAGATTGTCCGATTGCCGCCTGTCTGTCTCTCTTCTCTTCTCTCACTAGGTCTATGCTGGGCGCATGTGTTTGCCTAGTGTGTTGGTTGGGATGCAGCTGAAAGTGAAAGAGAGAAGAGACGACCAGACGGCAGACCAGAAAAGAGAAAGAGAGTCAGCTTCATTTCCATTCCAGTGCAAGGGGACTGCTGTCTGCTCAGAGACCGAGCGCCGAGTGGTGAAGATCAGCAGCAGCAGCAGCAGCAGCAGTAGAAGACTTTGCCTTTCCTTTTCTATTTCTAATTCTCACCAACACTCATTCACCATCTCATCTCATCTGCAATCATAATCTTTAATCTGTGCACTCATTCATTTCCCTTTTTCCACTAGTGAGACTACCTACCACTTTTACCTGAGAGCTAATCTGAGCAGTGAATTAAATATTTACATCGAAGCAAAAGCAGAAACAGGGCAAAGATGGCAACTCAAGGCTGGCAGAAAAAGAGCTAGTGAAAGAGAAGAAGAGGAGGAAGAGGAAGAGGAAAAGGTAATCGAAGCCCCCTCACCGCAAGTGCCCACAAATCGGAGGGATTTGGACGAGGAGAGAGCAGAGGAAGTTAGTGCCGGCGGATTTCGGTGTTGCTGCTGCAGCGGTGGATTTTAAGCTGTTATCATCAGAGCTGAAAATCTTCTGCAAGCGTTCTAACCTGTCAAGGACGGAATTTCCTCGATGGACCAATATCAACCACAACAGCAGCATCATGGGAGCAATGTACAGCAGCACACGGCCACTGTACACCACAACGCCGATCCTCAGCAGCAGTACTCGAGCAGTATGGCCCATCACAGGCAGCCACCGCCCATACCACCGCAGCCCTCAGCCTCCGCCACCGCCTCCTCTGCTGGTCACCACCACCACCTTCCCACCTCGAGGATACCATCTTCCGCTCGAGGAGGAGGAGGACCGTACGGTCCCGGACAGCCACCGCCCCTTCCGCCGCCGCCACTGCAAATGCTGCCTCAACACCACCACCCTCACCTTCAGTTTTCCTCATCATCATCAGCAGCAGCCAGGCAGCAGCAGCTGCACAGCTCGAGACCTAGCCTCAGCTTTGATGATAGCCAGCTGCTGTACGGCAGCAGCAACAACAGCGGCCAACAACACCACCTCCATCACCAGCAGCACCAAAAGTCGAGGGAGTACCATCACTCGCAGCAGCAGTCCCTGCAGCAGTCCCAGCAACCCAATCATCACCACCACCACCACCATCACCACCAGTACCCTCAGAGTGAGCCCCAGCAAACAATGTACTCTCAACAACAACAGCATCAGCATCACCACCAGGGAGGCAACTCCTTTAGCGCCTCACATTCGCTTCACGGCAATCACGTCGGAGGAGGAGGAGGAGGAGGCTCTTCAGCGACGCTTCAACGTCGGCGGCGGCACTCCTCCACCTCAAGGCTTAAAACTCTTCAACAGCAGCAGGGACAGGGTAGTACCTCGAGGCATCACCACGGCCACCACCACGGCCATCACCCTCCCCAACACCACAGCTCCAGCAACTTCATCGCCAACATCACCAATAACTTTATGAGTTTCGGAGCGCCCTTCCTCTTCGACTGGCGCCTCTTCTGTGAGAGAGGTATTGATTTTTAGTTTTGATCAATTTTCTCTTTGTTTTGGTTGAAAAAACAAACGTTGTTTGCCTTTGCAGGTCAACCTCGGTACGTGCACAAGCACGACGGCGATGGTCTGAGGGTGGACGAGTGTGAGGCCCGCTTTCTTTCGAAGCAGATCGCCGAAGAGGAGAAGGCCTCGGTGAATGCCATCTCCGATGAGGAGGGGGAGGGACAGTCGGTCTCGGGAGGAGGTAGAAATAGCCAGCTGAACAATCAGAGGCGGAGCCAGCGGCCGGCTGGTAATGCAGGTAAGGTGGAAGGAGGAGTTGTTTATAATTTCTAAAAAGCCAATTTCATAAAAATCTGTAAACTCCTGCAGCGGCCAACGTCGAGTGCCTCGGCTCGGTGCGCAAGTCCGGCTTCCTCTCGGTGAAGAAGTGGCTCATTCGCAAGAAGACCTCACTGGAGTTGGCGCGGAAACGTGGCTGGAAGGGGTGAGCCTGATCAACTCTTGTAACCTCGTCCTTAATCTTCTCCCTTAATCTTCCTAGGTACTGGGTCTGCCTGAAGGGCACCACCCTGCTCTTCTACCGCTGCGACTGCGGCGACCGCCAGTCGGGCGGCGGGCACATCATCGAAGCCCGTCCTCGCCACCTCATCTTCGTTGACGCCTGTCTGGTGCAGGCGATTCCCGAGCACCCCAAGCGGGACTACGTCTTCTGCCTGTCGACCGCCTTCGGCGACGCCTACCTCCTCGACGCGCCCTGTCTGGTGGAGCGGGACCACTGGATAGCGGCCATCCACTGCGCCTGTGCCGCCCAGCTCGCTCGCAGCAGTCCGCGGGCGGTGGTCAGCCACGTCCTCCACTGGGAGATACGCCGTCTGGAGGAGGCGGTGGAGTTGGATGAACGGGCGCGGGCCGAGTCGGAGAGCATCATCGCGACGGCCCTCGCCGCCGGCTCGATGACCGCCTCCGAGGCGAAGCAGCGGCAGCAGACGCTGCTGCAGGCGATCCACCGCCTGGAGGAGAAGGTGGAGAAGAACCGGACGGAGATCTTTCGCTTTCGGGCGTACCTGGCGGCGTAAGTGGTTTGGTTTGGTTTGGCTTGTTTACCATCTTTTGGCTATTTTAACCCTTATTGGTCAACTTTTTGGCTCTAGACTGATCAGCGACGAGGACCCGAATCCGAAGACGCTGCTCTCGCAGACCACCAAGCGCTCGAAGATGCAGCTCAATAGGCTGGGCGTCTTTACCGTTTCCTCGCTTCATGGTGAGTTTTTTTTACCCTGATTAAGACCTTCTTTTTAAATCGAAACCTTTCTTTCCGTTTTCAGCTTTCAACTGCGCCAAAAATCCGACAATCATCGGCAACCTGCTCGCTCGATCACGGTCCACCGAGGAGGGCCTTGACCAAGCGGCTGCAGCTGCTTCAGCAACAGCCGCCGCCTCTTCTTCAGCTGCAGACCCACCACCGCCACCACCTTATCCGTCCGTGAAGTCGCCCGTGCTTTCCTCCTCTTTCCCTGTAGGACATCACCTCAATCAGAAGGAGGTGCGCACGGCGGTCACCGTGAAGATGCTCAACGGCGAACTGGCCAGCATGGAGTTCAATGCGGGTCTTTCTGGGGACCAGGTACTGGGGAAGCTGCTGCCGGCGCCCATTGCCCGAGACTACTATCTACGGAGGATGAACACGGCGGCGGCAGAGGAGGGGGCGGTCAAAGAGGGAGGACCAGATAATGTCGCCCAGGAAGAAGGGACTGCTGCTGCTGCAGCCGCTCAACAAGACCCGTCTATTTCGACGAGTAAACAAAAACAAGTCGTTTTCAAGCGCCATGAGACGGTGCTCGACCACGCCGGTCAGACGCTGGAGATTGTGCCCAAGGTGAGCCTTTTGAAAAAGTTTTTTTCTGTAGCAGCAAAAGCTAACCTCTTTTTCCCGCCAGAAAATGTTCACCTGCGAGATGGCCCGCGACTGCACCGAGGAGCTCTTTGGCTTCAGCGTCGAGGCGGAGCTGGTCTCCGACGACCTGCTCGTCTACGTCAGCCGCGTAGAGCACGGCTCGCTGGCCGCCGCCCAGGGCCTCCGCCGCTCCGATGAGATTGTGGTGATAAACGGGGCGCTGGTGCAGGACCTCGACATGATGTACGTCGAGTCGGTGCTGCAGGAGGAGCTGCAGCTCTGTCTGACGATCCGCTCGGCGAGGGAGGAAGGCGGCGGCGGCAGTGGAAGTAGCCGACCGAGCAGTCGCTGTACGGCGGCCAACGCCCTCTGGGGAAGTTTTGGAAGTTCGGCGGTTGGAGGCGAGAACTTCCTCCCAGGCTCAGCAGCAGCGGCAGCGGCGGCCGCCGCAGCGGCTGACCTCCTCCTCGACCTGCCCTCCACCGATGAGCTAATCGAGTCGCTGGTTTGTCCACCACCACCACCGATCGACGTCTCGCAGATGATCCTCTCGGAGAAGCAGCTGAGCAAGTACATCGTCCCCAAGGTGGACAACTACCTCTTCTCGCCGACAGACGCTTCAGCAGGGGGAGGTGGCAGCTCTAAACATCGCTACGGAAGGGGCAGCTTCTCCGGAGAGGTGGGCCGCTCTAGTACCATTCACCGCTCAAAGTCAAAGTCGGGCTCGAAGTCTTCGGAGCACACGCCCAGGCCGCATTCGGCGGCTGCGGTGGGCAGCTACAAGGCCTCTTCAGGAGGTGGTGGTCATCACAGTGGCGGTCACCACCATCACCACCATCACCACGGAAGCGGTGGGCAGCACCACCCGGTGGTGAAGTGCACCACTCCGGGACCGGGAGGAAGTTCTGCTGGTGGTGCTTCTGGTGCTTCTGGCCCTTCGGGATTGCTTTCTGGAACTGGAACTGGCGGGCACTGCACTCAGAGTGGCTGCACCAGTACGACTCGCTGTCACCATCACCACCATCACCACCACCACAGCAGTACGAAGCACATCTACCACATCACCGATCCGCAGACGCACCTGTACGGGCTGTTGGAGCAGCACCTGCTTACACAACCGCCGCCAGCAGGAGGACCAGTTTTGGCTGAAGAGGTCATTGGTGGTGGTGGTGGACCTGCCACAAACATCACCGCCTCCACTGATCCCTCTTTGGTGGCCGCAATGAACGTCATCGGTGGGGATTTGGGCGTCTCCGCAGCAGCAGCAGCAGAGCCTCTTTCTTCTCTTCAGCCAACTGGGGATGATATTCTACAGCCAACGTTGATTACCACCGAGCAAACTTCTACAGAGCTGCAGCAGCAGACGATCATCGATCAGACTTCAACATCTGCTTCGGTAATCGTTGACATACAACAGCAGCAGCAGCAGGAGACGATCACCCTCAGTCAGCAAATGGCCGACCTCAGTCTTCAGCAGCAGACTGCTCAATCAGCAGCTGCTCTTCAGGGTGATCCCAACACCTCGACCATCTCCTCGTGCATCTCCTACGGGCCCACTGAGATCACCAACGACAAGCTGCGAAAGGTGGTCCACGAGCTGCTGGACACGGAGATCACCTACTGCCAGGCACTCGATCAGCTGATGACCCTCTACCTTGATCCGCTGCTGAAGAGCTGCACGCTGAGCCCGAGCGACGCCCGCAAGCTGGTCGGCGCCATTCCGCAGGTGATCATCACGCAGAATCAGTTCCGCGAGGACCTCACCACCATCATCAACCTGGACGAGCTGAACATCGAGGGCATCGCCAAGTGCTTCCTCAACTACTGCAATGACTTTAAGAACTACTCGGTAAGAGCTGTCTGCTGTGGTTTTAGAACTATCTTTGATGATAAAAATTTTCTTTTTTCTACTTCAGACGTTTTGTGCCTCCCACACGAAGGCGGTGAAGCTGCTCGCCGACGAGAAGTCCATCCTCCACGAGTGGCTGACAAAGCGAACGAAAGTGGGCGGAAAAGGCGGACAAACTGGGCACCCTCTGAACAACATGTACTCCCTGGAGTCCTATTTAATTCGACCAATACAGGTAAGGCAGTTTGGTTTCAGTGATTTTTCATCATTCTAATCCTTCTTTACCATCTACAGCGCATATTAAAGTATCCTTTGCTGTTGGCGCAGATAAAGACGCTCTGTCCGCGCGAGTCGCCGCCCTTCTTTAAGATCAACGAGGCGTTGAGGGCAATTGAAAGTGGTAAGTAATGGAAGATGTGTTTTTGGAAGTGGACTTACATTTAATGATTTAGTCGCGGAGCACATCAACGAGATGCAGCGCATCAACGAGGAGTACGGCTCCATCTTTGAGAACCTGATTGCCAGCACAACCAAAAGCGGCGGCGGTGGCTCGAAGAAGACCAGCGTCTACGTCTTTGACCTGACGCCCATCTCGCTGATTCACGTGAGTTGGAAGCAGTTTTTTGTATTGCTGTTCTTAAACATTTAATTTATTTCAATTTTTTTCTACAGTACGGCGGCGTCGACTGGCTGAACTCGATGGAGTTCCTCGGCAAGAGCTTCCGCAAGTCGACGGCGAGCAGCGGCGGCATTCACCTCCACTCGATGTGCTTCGTCTTTCGACAGTGCGTCGTCTTCCTCTGCAAGGAGACCATTCGCACGGGGAAGCACTCGAAGAAGGGCTCCTCCTCGAACACCACCTCCGACATGGAGATCATCCGCCACCAGGTGCTGATCCCCGTGGCGGAGGTGCAGGTGCGGGCGTGTCCGTCGGCCAGCGACCACGAGGCGGACTTTCGCTGGGAGCTGGTGCAGCTCAAGTCGAACCAGCAGGCCGGGAAGCGGTCGGAGAAGATCTTTCGCCTGGGCAATAGGTGAGCTATTTTAGATGAATTTTAGTTTGTTTACATTTTATTTCTCACACCTTTTTCTATTTCTATTTCTACACCTACTCCACCACCACCACCTACAGTACAAACGAGTACCGGAACGCCTTCATCCGCAACATTCGAATGATCATTCGCGAGGACGTTCGTCGCATGGACGTCATCAGCAGCAACAGCGGCGCCCGGCCGGTGTCCACCGGGCGGGCGGAGACCAGCCCCACTGGAAAGCGACCTGTCGATGGCGATGGAAAAAGCGGGGGCGGCAAGAAGACGATGGTCTCCTTTGCCAGCACACAGAACCTCAGCAAGTGCGGCTACTGCGGCGAGGACCTCAGTAAGCTGATGAAGAAGGGCGGCTTGTAAAGACAATTGCTGCTGCTGCTGCTTTGTAGTCCTCTCCATCATCATCATCCTCGTTCTTTCAATCAGCAATTTACACCACTTTTCGCTCTTTCATCCTCTCATCTTCCCCTTCTTCATCTTCTTCCCTTCACCTTCTCCACCCACCCACCATTGTGATCTCGTGATTTGCACTCAATCTCCCCTTCTTCTCTTCTTCTTCACCTTCTCTCGTGTGATCTCCAAACTCCCTCATTCCTTTTCTGTCTTTTTCTTCTGCCACCGTTTACCTTTTTGGTGCCACACTACTTCTTCTTCTTCTACTAGTGAGATCATCGCCACCGTTTCTTCTTCTTCTTCTTTTCACCAAGAGTACAACCTGTTAAGCTTTTTGTTTCGTGTCAACACACCCTCTCGACAACCCTGCTCTGCTAATGCTGTTATACACTGGTTAACTGATGACTTTTCTCAACCTCTTCGGACACTGGATCAAACATTTTTTGTGGGAGTCCAGTTGTTTTCATCGACTCAACTTTACCTTCAACTTCACCGTCATCACCACCACCATCACTCTCTACTCGTTCCCGTCCGTTCTCACCATTTTATTTTCTCTTATACTCTCAATCCTTTGTTTTGTTCTGGCCAGTTGTAGGAAGTCAACTGATAGTTTCCTTCAATTTATGAAGTTCAGCGCAATTTAGAACTGCTATGTTATGTTGTTATGATATTATGTTCTACTCTGTTCAACTCACTCAAGCCTACACAATCCGCTCTCTCTCTCTCTTTTAGAAGCCTCTTTTTAGCCTCTCTTCTTCTTCACCTTCACCTTCGCTACTACCGCTCCTGCTCAGGCCGTGCTCGTGTTCAACTCTCGTTCCTTTACAAACGTGGTACAACACGATCATGGTCACCCCAAAAGCCCAAAACCAAACCAAACAAACAAACCTCCTTTGCTCTTACTCTTCTCTCATCTTTTTTGGATCACTGATATGTTAGAGATGAGGGTGGGGGAGGCAAATTCCAGAACCAGTCTTTCAAAACTATGTTCTTTTTCTCTCTTTGATTCCTACGGCACCCACAAACAAACCACTTGGCAATACACACCAGTACAAATACTTACTCACCGACAATACTCTACTGCAACTACTACTGTAACACTCAATCGGAACTCACACAACTTGGCCACCAACTCGTGAACACACCATCAGTCTTTCCATTTTGAATCTCTCTCTTTTGCCCTCTTTTTCTGTCTTTTGTTTTGTTTGCAACTTCTTTTTGACTGTATTTTTGTACACAGATTTACACACAACCCAGACACACTGACACACACTAAACTCCAAGTTAACTTCAAGTAGCCGATGGTTTCAGCCGACGTTCTTCTAACCAGAGGCAAAAATGTATGCTATACATTCTCTGCGCACCACGTTATGACCATCTACGACACCAACCTTGCCAAACTTCTTCTCCTTATTTGGAATGTGTGTGACTTCAAACTCCTTTGTTGTTATTGTTGTTCTTGTTGTCGTTGACTCAAGATGCTTGCTACCTTGATCAACTAGATGAAAGGAAAGTGATGAAAATGTATTCATAAAGCCTAAACTCACAGAGCCAAACTTACCTGATGCCAATGTTTTCTCTCTTTTTCTTTCTCAATCTCAATCTCTACTTCTTTATAACTTCTTCATAGGTTTTTTGTCAATTATTTTCTTTTCTTTTGTTATGTTATACTCTTACTTGGCAAAGACACACACACACACCACATTCTTCAAACACACTCCTAAAGCAGCATGGTTTGATGTTGCTGATGATGAGCAATATAGTGTTGGTACAGAAATGAACCTTCTTTCCCCCCTCTTCTTTTCAAAAAGCAAATAAAGCAAACCAGATTCTTCTTTTTACTTGAGTTTTGTTTCTTTTATTGGGAGAAGGCGGTAGCGAAATTCAAATCTCCGTCCGTCACTGCCTCTGCGGAAGGGTGGACGACCAAAAAAGAATGTTTGTCACGTGGGTTTGTTTACCAAAACAAAAAAGAACTTTCATTTCTTTCAGCGACCAAGAATAAAAAACTAGAGAATCTGGTATCTCTTTTTTTATTTTCTTCTGCAACTTTTAACAGTGACGTCGGCTGAAAGGTTCTTCAGCTTTGTAGCTCAGTCAGCCGGCGGCGATGCAACAACCATGATGCGATAAAGGGAGACGACCAGTCTCGTGCATTTGCGATAAGGTTGTGTGAGTTGCATGATGAGATGATGATAGAGCGACGACGACGACGACTGAAGGACTTCTTCCACTTTGGCCAGGAGGCAATCTCTCTCTTTTCTTCTCTCTCGGCGAAGAGGATCAAGCATGCTGGTGGGGTAAGCAAGCAGATGTTGTGGAGGAACAAGAGAGTTCATTTTTATTTATCTGAACTTGTGGATCTTTGCCGCTTTTTGCAGCAGCAGCAGGTCGAATCAAGTCACCAAGTCTTTGCAGCAGACGAAAAATCTGAAGGAAAGGATCGCACTGACCCAAACTGCACTGCAACAAACCACTAGTCGTCGACTTTGTTCCTTTGAGCTTCAAGATGCTGTGAAGTTTTTCCCCACACTGTGATTGAACCGAAAAGTGCAACTACAAATTCAAGCGTTATCGCTATAAAAACAAGCCCCTTGTGTCGGCTACTGTTTTCCCTGTTTTCAGTATTTTCATTGCTTGTCATTGAGCGTTTCGGCTACAGAAAAAAATGGCCCACGGATCCTCCCATTCATCAAGCTCACCGAACGTCGGTCCCGCTTTGACCGGAGTGATTGATCTGCTTGCAGGAACCGCAGGTACCTTTGTTGAAATTCATTCAACGAATTTCTAAACCACTTTCTATCTTTCCAGGCGGAACTGCCAATGTGCTGGTCGGCCAGCCGCTGGACACCATCAAGGTGAAGATGCAGACCTTTCCACATCTGTACAGCAATACGGTCATCTGCTTTCGGCAGACTCTTGCTAAGGTGAGCTGTTCTTTTTTGTTGTAAGTCTTTTTGTAATTTTAATCACCGACGGTCATCATCATCATCAGGACGGCATCCGCCGAGGCTTGTACGCAGGCACACTGCCCGCACTGGCTGCGAACATTGCCGAAAATTCGGTCCTTTTCTGCGCCTACGGCTTCTGCCAGAAGCTGGTGCAGGCGGCCACACAGAAGGACTCCTGCAATGCGCTGGAGAATGCCACCGCGGGTATGTGCCGTTGTTCGTGCACGCTTCGCTAACTTCTCTTTTAGTCTAATGTGCGGTCCATCTCTTTTCTTTTGTCTTAAATCTTCCCCTTCTTCTTCTTGTAGGCTTCCTCGCCGCCTTCTTCTCCTCCTTCACCCTCTGTCCGACTGAGCTGATCAAGTGCAAGTTGCAGGCACTTCGAGAGACGGGAACGGCGTCAATGTAAGTACGGAGCCCTGTTTTTTGTTTTATACAGAGCTGTTCCAGGTTACACTTTAGCACCGCCGCTTCTTCTTCTTTTCATCATCACACCACTAATGTTCACGCTTTGTTAACGTTCTTTTGTTGTTTCTGTTTTAGTGGCGCATTCAAGCTGACGGGAGACATTCTTAAGGCGGAGGGTAAGGCTATTTTTGGTGTTCTTTTTGTTTCTATTTTATTCACCTATATTTCCCATTCTCCGCCAGGCGTGCCCGGCCTCTTTCGTGGCCTCACCTCGACGATGTTCCGCGAGATGCCGGGCTACTTTTTCTTCTTTGGCGGCTACGAGCTCTCCAAGTCGATGCTCGTCTCACCGGCCGACCCCGACCCGAACAATCTCGGCCTGGTAAAGACCACCATCGCCGGCGGCATCGGCGGCATGTGCCTCTGGACGTCCATCTTTCCCTTTGACGTGGTGAAGTCGCGCATTCAAATCGAGTCGAGCACCGAGTCGATGACCAGCGTCCTGAGGAAGGTGGTGAAGACGGAGGGCGTTCGTGGCCTGTATAAAGGGCTGACGCCGACGCTGCTACGCACCTTTCCCTCCACGGGGGCGCTCTTTGTCGCCTACGAGAACACCAAGTACTACCTGACGAGAGCGGCCAGCTAAGGTGGTGGTGACTGGTACCATTTTGGAAATTTGTCAATTGCAGTCAGGTTTCTCTTCATCAGAGAGAGAAGAGAGAACCGAATGTAGGTCACCGCTCACCGCTTTGACCTTTTGTTATCTTTCTTGTTGATTTAGTGTTTTACCTATTTTTTATACCATTTTCTTGCTGTTATTTATTCTCATCTCTATCTAAGCCATTCTGAACATTGAAATGATCTAAAAAGTTTGGAGATAAACAAAGCTAAAACATTTAAAAGTTGCACTTTTACGCGCTCGACCACCGCCAAGTGCAGTACGTCCTCTGTGGAGGGCAGCACTGGGCACGTGCCGCGCGGCCGCTTTTTTGCCAGCTGCTTCTGCTGCTTCTGCTGCTGCTGCTGCAGCCGTTTTCAGCTGACTCTCACTCTCTCTCTCTCAGTGTGTCTTGTGAATTGTGCCAGGTTGCACACTTTTCTTTTGCTGATTGCTCAATTCCCAGCCAACACTTATTCTGCCGAACATTACAGCAATTTCAAAGTCGAACTCGCCGAACTTTTTTCTATCAGTTCTCACCGCAGAAGCCTTGGTGACCACGAACTCTATAGTCTAGTCGAGACTAGAGTATTTGTACTCACCTTCACTACGTGGCTTTCCAGAGCGCCTTTCTCACTTTAAACTTGTGATTCAACTTTGCACCAACAACCTTTTCTAGCCAACCCTCTTCAACAATGCCTTCCGACCAGAAGAAGCTTCGCGATGCGAAGAAGAAGGCGATGGCCAAGACGAAGCACGTGACGAAGAAGGAGGCGGCGGAGGAGGAGAAGCTGCAGACGCCGCCAAATGGAACTGCAACTCCTTCCGGTGAGCAAACCAATGGCTTTTCCACGTCGAAGACCAACGGCGGCACCAACGGCCTGAACAAGACCGACGAGGAGGAGCTGGTGGCGAAGCTGGAGCGCGACATGCAGCTGAACGCCGAAGCGCGCTCTTGCACCGGTGTGCTGGGCATTCACCCCCGTTCGAGGGACATCAAGATCGAGGGCTTCTCCATCACCTTCCACGGCGCGGAGATTCTCACCGACACCAAGCTGGAGCTCAACTGCGGCCGTCGCTACGGTCTGATCGGTCCAAACGGTAGCGGAAAGTCTACGCTGCTCTCCGCACTCGGCCGTCGTGAGGTTCCGGTTCAGGTAATGTTTACTTCTTTTTTGTATCACCAATGAGTTCTAAATGTACCCATGCACACACTACACAGGACCACATCGACATCTACCACCTGACCCGAGAGTGTCCGCCCTCGGAGAAGACCGCCCTGGAGGCGGTGCTGGACGTCGATCAGGAGCGCGTCCGCCTGGAGGCGCAGGCGGAGGAGCTGGCGCAGTACCAGGACGACGCCAGTCAGGAGCAGCTGATGGACATCTACGAGCGCCTGGACGAGCTGGAGGCGGACAAGGCGACGGCCAAGGCCAGCTTCATCCTCAAGGGCCTCGGCTTCACCAAGGCCATGCAGGCGAAGAAGTGCATGGACTTTAGCGGTGGCTGGCGGATGCGCATCGCCCTTGCTCGGGCGCTCTTTGTCAAGCCCCATCTGCTGCTGCTTGATGAGCCCACTAATGTGAGTAGTACTGATAATACCGATAATGATCTCTGTACCATCTGACCATCCTTTCTTCTGTCCCCCCTTAGCACCTCGACCTCGACTCGACGGTGTGGCTGGAGGAGGAGCTGAAGAACTACAAGCGCATCCTGGTGATCATCAGCCACTCGCAGGACTTCATGAACGGCGTCTGCACGAACATCATCAACCTGGACAAGAAGAAGCTGAATCTGTACACGGGCAACTACGACGCCTTCATCAAGACGCGGGACGAGCTGCAGGAGAACCAGATGAAGCGTTACAACTGGGAACAGGCGCAGATTGCCCACATGAAGGTAAGCTGTTTTTGATCGTTTGGCTGGATCGTTTGATTCGATTTTCGGCCATTTCATCGCAACCATTTCGCGATGAAATATCCGCCTACCTTTTGATTTTTATTTTGCTTACCATAATTTCTTCTCTCTTCCTCCATTAGGATTACATTGCCCGCTTCGGCCACGGCTCTGCGAAGCTCGCCAGACAGGCGCAGAGCAAGGAGAAGACGCTGGGCAAGATGGTCGCCGCCGGCCTGACGGAGAAGGTCGCCGCCGAGAAGAACGTCTCCTTCTACTTTCCCTCCTGCGGCTCCATTCCGCCGCCGGTGATCATGGTGCAGGACGTCAGCTTCCGCTACAACGACAAGACCCCGTACATCTACAAGAACCTCGAGTTTGGCATTGACCTCGACACGCGGCTGGCCCTCGTCGGGCCGAACGGCGCCGGCAAGTCGACGCTGCTGAAGCTGATCTGCAACGAGCTGATCCCCACGGACGGCCTGGTTCGGGTGCACTCGCACCTGAAGATTGCCCGCTACCACCAGCACCTGCACGAGCAGCTGGAGCTGGACATCAGCGCGCTGGAGTACATGCTCAAGTGCTTTCCCGACGTGAAGGAGAAGGAGGAGATGCGGAAGATCATCGGCCGGTACGGGCTGACGGGCCGCCAGCAGGTCTGTCCCATTCGACAGCTCAGTGACGGGCAGCGCTGTCGGGTGGTCTTTGCCTGGCTCGCCTGGCAGGTGCCCCACCTCCTGCTGCTTGATGAGCCTACTAATGTAAGCGTTTTGATGAGGTGTTTGCAGATTTAGAAATGCTTATCTTTTTGCTATTTTAATTTTCGGCAGCATCTTGACATGGAGACGATTGACGCACTGGCCGATGCGATCAACGACTTTGAGGGTGGGCTGGTCCTGGTCAGTCACGACTTTAGGCTGATTAGTCAGGTAAGGAGAGATTGAAGAGGTAGTTGAGGGATGTTTAATGACCAAAAAATTCTTTGTTTTCTAGGTCGCCCAGGAGATTTGGGTCTGCGAGAATGGCACTGTCACCAAGTGGGAGGGCAGCATTCTCACCTACAAGGAGCACCTTCGTGAAAAGGTATTAAGATGATGAAGGATTTTTGTTTGTTGTGCTCTTTTACTGACGATGATATTTTTGGTAACTCTTTCCACAGGTTCTCAAGGAAAACCGAAAAGCGCTGAAAGATCTTTAAAATCTTTTTAACCGCCTCCACTTACTCTCTCAGAAGAAACAACTCCCGCTAACCCCGCTGAAACCGTTGATATGTACTCCTTTACTCCAACTTTTTCTCCTCTCCCTCCTCCTATTCCTTTCCTAAATGCTCTAGTATTTTTACGAATTGCTGTACATTTTATATAATAATGCTGCACACACACACAAAAGACACTTGGTGGTGAAGACAAACAAATAGACACACAAACACAAACAAAGATATGCTAGGCTATTTATTTCAATTGATAGACACACTGTTTTAATTTAATTATTATACTCTGCTCTTTTTACCTTAATAATTAATGAAATGGATGATGATGATGATGATGTGTTGAAGATTGCTGAAATGCTATTGTTGATGATGATAGGAATATTCTCAATAAATGCCACTTTGTAATTGAGTGCAACACTGTAGCAGCACATAGCATAGCAACCGAAACGATATTTTTGTTTCGATTTCTATTTGCGCAAAGGGGGCGCTCCTCATTGGTTGGTTGCCACCTGTTTCCAGTCATCATCATTCGCTGAGCTGAAAGTCGCTGTCGTCCACTTTTCTATAAATACACAATGACTTTTAGTCCACTTCATTCTTCCTCCTTCTTGCCATCCCTTCATCTCTTTACTTCGATTTTCCGTACACTGCCAAGGGCTCAATTCAATCTTCCAATTCAAATTCAGCCTTCCATTCATCCATTTTCAACAACCACAACAAAAATTACTATGATGAAAGTGACCACCATGACCACGATCTTCAACGACGAAAAGTTCCACGACAACGACCACATCTCTGAGGAGTTGCTTGAGGACGTTTTTGAGCAGATGAAGCGTCAGAATCGCAACCACGTCGACAATGAGCTGCGTCTTCACCGAGGCAGGTTGGGCTGCACCAAAATCGGCTATTTCGGTAAGAACGGTTTCGATTTCGATTTTGAGCTTCAACTTCACGATTTCCATTTCCATTTCCATTTCTCGTTTAGACTCTAAAAATGGCCAGCTCCAGAACTACGGCGCCCACTCCTTTCTCCTCTTTCGAAATGCCTTCGACCCGATCGGCGACACCGCCCGGGAGATGTTCAGCATCGGTCGGGCCCTGCACCTGAGCCGATCGGTGCGGCACCACGCCCTCGAGCTCTACCACCGCCTCTTTGCCACGCTGCTGGAGACCGCTTTTAAGGACAACGACAACACCGCATCGTGTTTGACGGACTACGAGCGCCAGCTGCTGCCCCAGAACTGCCACCACCTGGACTTCCGACACTTTGACCGGAAGATCAACCGGATGATTCGGCTAGGGCACCGCTTCGACAGCCTCTACCTTCAGCTGCTGTGGGAAGATGAAGAGGAGGATGAGGAGGTGGATTGGGGTGAGGATGTGATGAGCGAACTCGCCCGAACACTTTGCCTGGCCGCCTGTCTGATGCTGGCCTCCAAGCTGCACAGCATCCGCCCCTGCAGAAAGCCGCTCCCCAAGCTGGGCCGACGCCTGCGCCGATGGCGGAGAGAGGTGGACAGGGGGAGTAGGAGGCAGTCCACTGCAGTTGCTGAGCTGCTCACAGATGACAGGCTCCTGGAGACGGAGGCGGCCATTCTGGAGACGCTCAACTTTGACCTCAGTGCGGCAACAGCCCCAGTCAGAGAGCACCTGGAGACGCTGCTGCTGGTGCTGGTCAGGCAGGTAACCGGTCCGGCTAGGACTGCCAAAGACTGCTGCCCCTCCCTGCAGCTGTTCCTGCACTACCAACGGGCGCGGATTCGAGCACTAGGGCTCCGCCTCGTGGAGGGCTACCTCCTCCATCAGGTGCCCTTTCTCCGAGGACTGGTCCAGAAGGTGCTCAGGAGGTGCAGGAGAAAGCAAAGGATCAAGCCTTTCACCACTGTGGAGGCCGTCGAGAGGCTGCACCGGGACAAGCTGCTGCTGGGGGCGTTCCTCCTGGCTGCCGCCTGCTGGCAGGTGCTGCTCACCGGTGGCCGGCGGTACCACCACTGTGGCGACCACCTGGAGCGGCTCATCGTCAGCCACATTGCCCACTGTCTGGTGGACACTGAAGATGGGGAGAAGGAGAAGGACGACAACAGCGGCGCTGCTGAAGAGCTTATCAAGCGTGGCAGCGAGTATGTTCTTGGGTTTTTCCGCCGCCGTCACTACCACCACCATCACAACCAGAAAGTGCCAACTTCAGCAAACAACTTCGGTGGCAGCAAGTTCGATTTACAGTCATCATTCCTCCACTACTACTCCTACTGCTAAAGCTGAAGTGATCATTCAAAGTTACACTGAAGCACAAGTTCTTGGACACAGTTTCTGACTACTAGTTATGCTCACTTTTTTCACTACATTTTGTAATGTACATGCACTTGATGACATACAGTATGATAATAAAAAGTAGTACGTTTAAAGACTCGCTCACACCAGTCAGCTTCAGCTTACGGCCATATCATGTTGAGCACACCGGTTCTCGTCCGATCACCGAAGTTAAGCAACATCGAGCCGAGTCAGTACTTGGGAGGGTGACCACCTGGGAACACTCGGTGCCGTAAGCTTTTTGTATCTATTTTTGATAGCTTTTTAGCTATACTGTAGATAACTTTTTTTGTTTTTACTCAAGACTGCTTCAAAGTAGAAGAAAACCTACATCTGATAAAAATAGCAAAGCCACAGATCACTGCTACAAAAAGGCAGTGTTTCTTTTTGCTCATCCAGTGCACTTTGTTCGCACTTTTGTCCACGCTACATTAGAAACATGCTCAAGAAATTCAAGGTTAATAGTAATTAACGGCAAGAAAAGAGGTAGCACATCCTCTCTTAAATCAGTGCTGCTCATCATCCTCATCCAAGTTTAGCCCACTAATTACACATGTGCACTTGCTGACCGATATCCTCCTTTACAAAGACACTAACTACTGCAGGTAAAATAATTTAATTATCTATTGATCAGCTGCTGTTGCTTTGTCTGCTGCTTTTTCATAGTATGCTGTTTCTTTCTTTCTTTCTTTTAGCTGACTGACAGCAAGCAGAACTGAAGAAAAAAAAACAAAAGCAAAGACGAAGAAGAAGAAAGAACTCCGTTCGAATTTCGACAAAACAAAAAGCTGCCCCATTCTAATGACGGTCCTAGGACGACGGTGCTGACCTTGTTGCCGTCGTTGATCTGCAGCTGTCTGCTAAATCGCTTTTTTTCGACAGACAGCTTGTGAATGTGTCCACCTGTTGTCCTTAATTTGGTCAACCTTTGTCCTGCTGCTGCTGTCACTGCTGCGTCAGTGTGAAAAGATCTCGCCAAGAACCGGCGCTAAAACTCGATTTTCCCGTTTGGTTGCGCCTGTTGTTGCTGTTTTGTTGATCGCTTCGGCGTTTGTGGTTTTTGTCGTCTCCTTCTCTTCGGTTACACAGCTGTGACAACAGCTCTTGAAAGCTTTTTGGCAACCCTTCTTTTTCTCCGCTTGTTAATTTGCATTTGTCAACAATGGCAGACAGGGTGGCAGACAGAGGAGACTAGTAATGGGATGATCGGGGAGCACGGAAGAATGGCGGCCTGTGATTAGAACATCAAGGTTGAAAGAAGTTCACTGACACCCTGCCAACGACCGATTACTACCACTCATTGCCCTCTTCCATGTCCTCCGGTGACCTGCTCACATTCTTCTTCTTCTTCATCTGCTTTTCCCCTCTAACCGTCTGTCACCGCCGGTGGAAGGTCCCATTGTCGTCCATTGTCATTCGTCGGTACTTCTCCTCCTTCTCTCCTCTTATGCTTATTCCAGAAGCTGTCAGATGATGAGAAAGAAAAAGAGAATACACATTCGGCCCTTAACCTCGATCAACAAAATGCGTGTGTGGGGCCACTTTTCTCTCTCTCTCTTAAACGAACGACGATCATCGACGACGACGACCTCCCCGGGGCGACCAGCACGAAGAAGAAAAAAAAGAAAAAGAAAAAAACTTGATTTTGCCTGACCTGTTGTTGTTGTTGCCGGTGCAGCAGCAGCAACAGTTACCGCTGTTGTCGCCGATTGACGTCGTTCAGTACCGTTACCACTATCTCCTCCTGTCCTCGCTCTCTCTCTCTCTCTCTCTCTCTCTCTCTCTCTCTCTCTCTCTCTCTCT
>JAALOO010000743.1_pt1 | contig 27215 bp, 21 predicted proteins | sample 7257641 | NCBI WGS metagenome assembly JAALOO01 (sample SAMN14085613, study PRJNA598686) | mite metagenome | biome: ENVO:01001000; feature: ENVO:01001002; material: ENVO:01001226; isolation source: single female mite from University of Michigan culture on fish food culture... ...
AGAGAGAGAGAGAGAGAGAGAGAGAGAGAGAGAGAGAGAGAGAGAGAGGGAAAGACAAACAGAAAGAGCAAGTTAGTGAGTAAATGGGTGAGTAAGTGAGCGCTATTCTTGATGGCGGGAAAAGCAATTTCAAAGTGTGGCAAAAAACTAAATAATTTGAAAATTAATGCGTGCGCCAAGGGATGGAAAGAGGAGCGGAGAAGACAGAGGCAATCGGGGCGACAGATAAACTGATGGAAAGAAAAGTGAGCGCTATACACTTGATGTGCCTGTTTGCATTGGGTTATTATATATGAGTGAGTGAATTGACAGCCTGATAGGAGAGATACAAATTGCAAACTATTAGCCATGTGCCAGTCGACGGGCTGCAAAGGCTCGGTGCACTTTGTGACTGGCTGTACGAGCAGACCGCACAAGCGAAAACTTGGGGAAACGTTCGTCTCAATGTATTAAGGAACTTTCAAATGAATTAGAAACCACCACCTTTCAAACATATTACAATTTAAAAACCAAATAAAGCAATTACTAACCACAATTAAATTCAAACAAAACACACAGTACTTTCAAATAATTGATTTCTGCACTGCCCTGATATTTCCTAATACATTAGTAGCGTCTTTCAAATCGATCCAAAGTGTTCTCATTTGATTTCCAGCCTATTAGAAGAGGATTGCTGCAGTAGAGAAAAAACGAGACCAGACACAGAGTGGTCGTGTGCCTGCAAATGATGCCACTGCCACCCTGCAGACGAACGATTCAGCCACGCTGATTCTCGAGCATGCAATTCATGGGGGCAAGGAGAGTAAAAGCAAGCCGATTCTGTGTTGCGTGCTGCCTGCCTGCCTTCCCGTGCGATGCTACAGCTGCCGCATTTGCCGCTATTAAATACTTAAAGCCTGCTAGTGGACCAATTTGACTACTCTCTCTCGCTACTACTTGGCTATTTAGCCTGCCCTAAAAGACTTGGCCCATTATTGGCAGTTATTGTTGCAGCCGTCGCTGCTTCTCCACTCTCTCTCATTCTTTCTCTCTCTCATTCTCGTTCAGTCATTCGGAGACTGTCGTCGGTGTTAGCAGGCCTCTTCGTGTTTTCTCTCACTCTCACTGTCGCACGATTCTTTTTCCCTGACGCTTTTACTGCTTCTCATTTAGAGTTCAGTTGTCTTGCTCAGTGTATCGCAGAGGACAGCATGTGCTGCCTGGCTCCTGCGACAGACACTTTGCATCACCGCACTTGGCCACTGCGCCGACTTGATCATTCGCCCATTACCGTCGCTTGAAAGTAACTTTCTCTTTCTGTCTCTCACTTTCTGCACTTCTTAATTCCGCTGGCAGTACACAGCTCATTTGTCATCATCACACTTCTCACTTTCTCTGGCAGCACTTCCTCCGCATCACCACTGCATTGAATTGCAGTCAATTGTCAGTGTTTGTGTGCCTGTGCAACAACTGCCCCTTCTCGCCATTAAAGTGTGTGCAAAACGTTTTACCAATTTGCCGTCAATTACCTCAACCCTCATTGTGCAACACAGTGTCCAAGCACCGCTTGTTTAAAAGAAGTGCACACTGATCAACAGCGCTTTTATATTATATTTTCAGTGTATGTGTGCTGCACTGAACATAAGTGCTAGTGCCAGTATCGCAGTAACGACGATTTGTTTGCCCTGTCAGACTTTCTCTACTGCAGTTAGCAGTTGGAAAAGCTAAGAAAAGCCAAAAAGTTGAACAGCCATTTCACGGCTAAGACGACTGTTGCAGCAGTTGAAGTTGACAGCAAAAAACTCTGCTAGTAACCAGAAGAGGTTGCCAATGCAAGATTTGCCCAATCAGCAGGCAGTGTGAGCACATTTAGATGACTAATCGAAGTTGAAAGAAAAAAGGTTGCCATTGCCTTGCAATTCACACAAAGTCGCTGCCACACTACTACACTGCTGCATTCGACAGTTGGTTGTACCTGCAAAGGATCAAGTTTCTGAAAAGGCGGCAATATCAGCTCCATCAGCACAAGCAATTGTTAATTGTTTCCCTTTCTCTCTCTGCCTCAACTCGACTGAACCAGCAGCTCTGACAGCTGGTCAATGAATCAACGGCTTACATTATATCAGCTAATTGAATTGTGTCACTGCGACAGAGAGACAGTTGTGAATGGGAGCACACTACTTGCTCTCCTTATCGCCTTCCACTCTCGCCTTTCTCCGCCGTACAGTACTCTGGTGTGAGGATCGTACAGTTTAACCACTGCCAGCAAGTTATACTCTCTGGAGCTGGTAGTGGTGCTGGTGGCGGTGGTGGTGGTCGTTGTGGTGGCAAGCAGTCTGTCATTGTCTTCAGTGCATGTATAACTGCCATTACATCACACGTCGGTGCTGCTGGTGTCGCACTGCCGCGCGCACTCCTCGCCGCGCGCCAAACGCCGCTGATTTTTCGCCTGCCTCAGTCGCTCAGTGGTCGGCCTGACAGTAACATCGACGACGGCGACGACGACAACGACAACGACAAGCATCATCATCATCATCGACAACCGTCGTCGACGACACCAACAGACGACGACGACGACCAGTCTGTGTCTGTGGTAGAAGAAGCCAGTTTTTGTTGTGCTCTCCGGCTGTGTCAGTGCTGCCAGTGGCCAGCCATTCCTCGGCGAGCTGTCCCACTGGCAATTGCCATCAATCGATTCGATCTGCAGCAACACAGTCCTCCCCTGCCTCCCCTCTTCCTCAACTCAACTAAGCCAACTGTTCTCTCTGCTCGTTAATTCGACCAATTGCCATTTAAATTAGCATTAGCATTAAGTGGTCTTCTACTTGTGTATGTCTGTGGGCGCCAGTGTTTGTATGTCTGCTCGTCAGTGCCGTCGCACTTAGTCACCAGCAGCAACAGCACTACCACCATTCATTTAGGCAGTCAGTCATTGGTATTTCACTTCTTCTTCCACTTCTTCAGCACCACCACTCACATCGACTCATCATCCTCCAGCACTGCCAAAACCTCTCGTGACCGCTCCACTGCTGCTGCTGCTGCTGTGCAACCACCATCACTACCAAGTGGATTCAATTCCATTCTAGCGACAGTGTGAGTGTAAGCAGTGTAACTCGTACTGTGCAATTCGGCCACCACCACCACCACCACCACCACCACCACCACCATTACCAGAACACTATTTTCGCCCGCACACCGCAGCCTATTAGCAGTGCAGCAAGCATTGCCATTACCAGCACATTACCATCACCATTACAGGCGCCCATTTGCTCGTGTTACACCTTTACAGCACCCGGCTCTAACTATTTCCCGCTGCTATCTTCTTTTCGGCGACATATATATCTCTCTCTCCTTCTCTTTCTCTAAATTGAAATTAACTTTGTACCGAGTGCACACACAAACACGGACCGGCAAACAGACAGGCAGGCATTTACAGACATTTACATACGACAAGAGCATCAGCACTTTAAAGCTCACACCATTACCATCTTTGCACCAATTGCACAGGATGCGGCCTCGGCACATCACCGAAAGCTGAAGACTGTTGAAAACTAAACTAAACTAACTGCCTGGCGGGCGCACCGATTGCGAGAGATTGCTTTTATCTCCCTCTGTCTCCTCTCTCTCTCTCACTTGTGAGCACGCGAAGACTACTTTTCGTGTGCTCGGTGTGACACTCTTCATCACTGCTGTGCACACTGTGCAGAAGATGGATCTCAAAGTAAGTCAAACAAATACATACAAACACACTCACACACAAGTTGCCACTTGTCTGAATGTGTCTTCTTTTCCTTTCTGTGTCGGTGCATGTGTGTGTGCTATACTAAACAAGAGCCTCCACCGTTGGCGGCACAAATCTCTTTGTATCATCATTACCAAGCCCAAGTGTGCCATTGTTTCTTATTTCATCGTTTTCTGCTTTTCCCCTCTTTCCCTCTTGCACAGTTCTCTATTAAAAACATCATGAGTGACAAAGTGGGCTCCAATGATAGCTCGGCGGCGGCGGCGGCTGCAGCGACTGCAATGGCATCAGGCAAACCGAAGCTACTTCGAGACGTCCTCCTGCACCACCAGAACGCCGCCACCCAGGTGATGCACGACAAGTCAATCATCGAGGCGTTGAAGCCCAATCTGCTGGGGCTGATTGCCGCCAATCAGGCGGCGACGAACAATGCGGCGGCTGCAGCGGCAGCCATGGGCGGCATGGGCGCCAACAGCAATGGTGAGGTGCATCCGTACGCGGCCTACCTGGCCGCAGCGGCGGCCGCCTCTGCCGCCGCCGGTCAGAACGGTCCACTACAGCCAAACGGCAGTGGAATACTGAACAGCAGTCAGCAGCAACAGCAACAACAACAACAACAGCAGCAACTGGCGACGACGGCCGCCCTGGACATCTTTGCCTACTGTCAGTACATCTCCAGTATGATGCTCTTCAAGGCGATGGCCAACGGGGAGGCGGTCGGAGGCTCCCCAAACGGCAATGGCCTGCACGGTTGCAGCAGCGGCAGCACTGGTGCCGGCAGCGACAAGACGCCCTCTGCGCCGACGTCGCCGGGGCTGACGCTGAGCGACCTTCCTCAGGACTACTCCATGAAGGGAGATCGGGCTGGTGCAAAGAAGCGAGAGCTGAGCGAGACGCGCGCTGGCTCGGTCTTTGAGGGCACCATTTCACCTCCTCTACTGCCCCTTTCGAGAATCTCCACTGAGGGAGCGACCAGTGGAGGACATCACCCGAAGAAGGCTCACACCAGCAATGGCAGCAGTGAGTCAACCAAGAGCAACAGTCACAAGAGTGACAGCAGTGGTGGCGGCGGCAGCGGCGGCTCCAGTGGTCGAAAGTTTGTCTCTAGTGAGCGAAGGCCACGACAGGCTTACAACACCAAACAACTGGAACGACTCGAGTCGGAGTTCCAAGTAAGCTGCACTCAGAAAGGTGTCCCTTTCAACCATTTCTAATCATGATCCACCTCTTTTTTCCAGAATGATAAATACCTGACAGTCAGCAAACGAATCGAGCTTTCCTGTGCACTTAACCTCTCTGAGGTTCAAATCAAAACATGGTTTCAAAATAGAAGGTAGGCACTTCACTCTGGCTATACACTTGCCAACTCACTTTCCCTCCTTTATTTCAGAACTAAGTGGAAGAAGCAACTAATCGAGTGGAGACGAAACTCGACCGATTCACGGAAGAACAGCGCCACTGGCGCCGGTGGCAGTCAGATGGACACCAGCTCTGCCATCAGCGTGACCAGTGATGAGTCGGACGCCACTTGCGGCACTCCCAACGCTGCTCTCACTGCTGCTGCTGCAGTTGCTGGTGGCGGCGTCGTCAACGGCCGGACAAAATCAGCCTGCAACACCTTTGAGGACGGCCACTTTGGGCATTCTGCAGGACTGGGCGAGACTGCCAACTCTGACAATGTCTCCGACATTGACATATCTGAGGAGCACAGAGGCAGTGAGGCTGAAGGCGAGGCTGAGGGCGAGGGTGAGGGCGATGCGGATAGCTCCGGTGGCGAGGAGTGAAGAGAGAGACAGTGCACCTAAACTTTACCTCCTACTAGTGTCCCCTTGTAGTCGACAACGGAAACACACCCACCCACCCAGCCATACCAACATGAGCACCGTTCTCTCTCCCTGTACATTGAACATCCATTCATTCATTCATTCATTTACCTTCACTCGTCCCCTGTACATTGCACTACCATCCCATCCTACTGACACACATTTCTCCCCGTTCTCTGACCATTTGTACAGAACTCATTACCTACGCCAGTCATCCATCTACCTGTCAATTCGTGATTCCTTTCCTGATAATCTCCACCACCCTCCCCTTCTCTTTCCTCTTCAGTCCTTCAGCTGACGCTGAGTTTGTGCAGTATTGTGTGTGCGTACGTGTGGTCTCTGAAGCTGAACTTCTCCTGAGAAGCGACCAACTGATCACTCTCCCTTATTTCTTTCTTTCTCTCTTTCTTTCTTTTCATCATTTTCCCCCTAGTCACTCACTGTCTGGTTTACCTGATAAGCAATTCTCTTGCTTTACTTCTCTTTTCGTTGTTCTACTATTCTCATCATCACTACTGCAAAGAGAAATCAAAACCATTTCATTAACAGTCATTCTAATGGAATAAAGCACTATCATTATTAATACCAATCTTTCTAAATGATCATCAGTTTAGTTGACTTTAGGTGTTTGATTTTACAAAAGCAGAGATTTTGCTGACGATTTCAAAGCGAAAGTAGTGTCTCTGGGCGCCAGAAGAAGGCGCCACCAGACATAAGAAATTTAAAAAAAAGCATTGTTTTGCCTGTGACCGAGTGAGTCAACCGTTCCCGCATCACCTTTCCACTGAATTTACTCGCCAACTCAACCGTTTTCAACCGCTCTCTCCCGGTGATCATCTTTCATTCCATCTCGCACTTTTTACCACCCCAAACAGGCAGCTTTTAACTCCATCTGTTTACTATGGTTAGTGTATACCCTCGAATTCTGATGATGTGTCAACTAACAAACTGACTTTTCCACAACAACAACACAGGCGAATTTTAACGAAGATCAAATTACAGGTACTTACTCAGCATATTTCCCATTGTTCGTGTCTGCATCATAGCGGAATCTTTCTCTTTTGCAGAGTTTCAGGAGGCATTCTTCTTATTTGACAACCGTGGAGATGGAAAGATAAATGTGTCGCAGTTAGGCGACGTCTTGAGAGCACTTGGTCAAAATCCAACTGAAGGCGAGGTGAAAAAGTGCTCCAGCCAGCTGAAGCCAGGTTTGTTTACTTGGTGGTTTTTGCTGTTTTTCAAGTTTAATGGCTTCTCTTTCTGTAAAGATGAACGAATTGGCTTTGAGGTGTTTCTGCCTATCCTGCAGACCATTTCCAAGTCAAAGTCTACCGACACTGCTGAAGACTTCATCGAAGGTTTGCGTCACTTTGACAAGGACGGTAGCGGATACATCTCGTCTGCTGAACTTCGACACTTGCTAACTACGCTTGGAGAGAAGCTTACTGACGATGAGACTGAGCAGCTTCTTGCCGGACAAGAGGACACACATGGAAATGTGCACTATGAGGACTTTGTTCGCCTCATCATGTCTGGTTAAGCAACAGACTGAACAATGCAATTTACACCGAAAACCATTTTTACCACTATTTGTATCATCTAAAGGATGCAGCAACCGTCTGTATTATTGATAATTTTACTCAACTGAAACGCTGGTGTTTTTATGTAACCGTTTTAACAAAGGTACGTCCAAAAAGATGATTTTATCTGTCAACACACTGAAAAATTAAATTATTCGGATATATGGTGAGCATCATATTCCCACGTTAAAAAACCTGGTTGATTCTTCTAAAGTTCCTCCATAGATGGCAAATAATTCTTGGAATCACTTTTCCAAAAAGTTAATTTGTAACTCTAACGTTTCGCATACAGCGCTTCCACTGCATGTTAATGAACACATCGATCTACCCAACACAACTCTACTCAGCAAGGGACAATTAATTGGCACTCAAGCGTAAATTAATTCAAAATGTCGCAAGTTGACTTGTTTGTACTTTGCGGTGTGTGTGTGTTCAATGTAGAAAATTCACCCTCCCTACCATTACCGGGAAAAAGGCACACCAAAAGAGTGAGGAGAGAAAAAGTGACAAAAAACGGAAGAATAAATGAATTGAATTCCAGTGAAATGTAATAATTTGTGCTCACTAATTGACTGTGGGTCGATTTTGTTTGGCAATTGCCTTTCTTTGGGGGTAACTATCACTTTTGTGTTTTGTCCTCAAAGTCTGGTCAACTGCTGTAACATGGGAGCCAATTCAAAGTTGAACTTAAATTCATTAGATCCAAATGGATCACCATTATCCTGGTAATGAGTGTGCAATCAGTGGCAAACAATGATGCCCGCTGCCTGATTGCATTGGCCCTGGGTAATGTTTTCGATCAATAGGTCATCATCATGTGCAGGAGAGGGAGAGAGAGATGACCTAACCTTCCAGGAATCACAATAAAGGCACTTGATATTGCACCGTCGATGGCATCAGCAACAGAACCAGCAGCAGTTGTGACTCTTCTGGGTGCTCTTTCTCTTTCTTTCCTACTGTCAGAGTGTGTGTTATGTAAACAGCGATCGATTAATCTGTGGCCGCGGCATCAGCTAATCCAAAGCAGTCTCAATTGGTGCGACCAAGCGGAACCTGTCGGCAGCATCCGTCGTCGTCGAGGGTGAACGGGTCTGTCTGCTGGCACACACTGAACACACTGCACAAGGCGCGTCGGACCGCGGTAATCGAGCAAGGTGCGAGGAGGCACTGCTCATCATCCTCGGGACTACCAGGCCATTGACGACTGCTCTTTCTCTGTTCTCTTTCTGGCAGATCAATCATCGTCACTGTGGTACTACTATTGATGCTTCGGTTCAGTAGCAGTACCAGTGACAGTATTGGCTGCTGCTGCTGTTGCTGCTGCTCACCATTGCCGACACAATACCCAAAGACCACTTTGTGTTTGCCTCTGTGTGTTTGTGTTTGTGTGCTATGTTTGCTTGCCCGAATCGATTAGAGCAGCAGCAGCAGCCGATCTGGCTGAATGTGGCTCTCGGTTCTTCGTCTTCCACTTCTGTTTTGTTCCGAACAATCGAAGCAAATCGAAGTGAACACCGCTGCGGCGATCGAGGCGAACGAGGCGAACTGCTAACTATATACACAGCCAGTCAGTGAATAGGTCGAAGCAAAGCTGAGCCTCCTTCCATTCACACACATACACACTCGATACATCACCGCGCCACACTTGGAGGAGGTTGATTTGGCGGGCAGTCCAGCACCAGCACTAGCACCAGCACCAGTTCCATTGCACCACCATTAGTGGTAATGATCGTCGGCGTCGGCCACCGTCGACTGCAGCGGAACAGTGTGTCCTTTCGGCAAAAACAGTTTGGCATAAAGCAAACGGCGAACCGAGGAGAAAAATTCTTTTTGATCGAGCAGAGAACGAAGAGGAGGCGAGGATTCAGATGCGGCGGCAGAACCAGGCGAGTGTAACAAATTGGCCGGTCATTAGCGGCGATTTCACAAGCGCCACACGCCAGCACACTGCAGTGGTGCACTTCCTTCGGTGGTTCTTCATTGCCTTCGGTGCCACCCACCTACAGCACACAGGCACAGAGTGGAGAAATTGACTGCCATTTGCATGTTTCTGTTTTTGTCTGTCTTTCTTTGGTCTTCCGACCGGCACCTTTTTTTAAAAAAAAAATTTTTTTTCCATAGCCAGAATGCAGCGTTCTTATCCTCTGGACTACTATTGACTGCGGAATACTCCAGTCCTCTTGCAGAATCCAGACTGCCCACTAACTGTCTGTTTCTGCAACTTTGTACCCAAATAAAATTGCCCAGTGAAGCAGCGTCAGCTAATTGAATAATAAGTGGCTAATCTGTGGATCAGTGGCACTGGTGAACTTGAAAGCGCATCGTTTTGTGAGTGAGTGCATTCACTTACTCACTCACTTACTGCGCTCAATTGGTACCACTTTGTAGTGGGCTACCATATCACCACCACCATCACCACCAATTATTCCACTACCACCACGACGAACCACTGCAAACTTCCCCATGAGGACGACCACCTTCGTTTGGATCCACTCCTCTCTCGCATTCTGCCGGTCTTGCCACACCGCCCTATATAGCACCGTTTTCCGCCGACTGGTGGTCAGACTGGTGGTGGCTGCCTGCCTGACTGGAGGCTGCCTGGCTTACTGCCTCTTTGCCAGTCTCTGTGGCCAGTGATTGCCAGCTCCCCTTGTCAATGTGCTTTCATCCCCTCGCCGTTGTTGGCTCCCATCACATCGTGGTCGTGGGCGAATGAGGCGGCGAATCAATTTGCTGTATGCACTGTCTGTCTCTGTTCTGTTCTGGCCGTCCTGGCTGTGTTCTGTACTGTGGCCAGTAGAGCCAGGCGCCAGCTTACTTTATGAGAGAGAGAGGGCCACTCGAGTGGCTCGTGGCCCGTTCTGTTCCAGCGTGCGCCTAGCATTTTGTGGGAGCGATCGATTCTCGTTCATTCCTCAACCGAGGGATTGAGGAGAGAGAGAGAGTAGAAAAAGAAAACGATGAAGATAGAGAAAGGAAGAGTGAGAGTTGCAGTGGCGCCACGCATTTCCACACACACACACACCAACTGCACTCTCTCGAGTGGCAAACATCTGCCTCCGAGCCTTCCATAGCCATAGTTTGCAGAGCGTGTGTGTCCGTCCAGGAGAGAGACAGTCTGCGAAGGCACCAAAAGAGGCAAAGCAGTTGCAAGATGCGCCACCACCAAAACGAGGAGTTCAGCAGTGTTACGGTTGAAGCGGCATCACCATCATCATCATCATCATCATAACTCTTTGTGTGTGCCCAACTCAAAGCGGCTGTAAACTGTGCGGCTCCTGGTGTCGTTCAACTCTTTTTTGCGACACCAGCAACTACTAAAGTTCTAATTCAAAGTTGATTCCTGTGCATCTATTATTTTCACAATTTCTAAATGTAAAACTCAGTGTTTATAACTTCACGACAACAGCGGCAACAACAACAGTGACATTTAAGCTTCTATGGTGCTACTCCATTTGCCGTCCTGAGTCGAGGCGGTGGTTGAGGTGGTGGCTTAAGTCACTCGCTTCTTTCGCAAGACGATGGCCAACTCCAATGACGATGAACTGAGCTACGTGCAAGTCTTCCAGAACTGCTTTGCTCCGAAATTGACCTCCACTTCCACCTCTTCGTCCTCCTCCTCCTCGTCGATCACTCTGTCGTCTGCCGCCGGCAATCAGGCGTCCGAATTGACGAGTGTCAGCAACAACTCCGGGAACAACACCTCAGCCTCAGTGTGCGAACTTTCCTCGCCCACCCGTCGCGGAACCCGCTCTTCGGCTTCAGGCAGTGGCCACTACAGCACTACCTCACCTTCTCCCTCACAACGAGCGTCTCAATTTGGAAACTCGAGCTCGGTTCAGCACCACCACCACAACCAGCACCACCCACCTCACGGTAAGTGGTAAAGTGTGTACTGCTAAGAGAAGTGATTCTCTTTCCCCTCAAACATCGATAGAGTGCTCCTCCAGTGGCACAACTATCACATTACTACCTTTGACTGATTGCCTTCTCTCTCTCTCCTTGATCGGTAATCGGTGGCCACCTTTTATCAAATGGCAACTGTAGATGTCAAATAAAGGAGAGATCCAAGAGAGCAACTTTCTATCATCCATATTCGGCCATCGAGTCGTGCTAGGCTGTGCTGTGTGTTTGCTAGAGGGTCTGACCAGCAGCACTGTCGTAATGACCGGTGCCGTCAGTCAGCGAATGCTCCGATGGCCACGCTGATTAGAGACTCTGACTAACTCTGGAGGCATTGCAGATTGAAGGCAGGACTCGTTGAATCCTCAAGTTGAATTGCCAGCTGATGACAGTTCTCCATTTCTGCCAATTGCATCGATTGTCTCTGCCTCACGCATCCATTACCAGTGCTCCAACCTCAACTGACCATTGTTTGCATTGGCGCCTGCTAATGGCGCCCTAATTGGCCAATCACGAGACAAACTCAGCTTTGGGTAGTCTTTGCTTGCCTGCTGCTCGCTCGCTCCAGGCTCACCCACACAGCGCACGACCGCAGAAGAGGGCAGCTCTTGTCTCTGTCTCTGAAACACCTGATGTACTGATGTACTGATGCTGATTCTGATCTCAAGTTGGGGACCCAAACTTGGTGGCTGCAAGCAATTGTTGTGATTATATGGCGATGGTAGTCATCGACCAGTAGTCAGTGTTGCAGCAAAAGCACTCACTCTAAAGTGATCTCAATGGGCAGATAAGGAACAATCAGCAACCGCAGCAGCCGTGGCAGCACTCGGCGGGCACAGATCATCACAAGCCGGCGACATACCGGCAGGTCTCTCTCTTGTTCCCTTTTCTCTGCCGGTGGCTTCTTAATTTCGCATCGCCTCGTGCCTCTGTTTGAGCAGCTCCACTCTCTCTCTCTCTTCTTTTCTCTGAAGCGGCGTGTGGCTATCTGGGCAAATATTGACTCAACTAATGTGATGTATCCTTTACTATCCGAATGCGCCACCCAGGCGCCAGTGGCACCGAGTGCAGCAGAGTGGTCGGCGGCGCTTTATTTCTGTCCGTTTGGCCGGCGACACCGGCGACAGTCGTCTTCTCGGGTTTATTTTAGCCAGCCAGAGCGGACCCAAGAGAGGGCATCGTCGAGTGGACGGCGACCGAGTGGCCACACAGCCAGCGACAATTAGCGATGCCCCGTCAGCAGTAATTGCGCACCCAAATGAACCACCGATGAGCAATTAGCCATGTGCGGCAGGACTGTGTGTTTCTGCGCTAATGGTGGTGATCAACTGGCGCAGCAAGAAACACACTAAGCACAGTGGTGAAGAGTGCAGCAGCAATATAATAACCTTTGTTTGCCTTATTTGGCGGCATCGGTTTTGATCGTCTCCTTCTTCAGTGGTGGAGGCGGCGGCGGCGGCAGTGGTGGTGATGGTCGTGCTATCCTTCGACGAGTCACACAGTGCGCCACAGACTACTAATCCGCAGTCTGTGTCTGCCCAGTCTGTCCCCTGAACTGATCGGAGACTCGCTGCACTTTATTGTGTGGCATCGACCTCACTGCTGCAGACAGACGCTGGCACTTGTCACTGGGTCAGGATGTAGTCTGATGCGGGTGCTGGTGCTGTCTGCTGCCTCTGAACTTGCTGCCTCTGAATTAGGTGCCCGGTAATTGTCACTTGTCTGCCCTGCCGGAAAAAGGCACACAACGGTAATGTTAGTGTTTGCCCGTCACCACCACCACCAGCTCACATTGCCAGTGTTTTTCTACTGTAGCATCCATTCTCTCTTTGTTCAGCCAGCTTACTGGGACCGTTTTATGATCATGGCGAGTCCACTTTGCACTGCTACCACCACCACCACCACCAGTTAAATCGCCATCCTCCTCTTCTTTGCTCTCGTTCTCTCTGCTGCTGCTGTTTCAGTTGTAGCCATCATCGTCGTTCTCGAATCCTGCACCCCTCGGTGGCCTTCTGTTGCGTCCTCATCCTCATCGTCGGGCAGAAATGAAGGGAGAGAGTGGAGCGCACACCAGTCATTCTCTCTTCCCCTCTCTCCATCTCCCCATCTCTCCCTCTCTCTTTCCCTCTATCGTCAATCCGCAGTGCCTGGTCATTGGACGAGCTTCTCCAGCCGAGCAGCTGTTCTCCAAGGTGCAAGGGCAAAGGGTACTGTAGCAGTGAATGGTGAATGGCAGAGGAAGAGAGAAAGAAAGAGCGAGGGAGCTGCAGCCTCGATTCACTGCCGCTCGGTGGGTCGTCAATGGCCACCGCACTAGCGCCATTACTTCCACTGAGACTCCAGTGAATGGGCACGCATGTGCAAATGGCCTGGTCCACTGCGCTCTTGGACCTAGGCACAGTGCGGCCCCGACAGTAAGATCAGCAGCAGCAGCAGCACCGTTGTCTTCATAGATTTGGTAGCAGTGCGACAGAGAGAGTGAGTGAGTGAGTCTGAGACTGCCGTCACCATCGTCTCCCTCCGAACTGGTTCTGTGCACACCCCGAGTGCCAACCCTCCTCCTCCTCCCTCTTCATCTTTTTCTGCTGTTGCTCCTGTTGCAGCTACTCGCCGACTACTCTCTTCTCTCTCTTTGCTTTTGGTCTGACTGTCTGCAGCGGCTGCTGGTGGTGGTGGTGTCGGCGACGGCAGCTGCCTCTCACCTCACCACTCTCTGCTTGTTGCTTGCTGGCTGGCTGGCTGCAGAAGCTGCAGCGACAGAACAGCAGTCCGACTCCATCAGTCGGTAGTTGCCGTGTGCCTGTGTCCGCAAGCTTCAGCCTCCGATTGAGGATCTCTCGAGTCAGTCGGCGACTCGTTCCTTCTCTGTCAGACTTTCAGAGCCGTGGGTAGTAGTGGTAATCGACGGTGGACTGCTGTAGTCACTCTGGCCACCGAACAGCGGCTTTGCGGACCCTCGCCGCGCGCTGTCGCCTAGGCACACTGCTACACTCTCTCCACACAGTGTACCTCTCTGCTTTAGCGAGAAGGAGAGAGAGAGACTTTGTTCCAGCATAAAGCCACCTCCAGTGCCGGCCATTCAGCTCACTCGTCGCTCTGCAGTCAGCACCGACAGTCGTCGACGGTTGTTCCTGTACCGAAGTAGCATTACCCCAGCAGAACCATCTTCTGTGTCCCTTTAACCGTGCCATTCTACTACCAGTCCAACAACAGCATCAGCACCTTTGTCCCCTGTCTCCACTGAATCCTTGACCGAATCACTGTGATGTAATCACAGCATCAGCATCTTTACTTCCACTGAAAGCACAGACAGATTGCTGCCGTTTTCTTAGCCGTTTGCCATCAACAAAAGCAGCAACACCGACCACGCTTCGCCTTCTGCGGCAGTCGTGTTTGTTTCACACCTGCCCGATCTCAATCGATTGCCAATGTTGCCTTTCGGTGGTGATGGTGATGGTGGTGCACTCACTTCAAGCTTCATAACTGCTTAGCCACAGCAATATCTCTTTACTAGCGTGCAGCTCGTGTGTAACCTGTGCAGTGTGTTTGTGTCTGTATTTGTGTTCATTTTCTCCTCACTGAGGCCAATTATCTACCGTGTTTTTGTGTATCTGTTCACCATCGCTGATCTCATTGCAACCAGCCAGCAAACAAACTGGTCACTGCTACTGTAAAAAACTGCTACACACACTTTAAAATTAACTCAGCAGCATTGCAGCTTTACTGAACCCATCTTCAATTGCCACTTTACCAACACAGACATTTTCTTTACCCTACTCTCGAAACGTACGATCTCAGCCAAAAGGGATCCCTCATTCCCACAAACGACCATCAAAGATGTATCTCAGTGAGTACACCTAATCTGTTTGCGTGCAGCATCCCTTACGCAGTTCAATTCACTTAAATTCCATTGACCACACTGTCACATCAATTCTCCATCATTGACAAGACTGTCATGTAATTGAATTAGCGACAGGCAATAGTCCACCACCAGTTGTCATCTGTCAGTTGATGCACCGCCAGTCGTTTGGTGCAATTATCATCATCAAATACCATTTACATTCAACTCCATTGCCCTCTCAGCACTAATTAGTTTGCCAATTTGCCTTTGCTCTCGCTCTCTCTCCTTTTCTTTCTAGCCCTTCTTCCACTACTGGCATCATTGTCAGGCACTAATTCTATTAGCTGGCTAGCCTAACTGGTGCCTCATTCTTCTTCACTGTCTCTTTTTATTATCGCCTCAATTTATAGGCCTCAATAGAACAGTTGATTTGTCGAGGCACTTTCTATGAGTGTGTGTTCATTTCAGTTTGCATCGTCGCGGCGACATCATGGCAGTATTACACAACGACAGCACTGGCTAATGGCAGTAGTGCAGCACTTTACCAGTGTTCTGCCCCCTTCATCTTCGTCGAGGCCAACTGTCACCCAATCGACGGTCTGGCGTCATTGTAATTAGTTTGTGTCTATCTATCCGTTGTCTTCTGCTGTCCCCTGCTCGCCGGGGAGAGAATCAGCCACGATGTAACCAGTTTTGCCAGCGCAGCGTGAATGTGTCTTTCTGTACGTGTGCCAGTGCCAGTCTGAGTGTGCTGCTAATCTAATCGCGCTAGTTCGACCGATCCGATGCTGGTCTGAGTGTGTGTGTTTGGTGCCGAGAACCATTTTGAAACTCCACACACCAACTGCACTACTTTTTCACTCTGATGCCTATTTCAGCAATGTTTAGTGGTGGCGCTCAGCAAAAAAACACATTTCAGCATCGTTCTCATTTGCATGATCGCCAACAGTGGCCATTGCTTGATCGTCATCCTGAAGTCAGCCTCACAAACAACACACACATTACACTCTCATTTGCAGACGAATCTATATTCGGTGCATTTTTCTGATGATTAATAACTTTTGGTGTCATTTGTTAGCTTTCCTTTGCTCTCTCCTGTCTAATTGGCCCTCGTATGTCTCAATTAATGGATGCAGTCCAGACGAATAGTCTGCTCTGACATTTGCCTGTAGAGCACTTTCTAGCTATCCTCATTACACACTGTCTGAGTCCTTTGCTGTTGTTTTTTAATTTTTTTTATTTACATTGAGTTTGCTGTTTTTTGGGTCCACTACGATGAGGACGGCAGATGAGGGCTCGGTCGAGGTTGTCCTGCACTTCCACCAGTGCTCATTGTGCCTTTGCTGCTGCTACTGCTCAATTCATCGTTCATTTCACTTTTTCGTTCATTCTCGTCAGCAATCACAATTCCTGTTGATTCGCCGCCGTTGCGGTGCAGTGCTGACTGCCCTGCAACAAACCATGCACGCGCACACATAAGAGAAAGAGAGCATTACTCACAGTGACAGAGAGTCACCAGCGGAAATGGTCGTGGTGGTGGTGGCTGTGAAGCAGTCGCTGAAGAGAGGCAGAGGCAGAGCACTGCTGAGCATTGCCAGCCTGTCCTGGGCACGACCGCAATGGGTCGCAAAGCTCGGCTGGTCGTAGCTGCAGAGTGCACAAGAGAAAGAGAAGCCAAGCGAGCGCAGCTTGGCGCAGTGCGGCACTACATTCAGTGTGTCTCAATTCTCTGCTCTTCTTTGTTCCCTCTCAGTCACTGCTCACACTAATTACTGCTTTCATAACGGCTCCAGTGGTTGGGTCAATTGAAAGAGAGCACCAGAGAGTGAGAGAGAGGTACCCAGAACCTTCTGTGCTGTTCGGATAGTTTGGGGCCTCATTTACGACCTTTCCGCAGTTTGTTGACAGAGTCGCGTGCGGAAAATCCACCCACCAGCTTGGAATGATGACTGAGTGCACACACATACACACACGTTGACTGCTCCCTTTAACTCCTCCATTGCTTGCGGTCTTTCCTTTGAGTTTCCTATTTCCGAGAAAAAACAATAACAACAGCAGCAACAAATTGGCCATGGCACCTTTGCCCACGACAGACCACCCTCAATTGGATTACTCTAGTCAGGAAAGTGTGTGGCTCGTGGCTGCTCGTGCTGTTGCCGAGCAACCAGTGAACATAGGCCAGGAGTTAGCAGGAATGAATCACAGCGACCCACCGCATCACCACCACCTTTCTCTGCTTCCTCTTGTTTTGCCATGTTTGCGTTAGAAGTCTCTTCATCGCTCGATTAGTGAGATCATTACCGCTGCTGACAACTGGCGCAGTGTGGCTGAGTGAATGGCGCGAGCAGCAGCTGACACCAGAAGGAGGCAACTGCTGCGCCTGATGCCTGCTGCTCTCATCCTCACCATTGCCCTTTCCCACTTCACTTCACTTGCTGCAGTTCAACATGTTGCAGTCATCGTATTCACCACCAACAGCACACTCTCTCTCTCTTCTAAGCCTAGAGTCTCTCCTTCTCCGCCAATGTCCTATCAGCATCGATGATCTTTCTCCCTCTCTTTTCACTGGCAGAGGATGTCTCCGAGAGAGCGAGAGCGAGTAAGCAGTTGCAGTGTACTTTCTGCAAAGCCAGCAGCACTGTCTGCGACAACAGAAATTAAAGTAAAGCAATTCGTTTAGAAAAACTGTCGTAACTTGGCCACTGATGGTGACGATGGTTCTGGCCGGTGGTGTGTCTGCCTGGTTCCCTCAATGCTACCATCTGCGCAAGTGCACTTTGGCTGCCACTTACTCACTCTCTCTTCCTCGACCAGTACGACTGGCTATTTGATCATTTGCAATGGTAATAATAATAACTTTCAACTTTATATTTTAACGGAAGGCGCCCACGAGAGTGCGAAGGCGTCTAAAGGAAAGAGAGAATAGGAGCAGTGCTCACAGACGTGCATGCAGAAACAGAGACAAACACACACAAAGCTTGAAGTTGGTTGGAGCTAAAGCGGAGCACTGCTGGCACTGCATGCAGAAGTTTGGAGGCTAGTGCTGATGCGATGAAGCTAGGCTGCCGTTTTGACTGCGAGAATGGCTGGCCATCCTTGCTGATGCTCCTGCTGCTCCTTCTGCTGCTGATGCTGCTGCTGCACCATCGGCGCAAGCGGCATCATTGACAGCAGCAGCTGTTTCGACTTGCAATTCGAGCCATTACGGCTGCTGGTGGTGATGGCGGTGGTGGTGGTGGAGCTGCTGCTGTTGATGGTGGTGGTGGATTGCCATCATCAGAAGACGGGCCATTGCTGGCGTACTAGCTGCTGTAGTTGCCGACAAGGACGACCAAACGACCGCACCAACGATATCACTGGGCAAAAAGAAAAAACAAAAGATAGAATCGAGTACTTTTCATAGGAAAAAACGTCATTTTAACTTTACCCAAACTGATTAGGTTGTCAGTTGTTGATGAGTAAACTAATAATAAACTTTCCTTCCAACCACCTTCGTTACAGACAAAGCACACCGGCCTGAAATGCCTTTCGGGATGCCTTATGGAGCGGCGCAACAATCAGTGGTGGACACGTCGCACATGCAACACGGCCAGCACGAAGACCTCATCAGCATGGGCAATCCCAATGCCCAGGCAGGTCTGGGCCTAGGAGGTGCCGGTGCAGGCCCACTGCCACCGCCCGCCTACCACCAGCTGACGCCCGAACAACAGCAGCAGTCGCAGCAGCAGCACTACGCCGCCAATGGTGCAGGCGGAAATGGCGGACCTGGCAACTCAGCCACGCCGACGCCTGATTCTCAGTACTACTCGTCCTATTGTGATACCAGAGGTAGGTGGAGCGCTGTCTTTTCCCTCATTTCTTTTGTTGGCACATTCTCTTTTACTTAGCAAAAGTCTTACGTTTCACAATTGCTAGTGCTAGTGGCACATGCTTTAATGCACTTAATGAGCAGTATTGACCAGCGATTCCACCAATTCTCCTTTCACCTTGACACTTGTGCAATCGCACAGTCGCTCATTTTGCTCTCTTGCTGTGCGAATTATGAATTACAATGCAGGACTGTGTGAAAAGAGAAGCAGTCTTGTCACTGCCATTACATTTGCGTGTCCACTTTCAATCAGAAAGTGCTCAGAGTGGTGCAAATCCGCTGATGAAAGACACCATTGAAAGGGGTTGTGACGGTGAAATGCACGCAAGAATGGTTCGCGGCCAAGGTCAAACTCAGAAAGTGGCACTGAAGGTGGCAAGCACAAATGGATTCTTTGAACATTCTCAGGCGCAGTCGGCGATAAGCAGCAGCAGGTAGAATCGACTAGGTGCTTTGCTTTCCCCAGATCAACTTTGCTTTTGAGACTCTGATTTTGGAGTTCACAACTCATGGTGTACACACAGAGTTTGAGTTCAACTGCAATGCCTCTATCTCAAGGTGGAATTTGGGAGCAGTGCTTACACTTGGGCAGCCAGTTTTCCTTCGCTTTTTGCCCTCTTCTTTTTTTCTTCTTCTTCTTTTACTTTCAGTTTTGCGTTCTGTCAGGGCAGTGATTCGTTTCTCCGTCTTCGTCCTCACTGCCCGAATCAGCAACTGCAACAGCAGCAAGAACGACCGTCTTAAGCCCTTAACGCTGCTTTATGGCCGCTCTTTTTTTATTGTGATCATTACCAAGGCAGTGACAAGCCATTAGTAGTGAGGTCATAGGTGAGAAGAAAAAGAAGAGGTGGTGGCGGTGGAGATGGGGGAATGCAGTGTCGATAACTTTGCACTGTTGCCTGTACATCAGCCCACTTTCACCCCTTCCAGCGTCGTCAAGCAGTCTGGGCCGACTGCTGTGCTCCTGTGAACGCTTGTTTTTCTTCAAGCAAAGGTGCGATCTCGATGCGTTGTTAAGCGTTGCCTGTTTTACCTGCTACCGAACTGAAACGCTCTCTTTCTCTCTCTCTCTCCTACTCTCGGCAGGAGACAGACTACGTCTTCTCTTGCGGTGCACAAAGAGAATCCTGCCGCAGAGAGAACTGAAGGTAAAGGAGAACCTGCTGCTCGCGGCCATTTCGGCACCTGAGGAATTTCATCCTTCCCGTGGTGTTTGCCAAACTCTGCCACACACAAGCATGACACAGACACTGAACTCCAGTGGACTCCCTTTCCCTCTTTCTCGGTGTTTGCCTAGCTCTTTACGACTGAGGTTTGTCAGCAGCAACTGCCAATTTGCGAGCAGCACCTCTGCTGCACCATTGTCACTCGGTGTGCTCGGGCACAACAATTCTCTGCTCGCTGCAGGTGAAAAAGTGCCAAAGAAAATGTGTCCACAATGCACTTGTCGACTGGGTCAATTGGGCCCTGTCAGGGAAGGGAGAGAGAATTCCAAAGAGCATTTGAAACCGACGATGACAGGCGCACTGTGATTCGTCTTGGCACTCGTCTCAGCACGCACAAGCGGCGTGCTCTGATTTTCTCGTCAATTGCAAACTGTTCCTCAATTTCATTGCTCATAGTATAGCTCACCATTGCTCCCCCACCATTACCACCACTGACAATGGTAATGGTTATGAGCATAATTAAGCAGCTTGGCAGCAATTTGTTTACAGTAGAACTGGAGTCTTCATTCATCTGGAAGCAAATCGAAGATGTTCGATGATGGCTCAAGATGCTCTTCCTTCAACAATGTTGCGCACAGTGCCAAGAAGTGTTGTAGCAGCTGAATAGTGTAGTGTTGATGCTGTCATTTGCTAAGTTTTTCACCGGTGTCTTGATGCCATGTTTGACAGGGAAGCACTTGGCGCTTCATCATAGGCATCTTCCATTTCCTCCAGTGCCCTCACTGATTGATTTTCAGCAGCAAATTAAGTCCTTCAACTGTGTGTAGTTTTGAAGGAGTAGAAAAGGAGAAAAAGTGCTCATTTGCAAAGTTTGTCTCAGTCTGCTAATGCCATTTCCCACTTTCCCTCTCCCGAAACAATTATGCGCCGTTCTATAATTAGCGAGACTGCCACCGAGTGCTACTGCAGCAGCATCAGCATCGGCAGCAGTTGGCCAGCTCAATCATAAGTCTGTAGTTAGTGAGTTTGTGTGAGTGTGGATGCGGTGCTTGCCGATGAGGCGCCTTCTCCTCCTCAGACTCGGTCTATAGACCGTCTGCTGAAGTGTAGTGAGCCCAGTGCTGTCTTCACTGCATCTTCATCTTCATCTCCTCTTAATTAATTTCGGCTTCAAATAAACAGACACAAGCAGTGTGCAGAACACACTGCTACTGTCCCTATCTTCGTAGTCGTCGACGGTTCAGCCTCATCCGAACAATCACTGCCTAGGCAATTGTTTAATTAGATTGTGCCACAAGCTGGCGCATTTGAACACGCTCACACATGCATTCGTTTTACTCCATTTGCTTACTCACTTACTCACTCATTTTTTTTTGTTTTTCAGGGGCCCTCTTTGGTGATGCCTCCGCAAACCACTACTACCCACTGGACAGTGGTGTGGCCCAGGACTGGAACGGTGGACAGCAACAGCAACAACAGCAGCAGCAGCAGTACGGCAACCAAGGGCAGTCTCCGTATGGTGTGCCCGGTCTGGTGCACCAGCAACAGCAGCACTCACTGGAGCAGCATCAACAGCAGCAGCTTCCGCCGGGTACCCCGGGCCTGTACGACCAGAGCTCGGTGGCCAGTCCGAATCACGGTGGCAGCCACAACAGCAGCGGCAACAGCAGCCAGCTTTCCAGTCTTCCGCCAATGTCCAGCTTTGCCAGTCGCCCTCCGAGCGGCCCCTACGTCCCTTCCGCCCAATCCGTCGCCACAACCGCTGGGCCCCTCAGCATGTCGGTTTCTCCTGGAGTGGACATCAAACCCGAGCTGACCAGTCTCTACCCACCGGGCAGTGTTCAGCAGGAGGCGCAGTGGGCGATGCACCGATCTGCACCTTCCGGCTATCCTGGCACCGACCCCGGCAAGCTTCCCGGCGAGGTCTCTCACCTGCACAGTATGGTAAGTGATTGCTGGTGTCACTTCACTTCACAAGACGTTACCCCTCCCCACATTACAATTCCCTTGCTCAATCACCTTTTTGTTTTTCCCTTTGCTTTGCTTGTTCTCTCTTTGTTTTGGCTGTTTCGGTGTCATCCCCTCACTTGTCCAATTTGCACTGTCCTCAATCACCACCACAATGCACCCACCACCCACAAAACAGGCGGTACCCCTTGATAGCCAGTTTGACCCGGAAACTATGCACTTGCTGGCTGAGGCCGGCAACTCCCGTGAGGTACTATGATTTTGCCCAACATTTGCTTCCCTGCTTTTGCTTTTGCTTGCTTTCCCGCGCTATACTTTGCCAGTGGCTCACTCTTCGATTCTATCGATAGTCGCAACAGTTTTGTCCAAGGGTGGGAATCGAGTCCACTTTTCCGCTGTAGCTAAACAGCCAACGCTAGAGGGCGCGTAACGTTGGCTATGTAGCTACAGCGGAAAAGTGGACTCGATTCCCACCCCTGGTTTTGTCCCTCTCTCTCTTTCTCTCGGAAACACTGTATCCCACGTGCACTCTCTCGTCCACTTCCAGACTGACTAACTGACGATCACAACCGACACATGATCGTTGACTCTCGACCTAACCAGACACCTTCCTCTTCCTCTTCTCACTTTCTTTAGCAACATCCTCGCGGCAACGTCGGCGAACGCCTGGACGATGCCATTGATATTCTGCGCAGCCATGCTGGCCCCAGTTTGGAGTGCAGCCAACTCGGTGGCCTCGGCGCATACCTGCCTCCCTCCAACTCTTCCCTAACCCAGCTCGATGGACAACTGGTAAGTCTTGCAACTTTGAATTTTTTGTTTACTGTACCAAAGCAGTATTATGATGATAACTTCTTTCCCCGACCGAGAACCGTTCTTTATTAATGTGGACCACCTTATTTTATCTGATGATCACTGCCCCAGCAACTGATTAGCTCAATTTACCTATGTTTGTGTTCTTCTCTACTAATGTGATGTCTCCTTTTGTTCTATTTCAGCAAAGTCCTAATGGCGCCCTGATGGGGAACATGCGAGGAGGCATGGCCAATGTGGCATCGCCTCCTGTGGTGTCCAATCTGCAGGCAAACTCGGTGGCCGGTCAGGCAGCTAGCTCAAATGCGCCCACTCCTGCTCCAACCTCGACCACAAACAGCGGCAAAAAGAGCGGAGGTGGACGTGTGGCGAAGCCGAAGCGTGCTCGTGGTCGCTCCACCAGCTCGGCGGCGGCCACCGTTGCTGCCTTTGGTGCTGCACTCGGTGCTCACCTCGCCAGTGTTAGCGGGGGCAATGGCGGCGGTGGTGGTGGCGGCGGTTCACTCGACGATATTGACCTTGATGGGTAAGTCCAGCGGCAATTAAACACAATCACTATTTCCCCTTTATTGACTTGCTTGCATATTTACCATTCTAGCTCTGACCACGAAGACGATCCACCTGAAATTAAAGTGGAGCGCGAGAAGGAAAGAAGACAGGCAAACAATGCCCGCGAAAGGTACGCTTCTCTAGCGGGTAGTTTACAGACTTGGCCAGTTTATCAACTTTTATGATGATAACTCTTTCCCCGACCGAGAACCGTTCTTTATTTATGTGGAACTTTACTTTCTGATTTAATCGCTGTTGAGCCCACTCGGCTGATAAGTTTGTTTGCTCTACTTTTTCAGTACTAATATACCTTTGTATGTTTGTAGGATCCGCGTTCGCGACATAAATGAAGCCTTCAAGGAGCTAGGCCGAATGGTCGTCATACACATGAAGTGCGACAAGGCGCAAACAAAGCTGAATATTCTCCACCAGGCAGTTGACGTAATCACCAACCTTGAGACCCAAGTTCGAGGTAAGTAATCGTGGTAGTGGTGTTGTAGTATCTCTCCGTTCTTATCTAACCAGTGTTGTTACTCCCTCTTTCAGAGCGAAACTTGAATCCCAAGACGGCTTGTCTGAAGCGTCGCGAGGAGGAGAAGAGCAGCGAACAGGCTGTGAGCAGCAAGTTCATGGGCAGTGTGCCTCCCAATGCCATTGCCCTGCCGCCTGCGATGATGGGCGGCGTGCCTCCTGGCTCACAGCTGGGTCCCAACGCCCCTCCGCCTCACCCGAACATGATGAACAGTGGCCAGCAGCAGCACATGCAGTCCATTGTGACCAGCTCAAATTCAATGCAGCCCATTGACCCTAGTATGAGTCTCGACTCGCTGAGGTTACCACCAATGGTAGGTGTGAACATTGCCCAGCGCTAATGTAGTAGCGCCCCCTGCGGACACTCCCCTTACTCACCAACCCCTTTCTCAACCACAGTCGCAGGCGAACGTACCGCATCACCATCATTCTGGACTGCCCAATCAATGACCACGTACTGAACAGCGAAACTAACACTCAACAGTTGTACATTCTCATCTGAGTTGCTGTTTAGGCCCCACCCCATTTGCCATCACCCTGATAGCCCTCTCCCAAATTTCTTTTGTTATACTCAGCCCAGGCCTTGGGCTTATCTTCCCCTCTTTTCTCCATCATCTTCCCTCTGACCGTAGTTGCCAAACTCGCCACACTTTTCCGCTTTTCCCTCATCCTCCCTACTTCTATCTCTTCCTCACCTTGCCTTTCGCTCTCTCCACATCTCAATCACTGACCCCAATCAGCACAAATCCCCATCAGTGAGGGAGAAGAGTCATATTCATCTCAACTTTTTTTTGTACCGGACCACACTCCTTTTTCTCTGGATCACCTGACTGAAGCGATTCATTCTTCTACACTTCTTTTCAGAAAAGCCCTGTCTCGACACCATACTGAACCCTTCATATCACCTATCCCCAAACACAGCTTGACCGTAGTGTTGTCCATGTAATGTTGTGAATCTGATTGTGTCACCTATACACACACATCCCATCACCCTCACCACCACACACTGAACTGCAGAATTAGACTTCACTTCAGGCCATATCAATCTCGGGCGCATTTCTCCTTCAAGTATTCTCTCTCTCTTTCTCACACACATTTGTTTTTAATTTATTGTGTCTTACCTTTGATCATATTTTTATGAATTGCGTTTATTTCTACAAATAAAACCCAAGTTCTAGTTTCATTCACTATTGCTGTCTAGTTTTGCCCTTTAGCTGCTGGTTCTCCAGTTTGATTTGCTGCAGGTCGGCGTTGATTCGCGTCAGGTTGGAGGACGCCTTGCAGGCTCGCTCATTGTCCACCATCTCCTCGAGGTTGCGAATCTCCCGCAGGTGGACGCCCACACTGAAGACTGCCTCCAGTAGCTGGTCAAAGGTGGTGTGCAGCAGTGCCAACTGCTTGTAGCACTTGCGATTCCACTCGTTCAGCTTTGCCTCCCGGTAGATGATGTCCTCGGAGACGGCAAAGCTGCGCTCTATTTTGCCGTTCAGCGTGTTGATGTCCTTCTGAATGGTCTTTGTCTCTAGCAGCACTTTCTTCGTCTCGTCATTCTGCTTCTTCACATTGCCGATGATTTCGATGATTCGACGCGTGTACGAGGCGCGTCCTGGTGGCCACTCGTCAGGCTTTTTCGCCGTCAACTCCGCCACCAGTGATTCCTTTGACTGAATCTCCTTGAGCTTCGCTGCGATGGACTTTTTCAGGTAGACTATGCGCTTCATTTTCTCCCGGTAGTCCTCGTTTTGTGCTAAGCTCTGCGACTTTTTCAGCTTTATTTCCTCGAGAAGGTCCTTTTGTATTTGCTCCCAGGTGGAGGCAATCTCCTCAATCTGCATCTTTATCGAAGCGACGCCCTTTTCAAGCTGTAAGGGGAAAAAGTGGTCAGAAAATTTAATCTTTATTGAAACTTTTAACCAAACCTCTTCTTTGGACTTGTAGCTGGCCTCAAACTGTTTGCACTTCTCTTGGTACTCGCTTTCACAGCGCGTCACAAGGTCCTGCTTTTCGTTAAACTCGGCTATCTGTTGGTCATACTCGCGTATTCGCTCTCGCAACTTTTCAATGGACTGCGCGTACTTCTCTTCCTTGGTCAACTCTTTTACCGTCTCTTCAGTAGCTTGTGACAAAGTTGACTCGACTGTTTTCGGTTCTGCATTCGTCTGCAGTGGAATGGCACCACTCTCATCCAGAGATATTGCTGAGCTTAGATGTCCAGCAGTAAACTGAATGGCGTTCTTGTTGTTTGCCCGACACCGGGAAATGTACAAATCCAGCGGATCGGCGCTGTCTTCATCGTCAAACTGTGCACTTCTACAGTTGAGGCTGTTCCACTGCATAATGTCGGCCACTGACTGAGGTAGGAGGAGGTTCTGACTGGAGGCAGTCGAACTGGAAAGCTTATATTTGGCATATCGCTGCAGAGGCTTGGAGTGTGATTTGGAGAGAAATGTGTTGACTCGGAAGCCAACGTCGGCACCGGTGTGAATGGCATTGGCATTCAAAGGCACAGAGTTGTAGTGGTCATGAAGGTCACTTTGGGCACTGTACTTTAGTTCCTCGTCAACAGCTTCTTCGCCATCATCATCATCATCGTTGGAGTAGGGAATCCAGATGGTGTTTATGTTGAGGTTTTTCAGTTTTTGAGTGATGCTGCCACTTGACAACTGGTCGCCTTCCCTCGTTTCAGAAGTTTTTTCGTCGTCTCGCGGAATGCGTTCAATGAGAAAAAGCAGCAGGCGACGAATCTCATGTTCATTGCCGTACATGAACGTTTGGTATCCAATTTCAGATTTGTAGCCAAGGTCCTAAAGAAAACAGTTGAAACTTGTAATCTAATAAAACGTCTTATAAAGCTTACCTGGATGGAGGTGGATAGTGTAGTGGCGTATTTGTACCGGACAGACATGTTCATTGATTCGGAGATCTGGTTGACTTTGGGCAGGTGCTCCGTATCAATTGGGTCAGTGAGGATTCTGGCCAAGCACTCGGCGACGCATTTCATCACCTGAATCGAGTCCAGGCTCGATATGCCGGCAATGTCATCGTCAAGATCACTACAAATTATTCATTTTAAATTAAAATATTCTTTACTTTTAAATTTGACGTACCATCCAATTTCCCGCAATTGAGACAGCAAAATGGCATCAACTTCTTCCATGGTTGGGGTTTTAAATTGATAGGCGTTGCGGTGATCGAAAACACTCGTTTATTGGGAAAATGTAGTTAAAATTTTGTAAATTTTTGTAATAAATAACTTTATAGATGCTTTGACTGTTTATTTCATGTTGTTCTAATAAGACAATTTTGTAAATAATTTGAAGAATTCAGATATCGGTTATTTGTCAACCAGAATCGACAAAAGGGGATTTTTGTTTACAACAGTGGCACGTACTTTACTGAAGGAGATCAGTTAAAACTTTTTTATCAGATTTCTATCTCGTGTGAGAAAAAAA
>JAALOO010000744.1_pt1 | contig 27206 bp, 32 predicted proteins | sample 7257641 | NCBI WGS metagenome assembly JAALOO01 (sample SAMN14085613, study PRJNA598686) | mite metagenome | biome: ENVO:01001000; feature: ENVO:01001002; material: ENVO:01001226; isolation source: single female mite from University of Michigan culture on fish food culture... ...
ATTTAGTACAATCCGATAATGCAAAATAAGGCTGAAATATGCTTTACTATTACATTTTTTTCCAGTATTTTTACTTGGTCACCTTTGTGCCATTGGTAGGAAGTTTTTAGAACTTTTTTTAAACTTTTCATTTTTAATGTTTTAACTTTTTTTGGTAGATGATTTCCATTCTCGGCAAAACTGCCACGGCTCGCCTTTTGAAGCACCTTCTCTATGAGTGCTTTAAGGAGAAGGCTAAAAATGTGATGACTTTAGTTGCTGCTGAGACGGATGATTAAGATGAAGATACGGATGAAGGTCACTAGTGAAGAATAAACTCAATCTATCTTTTGCAACAAGATTTCCAGAATCGACTTTTAATTATTTTACAATTACTTTTACTTATTACTTTCAACCTAATTCTTGTAAAATCCCCATCAGAACAACCACACAACACCTACACAACATAATGTACTTTAAAACGGTTCACTAGGAGCCTCTCACATACATGTCGCACAAATCCGCGTGATACAACACTTTTGCAGACAGACCAGTTTACGACTCGACACGTAACCAACACAATCACCAAACCTAATAAATACATCTAAATCTAACTGTTTTTTCCAATTTCACCCGCTTTTTTGACCGACTGACACTTTCCCGTTATCCCGATGTCAATAGGATCGTTCGTAAATGAGCACAGTTACGAGAGTGAATACAACGACGACCTGAGCAAAAACCAGGACTAACATTTTCAAATTTTTAAGTATTTACAACTTTAATTCATTTAATTACTTCAGAATACTTGTAGCAATGTTCAGCAAAATAAAACAAAAATTTTCTACGGTAAAGTCCGCATCAAATGACAGAGTAGTAAAAATGAAAAAAATTTAAAAGTAACGCTCAATTAAAAGAATTTGTCAAATTGCAAAACTTGTACCTTTTAGTGATTTTTTCAGCTCTCTAATGGTTGTTTGGTGAAATCAATTATTTTATAACTATCTGTTGTATATTTACAGCCGATCTTTTTGAACCATTTTTGCAACGTACAGCACAAAACCACTGTAGAGGAGGGCAAATTCAAAGACGTTCTTCTTGCTGATCTTTCCTAGATTGCCCATGTGAAAGCGAAACTCATCAGTACTGCAAACGGTTTCATAGAACGAGGACAGTCTTAGCTTGGCAGTGGTCATTGCTCTTGTGTGAAAACACTCTTTTTCCGGCTTGCTCACCAGCACCTTCAGCTGTACAGTGTACAGCAGGCGGTCAGACTGCAGAAAGGCCTCGGACCAGGTGATCATGCCCAGACAGGCGACCACTGTGCAGCTCACCTGCATGGGCACCACCACCGCCAGAACCAGCTTCTCCCCGGTGCTCAGTGGTCTAAAGAGGGCCTTGCCGATCATCACCAGGTTGATGGAGGTGTTGGTGAAAAGGTCGGCAAACATCAACCCCGAGCCGACGTGGTGGTCAGTGTGCCGTGCAAAGTCCAGCTGAGCCCGGTATTCTCGGTAGTAGAATGCTAGAAAGCGGTACGTAAACGATGGCCCCTGCATGCGAAACTTTCCTTTAAAAGCCAATGTTTTCAGTTGTCTTCCAAGTTCGGCCAAGTGCCGGCGGACGGCGAAACTAGCTAGGAGGAGAATATTAAGAAGAAAAACCGCCTGCCGAAAAGCGTTGTGAACGATCCAGAGGAAAATGCCCATTTCAGCAGAGGCAAACAAAAAGAGGAAAATACTAGTTTCAGAAAGATCTGGCCAAAAAAAGAACGCTACAGCGCCGGCAAAGATGACAGAGAAGACAATGTCTTTAAAAATGTATAAAAAGTTAAACTTTTAACGAGATTTTTTTTAAAAAGCCCGCTTATTTTAAACTGTTTGTTTTAACTTACAAAATACGAAAACAAGAATAAAAACCACCATTTCTGAAAACACTGAGTAAATTACCGACTGGACGCGAACTTTGATCGACATTGCGGGAAAACTTTTCATCGGAAACATAACTGGCAGTTGTACTCTGCGGCAAAACCATATTTTTTGTACCAGCGCTTGGTACCACCAAAACCACCAGTCATTTTTGTTTATTAGCTTTTCATTAATTTGCTTAAACTTTTGCTTACTATTAAAAAGCATCAGTTCAGCAGTGGCCCAAAGAACGCGGGCATCAAAATAAAAGTATGTCGTCAAGTCAAGATAGATGGAGAAAAGCGCCAGAAAACAGGTGCATCCGAGGACGGTGGCGTCCAGGAAGCGAAAGTTGAACATTAGTGTCAGTACAAAAGGGTAGTAAGGAAGGTAGGAGTTAGAGTCTGCACTGGTCTGATACTCGTAGTCCAGCAAACAGACACGAATGCCTCGCAGAGTGAGCACTGTCCAGAGAAAGTAGTGTAAAAATTTTTCAAACCAAAAACGTCTCGACCAAGTTTGAGGAGGAGCAAAAGAGGGAATAGAGGTAAAAGAAGAGGTTGATGATTCTACTGTTTCAAATTTAGATTTAAATTTAAGTTCACACATATAAGTCATTAGTGTGGAAGTTCGAAAACAAAAGTAGTGGTGATTGAAAAATGAACCAAAATGGTTTAATTGTAATTTTTTTATAAATTCCATAGTTGAATAACAATGATTATGATAGTTATAAAATTATATTTTTAAATTAAATATTTGCAAATTTAACAAAACAACAATTTTAAATAATGTGTTTTTGTTTACAAATTACACTGCTGTCAAATGAATTTAATAAAAATATGCAAACTTTGTTTTGTAGTGATAAATGGTTTAAGTTAAAAAGTGAAAAATAAAACTTGACTTTACTGGCAAAAACAAATTACTTGGTATAAATTTTAAATTTGTATTTGTTTGTTAATAATGTGCCAAATTTTTTTTCACAAATTTTGCACCACTACTTTTTACAACTGCTACAAACATATATGAATATTTGAACAAAATGCATGCAAAAGAAGCACTGGCGAATAGCGTTACCAGTGTTGAAAAGGATAGGGATTAGTTCAGCAGTGGCAAAAATTGCAAAAAAGTAAATAGTTGATTTTATTTAAAAAGTATTATTATAAAAAGGCAAAAAATTAATGAGATGACAATGTCTAAAAAGTTGAAAATTTACAATTTATAAAGTCTAAATTTAAAAACTAAATAAAACAAGTAGTTAAAGACAATTTATTTAGCATTGAGTTTCATAATTAAATGAGTTATCGCGTTCTTTAGTTTCAAAAATAAATGAGTTTTTGGTTTTTTCAGTTGCAAAAGTAAATGAGTTTTCTTGTTTTTTAATTTCAGTTTGTTGGTTTATGTTATTTTGTTGTGAAACATTTTCAGAGTGTATCTTCTGGGTGTGTCCATCATCATCCGCTTTTTGGCAGAAGGATAGCTTGGTGTATGCTAACAACTGAGCTAGCGTACCAAAACGATGGATTAGCATGCCTGAAACATTTATATTTTATATAAAAAAATGAAAAGTTTAATGAGTAAAATCATCTACCGATTAGCTGAATGACCAAAATGGCTCCAAAAAATACCACCAGACAAAGGGTGATGGGATCCATGCGTGTTTTCAGCCACACTGTTTCTACGTGCCAAACGTTTTCCTCCTCAATGAAAGTTCGATTGTACCCGGCTATTCCAATTGGAATATCTACTCCAAAAACGTCCTTGTGCAGTTGGAGAATAAAGACAAACAGAATAAATATGGCGTTGAGAAAAGAAAAAGCAAAAACGGCTCGATTGCGCAGGTCAATTAACGCCAAAGAAATGCGTTCTTCCTCTTTGGGATTTTCGTCCATTGGGTAGAGGTACTTTGCGAGCGTACAATTCCAAAAAACTTTCTCTCGAGGATGCAATTCTTTTTCAGTGTAGCTGAACTTATTTTCACTTTTTACATCCCATTCGTAAATGATTTTTTTCTTTTCTGAACTGTTCTTTTTTTCCACTTGTTCAGTTTTCTTTTCTGTAATCTCTAAAACAACTCAAGAATTATGTTTGATTTTCGTTTAAATTTAATAACTACCTTTTGTTTTTTCTTGACTGACCACCAAACTTTGCCCTGCTGCCAGCTTTTCGACAAGAATTTTTATCTCAACAACATTTTTTGCAACCTCATTTTCCTCAACCCGGCGAGTGATGTGCTGGAAGTTCTCGGCCATAAAGTCCCTTTCACCTGCTACTCTTCCAGAACAACAGCAAACGCATGTTATGAAACCACTTTTTGCTGTTTTGGCTGTGTTAGAAGCATCTAAATACTTCTGAAATAATGATTTTTTCTCCTTTTTACCATCTGTTTCATTTTTCTTTTCATCCGCTTTTTTTGTTTTTGACTTTTCATTTGCAGTTTTTCCAATTTTCTCACTTGTCTCATCTTCTTCTTCTTTCTCCTCTTCTTCTTCGTCTTCTTTTTCCTCGTTCTCTCTAGTACCCCAAGCAACGATGTTCATGTTGGTGACGGAGTAAATGGTCAGCAGCATGTACATCGAAGGAATGAGCAACATGTACAGCGGAAGCGGAAGAACGCAGGCAAATTCACGCGGATGAAGGACGGCAGCGAGCAGAAAACTGCCCATCATTGCGCTGAAGAAGAGCGAATTCGGCGAGAAGATGCTGCCCTCTTTGTAGGCGTCAATGACAATGCCGGCGAGGACGGCCAGCATCAGCAGGGCGTACACTAGCGACAGCAGCATGGCCAAGTTGATCTTCAGGTCGTTGTTGGCACTCTTCAGGCAGACAGCGGTGAAGGTGACCACGGCGACGACGTTGAAAAGGAGGGAGAGGCGAGCGTCGAGGTTCAGCGCAGAGTTCATCGCACTGACGACCATGAGGAAAATGGTGCCCGGCGACAGGAGCGTGCCCACCATGAGAAAGCCCTGGTAGGCAATGTACAGCAGACTGATGTTCTCATTTCGCTCTACCGTTCGCTTGTAGTTTGACAGCAGGTCGAGAATGTTGGCCATAGTGCTGGGCGCCCAGCGGCGGCGTTGAATGAAAATTTCGGCAAAACCTTAAAAAAAGAAAACATTATATAAGTAATTTTTGTTTGAAAAAAAGCATTTCACTTACCTTCTGGAGCATGTGTGTACGAGTCAGAGGCGGCGCAGTACTCGATGCGCCAGCCACGCTGCAACATCAACGTACAAAGCCATCGGTCCTCTCCTTGGTCGTATTGAACGTAGTGAATTGCCTAAAAAATATAGGCAAAAAATGTGATTAAAATGATAATTTTAAAAAGATGGTCAGTTTTTAAAGTTTAAAACATTAGATTTTTTGTTTTAACTGCATTTTTATTAAAATGCACACTTACCTCACTCGGTTTCGTCGTGTACTTGTGCATCACACTGTCGTCCATCAGAGCCCGAGCTCGAAACAACGAAAAACAACCTGGACTGCAGAGAACACATCCGAAGACATGTTCAGTGGCCTTCTGCAGCCAGTGGCCGATGGCGTATTCAAACTTCTGGTACCAAACTATGGGCCCACTTCCCACCGGGTGGATCCGCCCACACACCGCTCCCAGCTTTCCATTTCTTTTCATCAGATCAACGACCATGTGAACTGCTTCTGGGCGAAAGTTGATATCTCCATCGAGGGCGAGGATGAAGGTGTTATTTGAGATGGTCTTCTTTCGACTGTCAGACTTCTTCGGGTCATCATCAAGCAGATCATCCCGAGATGACAGTCGGTAGTCGAGCAGGTAGTAGAGGTACATGCACTGGCTCCACCGTTTTCGATGGCGAATTCGAGTTTTGTCCTTCAGGTGGACTACCAGGAGGCTTCCGCCGGGCAGGCGCCACACCAGACGCCCCCCGTAGGGCGTCGCCACCAGCGTGGGAGTTTTGCTGACAAGCTCTGCTTTTCCCGACTGCCAGTGGACATGACAGGCTGCCTTTGGAAGCGCCTCGATCAGCTGGTGAACGTATTTGTTCACGACGCGATTATTTTTGGATGAACCTTTTTCAAAGGCGTCATCGAAAAAAACGTTTGCTTCGAGTTGGTAGTAAGAAGAAGGCGACTTGCCTTTTGCTTTAGCCTTTTCTAGCTTCTCCTGATCTTTGTCGAGGCGGAAAATGGATTTCAAAGTTTGCAGCATCTCGCTACTGGTCTCGTGCCACATTGTGGTGCAGGCGTAAATGCGAACCGTCTCATCGGCAGATAAACTGTCAGTTTTTTTTGGATCAATGCCGCCGTTGTATTCGGGAGAAGAAGGGACCTTTTTAGTCGTTGATTTTGAAGTTAAAAGTGGTTTCGACTGCTGGGCTTTCAAAATTAGTGATGAGTTTTTTAAAGTTTTAACTTTAGTCTCTTTAGTAGTTCGCTCTCGGAGATGGTTTTCCTCTGCTGCCTTTTTGGCTATTTGAGCTTTTTCCTCTTCTAATATTCGTTTTCTTTCTCGCTCCTCCTCTAATTGAGCGTTCTTTTCTTCTCTGATCCGGGCCGCCTCTTCAGCTTTGGTTTCCTTTGTTACCTTCTCAGGGTCAAAAATGGCCACTTTAGTTGTTCGGCGGTTCATTGCCAGGGATTGATCTATAAGAAGTGCATTGTAGCCGGGGTTAAGAAAAATGTGTTCGGTCGGCGCAAGTCGCTCGTTAGTTTCCGTCCAAATGTGCAGCGTTGCGGCTGCCTGGCTGGCTAGGCCTAGGCAAAGCCAAAGACCGAAGACAAGAAAAATGTTTAGCAGACCATAGCCGCCTTCTGCTTCACTGGTGAACTGAAAGCTGGCCCCTAGTGTGCCCATGTCGCCCATTCGCCAGAAAATGTACTGAAAGGGCTCAAAAAAAGCCGTCAACTGGCATTTGTCTTCAATTGCGAGACTTTTCAGTGCCCACAGAAGGCTGACGGTGACCGGGACAGTGATGGTGATTGGAATGGCAAAACTGATTTCTAAAAACAAAATTTTGAAAAACTGCGAAAACCACTAGAACCAAAATTTTCTTACCATGAATGCCTACTTTGCAGGTAAACTTGGCGAAGGCGTAGCAGAGGTAGGTAAAAGTGATGTGGCCTAGCAGAATGACCACCGGCCAAAGGGCAAAGTTGACGTAGAGAAGGTGGTGCTCAGTGTCGAGAAGGACACCGCCGTCGCTCTTGATTCGGCTCACTGGAACCGTCGGTGAGTTTTGAAAGGAGGAGGTGAAGTTGCTGAAAAGGCTGCTCACTTCGAGGCTGTTTTCAGTGCCTGGGACAACAGCCTGACTGAGCACCATCATTGCAACGGTGATCAGCGCTTTCCAGGGCATGGTGATAAGAGCGACAAAGTAGCGTGAGCGGTTTTTATCTTCAAGGTCACTTTGGGCGTTTTCTAGGGCTGACAGAAAAATGTGCTTCCGTTTTGGCACAAGGTAGTTTTGCCACCATTCAAAAGATGCTGAAAAAAGTGACATTATTGAAACTGTTTTTTGAACGAACTTGTTAAATATTACATAGTATCAGTGCAACTGGAAACAGGTACCAGTGGGTAGTAGTTTGTCGTTCAGTGTAACCAACCGTTGTCCAGGCGACAATTGAAAGCATCTGAGCAAGAAAAGCACTTGCAGAAACAATTTTGTTGGTGGTCAATTTCCAAAACAGTTTACGCGAAGCTGACTCCGGTTTAGCAAGGTTCTCTTTTACTACCAACGATTCGCCGGCTACCACAAAGAGTCGAAGAAAAACCGGAAAGGCAGCCACACTGTTCATCATCATTGCCCCTTTAATGACGTCCATTTGAGGTAAAAGGAAAAAGGCAAACAGAGAAAGTCCAATAGAATGCAGGGTTTCAAAGGTGAAAACCTAAATGAATAAAGAGTGATAAACTAAAAATACTGGGAAACTTAAACCTTACAATTACAAAAGTTGCAAAACTACATTTTTCTGCCGTTTTAAAGTAGACAATTCTTAATGCTCGAACAAAGGAAAAAACGTACGGGGAAATTAAAGCAAAAGTCAGGCACCAGAGCCAGGCGATTCTAGAACCAAAACCTCCACTATCGGAATACTGAACTTTGTACAGCTTGTCATGCTCCAAAGGTTCAGTCACAAGAAAGCTAGTTTCAGTGTTGCAAACGGTTACATTGTGGTCTGAGGCTACCATTGAGGTCATCAAAAGAATAGTCGATTTACTTATCACAGCAAAGATGAGGTTGGCTAAAAAGATCCCTATGATGATTGCGACTTTCAGCCACTGAATGCTAAGTGAAACCCATTTACTTTCGGCAGTTTCGTCGTCGTCAGGCTCTGGAGCTGTTTTTTCTCTGTGAAAGGATTCAGTTGAGTAAGTAGTGTTTGTGGTCGTTTCTAAGGGGTTTTCTTCGTTTATTGTTTGTTGGTCAATTTCTGGTTTGTGAATTGAAACATTCATGTTTGTGTTGCAGTGGTTTGCAGATGATTTGTGCAGGGCATCAATGTCATCAATGGAACTGATTGTATTGTTGTAACCTGAGTTTTCAATCATTTCTGTTTGATCACTGAAATCATCATTTTCATCATTGTAAGCGGAGTTCACATAATCATTAGGAGTTTTTGGAACAGAAATTTTGTGATTAACCAAACTCGTAATTGATTTTCTTTTTTTAAAAAAATGTTTTTGTGGAGAATGAACCGATTGGTTTGAAAAACTACTTTGGTTATTAAGCAAATCATACTGTTGATTGTGTGATAATGAAGATTGTTTATTACTTTTAGATGAATCAGAAAGATGTTTTAACTCCATTTTAAATTTTTGTTAAACTAAAAAACTTAGAATTGTTTAATATGATCAATATTTTAAAAACATTTTGCAAAAAAATCCTACCAGCATTACACAAAAATTAAAAAAATAATTTTTAGTTTAAGATAATTTACATGTTTTTAAGAGTTTTACTGATTTGAAAGTTAATATGGTTTCTACTTATATTAAAAAGTCAAAATTATTAAATTTTTTTAACCATTGTTAGAGATGACAATGATGATGATTAACTGGTTATCTTCTCTGACTAATTCCTCAATTCCATTGTTGCTGACTAGCAATTTTGTCATTCTTGCCTTTTTTGTTTCCATTGAAAATAAGCTTAATTTACATTGAGACATTGCATACAAAACAATTTATGTTGCAACTTACAATAAAATTAACAACATTGTAATTGCAAACGACATAATTTAGAAATTCAAACTATGTAAAACATTATTTGCTTTTATTTATTACTTAGGTTTTTTTGAAAAATTAAAAAGTTTTTTAATCATTATTGACTGCTACAGAATAATGTGCTAATAATGTTTTTAAAAACAATTTGTTGAACGTTCAAATGTAAAAAAACGTGCACGTTACGCAGATTTTAAAACAACTGGTTTAAGTGCTAATCTGTATTAATTTAATCATAAAAAACCAAATATTTATGTCACTAGGAGCATGCAAAACAATTTGTTTTATTTTTTGCAATTAGGTTATTAATAAAATTAGTGATAAAAATTGTGCTAAGTTTCTATATGTTTTACATGAATATCAACTTGGCTGTTATCAATTGCAACAGTGGTCAAAATTGCTATGTACACTACATTAAACAAGGCAAAAATGATAAGAAAAAGCCACCGAGCTGCGTAGTCAATTAATTTTGACCTACTCTGCGCCACTTTTTTCTTCTTCCGCTTCATTTCAATTTTCTGTTTTGCATTTTCAACGTCTTTTCTTTTAATTTTTCCATTTTTTGTCTTTTTTGCCGCCAAACTTACTACTTGTGAGTCGTAGTAGCCAATGATGGCGTACTGCAACACAGCGAGAAAAACGGAAAAGAAACAGAAAAAAAGGTAAACGTCAAGTGAAGTGAGGTAGCTAATTTTGGGCAGTTCTGAGTTGGTGTTTGTTAGAAGAGTGGTCATCGTCAGCATCACCATCACACCAAGGCTCACTTTGGAGTGGCTGTTGGGCGCCAGGTAGAGTGGCAGGAAGGAGATGATCACCACAAAGAAGGCGGGCAGATAGAAACGGGCCAAGTAAAAGGCGATGCTGCGGGAGATGAAAAGGTCCACAAACAACCTTGGAAAGTAGTCTTCGTGTCCTGTGCGGAGACTGTAGCCCAGAAAACGCAAAGCAGGCAAGTAGACGGTTTCATTGTGAAAGCGCTGATAGCCATTTTCCGGCGGTTTCCACTGGTAGTGAATGGTGAAATCGGCAACTAAAAGAGGAAAATATACTCAATTTAATATACTTTGCATTTAGAAAAAGACAGTTACCGCTTTCAAGTGAGAAGGTGCAAACTTGTAAATCTACCGGAAAATAGGTAAATTCCATTGAGCATTGAGTTTTAACAACGGCTAATGCACTGTAGAAAACGCTGCCATTTGAATGTATTTCCATATACAGAGACGATATCTGATCATTTATGTTCATAATGGTATCAGGACGCCAGATATGTTTCATTGAGTTTTTTGATAAAGTTACGTATGGTAAGTTTGTACAATTGTTAAACTCAAGACGAGGATCATGCCATTCTTGAAAAACGCCTAAACTAACTGTAAAATCCTATAAACAAGTTAAAACAACAAACAACTAATTAATATATTTTTCAACAAAATTTAATACATACCATTAGTTCTACATTTTTCCTAATATCAGTAATTAAAATTGAAACGTTAACTTTAAAAAAACTGTTGGTTTTTAAGTATGGTCTAGCACTTATATCGTAGTTTTCAGATCGAATACAGTTAATTAAGCTGCGATTGGCTATATTACTTTCGTTAGTAAAAATAAATTGGGTATGCACAAAATAAATTAAAATAAAATTGTAAAAAGTTATAACAACAAACAATTTTGATATCATTATTAAAATTTTATTTGTTGCGTTTACAAAAAAACTTTAAATTTTTAAGCAAAAAACATAAATTTTTCACATTGTAGTGTTGTTTTACAAAACAATGAACAAGAACAGAAAAAAGTAATTTAAGGTTGCATTAGAAGCACAAAACTGTTTGCCAAAAAACAATGCAGATAAAAGTAGTGTTGAAGCTTGCCGGCTGTTTAATTAATTAGCATTCTGTCTGTTCAGCGGTTTTATTTAGGTTATGTTTTTTCGCTGTTAAAACCGTGTACTGCAATGGCATTATAACTATTTCTAGTCACATTCAAAATTATTGCCGGATTATTTAAAACAGCATTCATTTGTCATAACTTAAACATTTTTATTTTGTTTATTCAATTAAAAAATTAGTCACAATTAAAAAACTGAATAATTAAATTTATTTTTTGCAAAAACCAATTTTTGAAAATTATTATATAACTAAAAATTTTATGTATTTAACGTTTAAAATAAAAAATTTAAAATGTTGTTTTTATTAAAAGTTGCGCACTCTAAAAAACAAAACAAAGTTTATTTAAAATTTATTAAAAATTCATCAATAGCAATTATTAGTAACACAAAAGATTTCTTCACAATTTTGTTCAGTTTCGATTTTTACAGCATGTTAAAGTTTTTTTACCAAAGGTTTTTATTGTCCCAAAATAAAATAACAATAAGTTTTTAATACAAAAACTCAAAAATAAAAAATGGATTTAATTTGCAAACAACCAATTCCTTACAAATCTCTTGATTTTATAACTCAATTTCATTACATTTACTTTAATTACAGCGTAACAACTAAAATAAATCTGTTTAGTCCACTTTTGAGCCTTTTATTTTTTAAGATTATTCATTATTTAGCATTTTATTTAACTGGACCAGCTAAATCGGTTTTTTGGCAACTTATTTTTAACGACTTTATCTATCTCGCAAATCTCCCAGTTGAAGTTAACATGTTAGTAATAGCGAATTTTTTTCTTGCTGCATACTACCTTTATTTGCATTATTTCCAACAACATTTTGCTATGAAAATTGTTTCTGAAATTTTTTCAAAACAAAAACAAACAGACACATAAGTGTTTGCATTTTATCAAAAACAAAATGACAAAACAAAAATGCCTCAAAAATTACCTTCAACGTACATTCAACAGTACTGTTTTGTGTTGCTGAACTTACTGCAAATGTTTATAGTTGTAATAGGTATTTTTTTACAAAAATAATTTTAAAATTAACTAACTACATTTTAACAGATTGTTTTGTTTTGTTGACACAATATTGCGGTTTTGTGGCTGTTTATCGTTTTCAAAACTGCACTCTTTTATTTAAAACACTTGCGTTGTTGTTTGCTGAACTAAACGCTATCTCAATGTACGCCGCACTTTTCACCTTTTCCTATTCTTTTGTCCTGATGGGCATTTACAATTTAACTTTGTTAGAAACTTTAAAAATCATGCTAATTCATCTAAAAAAGCTAATGCCAAACTGTCAATTAAGCAAAGTGGCCACACAGACAACTCGCTATCGAACGTATTACGTTAAAGCTCTCCTTTTGATTTGCAAGTGCAATGAGTACACAGGAAAGTCGATTGTCCCGTTGTTGCTTGTCATCGGACCCGGAAATGCTTTGTTGCTTATCAGCTTGCTCACTTTCACTTTAGATGCTCAAGTGCAGTTTATCACTGTCATGGTTCTTCAGAAGATGTTTCTTAACATTTTTATTGTGCACCTCATTTTTGCTCAACTTAATACCAAACTGAAAAGCTTGGCCAAAATATACCTTCCAGTGCATGATTTGACATTCAAACAAAATAAACTAAAAGCAAAAAAAGTTAAAATAAAAGAGCGAATTCGAAACTTGCTTTTCTTTGAAACTTTTAACACTGGTCGCGTTTATGGTTTTACATATTGAAAATTCGGAATTATTTCAATGCTCAATTTTGTGAAAGTAAGCATTTATATTAAACAAATATATCGTTTTTGTTTACTAACTTTTTACTTTTGTATACACTCATTAAGTATTTACTTATTTACGGCGAACTGCTAATGTACGTTTACAAAAACGTCTGAATTTTTTATGTGAATAAAGTAATACAAAACTTATTTGTTAAAAGTTTTTTAAAAGTAGCAAGTTTTTTTTGTATGTTTTTATTTGACAAAATGTAAACAATGTTAAGTATATCTAGCAAAAACAAAACAAATTATTAAAAAATACACTCAAATACAACTGTTTCTTAATTTTTTTACTAAAAAATGAATTATTTAAAAGTTTTTAACATTTTGCCCTTTTTAACCTACTGCACTAGCTACAAACACACCAAACACTAACTTTTGCTTGTTACGTTAAAGAAGTAGCTCAAACAACTTGAAGGTAAAGGCCACGTAAAGAAAGAGCCCCTCAAAGAGGGCGTGATAGGTGACCGTTCCCGTGGCGCCCACGGTGATGCCGTACTTATAGCCCTTGCTGGCCACTCGCTCATACAGTTTAGCCAGTTTGAGTTTCACCAGCACCCTACTGGTTCGAAGCTGCGTTCGAAAGAGATACGCTGCTGATCGATGAAAGTCAGCACTGGCGACGGCCAGCGGAAGTAGACAGGCGAGCAGGATGCTTGCCTGCAATATGAGTAGAAACAGAGTGACCCCGTATTGACCGCTCAAGAAGAAGGAGTAACTGCTGCTGTTTTGATCCAACAGCTCTACTGAAGTGGGCGGTGGTGGTGGTGGTGGTGGTGGTGGTGGTGGTGGTGGTGGTCGAAGCAGTCGATAGAGCAGGTAGACATTGCTGGGCATGTGACCGCCCATGGAGATGACCATCACCGCTGACCAGGTCTGGGCGTTCACCTGGCAAATGACCACGCAGAGGCGAGTGTGCTCGCACATAAAGTACTGCAGCTGGGCGAGGTAGCTGCTGCTGCTGTTTTTACTAGTTTTAGACTGTTTTAAAATTCTGTTTAGTTTTTCTACAATCCTATTAATCTCGCGAAGGTGGCTTATGTAAAGGAAAGCACAGGTGTCGGCGCAAAGGAGCAATGTAAAGCTTACTAGCAGAAAGTGGCGCAGCGTGAAAAAAAAGGCAAGCAGGTCAACGGCAAAGAAAACATGATGAACCTAAAAGAGAAATGGCCCTTCTCCTGCTGTCACCAAACTGCAGAACAAGCAAAAGTAGTAAGCGATAAAAGAGTTGTAAGCGGTGACTGTAAAAATTGTATGTTTTTTACTATTAAAAACCATTACAAACTTTTCTTACCGCAAAAAGTAATTGAATAAAGGATAACTTGATCAAGAATTTTGCCTAATTTAATATATCGAACTCGGGTTGTCACAGAAAGGGAAAGTGGCAGATTAGCCAGTTTGCAGTGGCTAAATAGAATAAGTTTATTGACATTTTGAGGAACTATACCATTTTGAACATTTTTTGAATTTATGTTGTTCTTTTCTTTTACAGCGCCAGTTCCAAAAATCCGCTGAAAAGCATTATTGTTTGCCACAACCAAGTCAGCGTACTTTTGCCAAGTAAGAGTTTGAGTGTCTGTTAGAAAGAGTTTTGGTTTAAGAAGGACACCATTTAGATAGAACATGATGAAGATTAAAATGTAAAAGTAATCTTTTCCAGCAGTTAACTGACAAAAGAAAAGATAGAAGAAACTGTGTTCTGAAGCGTTTAGGTGTTTGAATGCATTTTCAGACAAGTTTTCTAAAGAAATTTGGTAGATAATGCTGACAAAACGGACAATGTACAACAGGTAAAAGAACATGTACAGACCGTGAAGTGCGTAGTACGGAGCATTCCTTGGTTTTAAAATGTACTTAATTTGCCGGTAAAAAAACGCCATGTTACTGAACTTGGACGAAAATTGGCCTAATTAAATATTAGTAAAATGATAGTTAAGTTAAAAAAAATTGAAAAAATATTTGTTAACTCCATTTTTAAATTAAACAAATTTAATTTTTTTTTAATTTAAAATTAAAAAATTTTGCACAAATGAAAACTTTACTGTAAGTTTTGCTAATAAACTTTTACAAAATAAATAAAAATACACAAGTTGGCTGAAGAGTGTAATTGTAAAAATAATAATGCTATGTAATGTTTGTTAATATTTAATATAAAAGTAAATTTTAAATTAAAGCGTTTATAGTGTTTTTTAAAATCTAGCTGCATTGTTGTTAAACTGTTTGTCAAGTAAGATTTATTATTGTTTTAATTTTAAATGCAAATTTAAATGTAATTTTAGTTTAAATATGTTTTATAAAAGTATAGTTTATACAAAGTTTTAATTTTTGTTTTAAAAAAATAAAATTGTTGTAAATAAATAAATTTTAAATGCTAAATTTTATTTTTCATATCAATAAAACCAACATTTTAAAAAATATTTGTTTTCATTTTACGTTCACAAATTAAAATGAAAAGGCTTGAAACATTAAAAATGCACTACAAATATAAATCATTTATTACAATAATTGCAAACCGCTTAATTGTTTAACAAAAATACCTTTTTAATTAGCTGTGAATCGAGAGCGTAACCGTTTTGCAACGTAAAACAAATTTGTTCAAACGATTTACAAAACATTTCTGCGCTGTTGAACTTCAAACAAAACAAACAAAAATGTTTATTATAATAATTACTGTTTTTTAAACTTTTAACTTTACCTTTATCATACAACAAGCACTATACTTAAAGTCCCTTTGCGAGAAAAAATAAAATTGTCTTTGTTGCCGGTGCACCTCTTTATTGAGTTGCCTAACTTTCAAGCACTGTTCAACTAAAACAAAAAGAATCAGCCAAATTCCCATTGAAAAAGAGATCACAAAATATTGTTGATAAAGGTCCATCAGGTGTACGTAAAAAATAAGCGAGTAAAGCAGATAGCAGCCATCTACCGCTGCCACTGCAATGTACACAGTGAGAAATCGGCGCCAAAATGCGTCGTAGACTGTGATTTCATCAAAAATTGTTTGTAACTCTACTGATAACCGCCTGAATTTGTTGTGAAAATGTTCGATTTTATTTTTTTCAAAGTTTTTCTGTTGATTACTTTTCTTTTTAAACAATCGATAGTTTAGATGACGTAATTTAATTAATAAAAACTGTTGTTTCATTTGAATAAGACGGACAGTTAAAAGAAAAAGAGTAAGCATTCCAAATACTGTTTAAATAAAAAAAACATTAAACATTTGTAAAAATTAAAAATTGCAAACATTACAAAAAGTAATGTAGTAAAAAAAGAAAGGCAAAATTAGCAAAAAGAGATAATCTCGGTTAGTGTTTTTCCAATTTTTAAAAAATTGTAAGTTAAAAAAAATTTCAAGATGAAGTAGAACAGAAGTTAGAGCGTATGTAAGCAGCGTTTTTGTTTTACGATAAAAAGTGTACATTTTTTCAGAATGGTCTGCTGGAAGGGGTTTTCCATTGAGAAAAATTTGAACTAGTTTGTTATTTGATTTATTTTTAATTGCAAACATTACAAATTTTGGATTAAGCAAAAGACCAAAAGTTAATTTACCAAAAATGATCAGTGATCCGTAAATACCAAATATGCTAATCACATCACCAAACGACCAAAACTGTTTGAGAAAAAGTTTATGAATGAACAACTCAGAAAATTCTGCATCAGAGTATACAAAATTGTTTTGGCAAAAAAGAAAAACGTTGTCTAACGTGATGAAGAGAAAAATACAAAAAGGAAAAAAATATTGAGTGTGGATGATAATTTTTTTATTTGTAATGTTTGGAATACTGTTACTAATGGCGGTTTCAACGTCGCATTCTTGAAGCGGTTCAAGTTTTTCATAAATGGCTGTAAAATGATGACAAATATTAGCAGTTAATTTTTTTGTTAAAAAGTACAATTTGTAAAATTTAATTATCTTTCTTGAATGCATTTTATTAGATGTAAAGTTGTATAAGATATTCAAAACTAGTTTTTTACTAATTAATTTTTTAAATTTTTATTTGTTGTTAAATAAAAAAACTTTAAAAATATATTAACTATATTTAAATCAAATAACAATATTATTGTTTTTTGTTATAACAATTTAAAATCAGTTTTAAATTAAGTAACAGGCACTTTTTATGCTTAACGTCAAAACACAGTTACATTCACGCAAAAAATTTAAAGTTCAGTGGCTATTTTCAGAAAATGACAAGTTAAAAAACAATAAAAAATGTTGATGTAAAATCAATAAACCAAAAACTAAATAAAAAACATTTTTTTTAATTTTTAATAAAAACTTTATTGACAAAGTAAAATCTTTTTGAATTTTTTTATAAAAACAAAAAACAAACAACTGTTTTTTTAATTAAATCGTAAAAATATTTAAAGGCAACTGTGATTTTAAATTATGATTGTCTAAATAATGATTTTTTTAAACATTTTTATAACTTTGTTCAAAATTTATTCAGTGCATGCGTTTTTATACTTAAATTTTTTATGTTTACTTAAGATTACTTTTGTACCAACAATACAAAATGTATTAACAATTATCATTAGACAAAAAAAATGGAGATGTTGTTTGAAAACGGTTAGTAGTGGTGTTCCAAGTAGAAGACACCTGAGTCCTCACCGACCAGCCGCCCTCTTTGTCAGACTCTATCCAACGATACGCACAAAAGTACTCCCCTTTTAAGCGGCTACTGTTTGACCATTGAGTAGATCGGGGCGGATTTCGAATGATGATTAGGTAGTTGGGGTAGTTGAACGGCCCTCTATTTGCGTATTCGGTTTTAGAGGTAAAGTTCTCAATTCCTATTTTATTTGCTGTAATTAGACAACAAAATTAACAAATTTTATTTTAATGACACAATGTTTTTACTATTTGTGCTGTTTCTTATGTAGTGGGCAATGGTAGTGCCATTGTGTTTGAAAAACACCTGAAAAAGTCCTGTAGAATTTTGATTGTGGGCCGAGCAGCTGAGAAGGTAGTTGTTAAAAGGTGAAACGCCAGCAAAACTGATATTGGGCGTCACATACAGGCTAACTAAGGAAAAGGGTGTGTAAGTTTGGTCTATGTTAGCTGACGATGTCACATTTTTTGTTGCTGTAGGGTGTTTTGTGACTTGAAAAAACATGATGATCACTAAAGTAACAAAAAAACAATGAAAATTTTCTAGACTCATGAGTTTGCTGCTGCTTAAACTCAAATGTTATTTGAAAATACAAATAATTTATTTTGTGTTAAAAGTTACTTTTATGCAGGGTTTATATACACTTAATATTTAACATGTGCACATAAAAGTTTATTAAATGTTAATTTAAAATTTGGCAATTAGTATTCTTCACACGCATCAAAACATAGTGATAGTGAATGTCACATAAAAGTTGCAAATAAAGTAAAAATTGATTTAAGATGCATTTTTAAAAATTAAAAAAACATGAACAAGGCCACCACTGCTACTACAATATCAACAGTAGCAACAACACAAAAGGCAGTTAAAAAATACTGTTTGAAAAATGGTAAATACAAAAAATAAAAAATATCAGTGCATCACGTAGTTTTAGATTAAAGTGGAAATGGTGGTGTCGTAATGTGGAGATGTTTGAGATGTTTGGGTGGGATGTTGAACAAAAAAACGACCCTAAAAGTGAAAAAAAGTATTAGATTTTAAGCAAACAAACAAACAAACAAGCAAGCAACAAAACCCCAAACATACCTCCTAGATGGGCTGACCATTGAAACGAGTGACAGCGGGAAAGTGCTTCTTGACGTAGGCCACCAGTTTGCCGTGGGCAAGGTTGACCACCACCTTGCCGTTCTCTTCGTCATCGTTTATCTCCTCCTGATCATCCCCTTTCATCATCTCCTTCTCCTTCATCATTTCCCTTTTCTCCCGTTTCACCTCGCCTTTGTGCAGCTCTAGCAGTCCTTCAAAGGTGTACACCGAAAGTGCCGTCAGCTGGTGACGACGCTCGGCGGGCATGGCGCCCAGCTGGGCGGCCAAAGCCTCCACGGTGACCGTCTTTGAGTTTTGGTGCGGCAGGTGGTGCAGGACCAGCACCAGCCGACGGAGGGCGGGAAAGAGGGGCGTAGAGCCGGCGAGGAGGAAGGCCAGCTCGCTGCCGTCGATGCCGCCCAGCACCAGCTCCTCCACGGCGGGAAAGGCGGCCAGGGGGCGGCGGGTGCCCAGTGGGTCAACAGTGGCCTGGCGCCACCGTTCACCGTAGTCCTCCGCGTCGACGGACACGCTGTTCAGCAGGTTGGTGCGTCGGCGAAAGAGCGTCAGCGATTTGAGCGACTCCAGAGAGCAATTGGAGCAGGTGGAAGTGGCAGTGGCCGTTTCGGTGGAAGTGGCTGAAGTAGTGGAAGAGCCAGTGTTGGGCAGAGGCACGTTTGAATCTGCATCAGCATCAGAGGGGGCAGATAAAAGAGCAGCAGCAGCAGCAGGAGGCGTGACCGTTGTAGAGAGAATTTTGTAAAAGGAGGCGAGAAAGTTTATCAGAAAGATGCACGGCTCAAAGTTGAGTGCGTAGAGGGCAAAAGAGGTCAGCTGAAGGGGAGGCTGGCGCTGGTTGTGACCACTTTCTTTTTCCTCATCTTTAGCCTTTTCTGGTGAAGAACTGCAGGGTGAATGTAGCAGGGCGGCCAGTGCTCCGTGAGCAATCTTCTCACACTTTGAATCATTAATGAGAAAGTCCACCTCGAGACTGGTCAACGAGGGCAGCAGGCGTGACTGGAGGCCAATGTCGCGGCGAAGGGCGGCTGCCACTGAGCGGTCGTAGCCGTGCGCACTTTCCCAGGCGTGTTCTGCCTCATCCCAGTCTTCCCACATATCATTCTGGTCCTCTTCCTCATCTTTACGTTCATTTTTATCTTTAGCCACAACTTTGTTTTCATTTTCAACAACAGGGGCAGAGGCGGCGGTGGCGACGGTGGAGATTTCATCCGATGACAATGAAACCGATTCCACTTTCAACAAAGAAAAGTCCTCCTTTGCCTTTTTCTTCTTCTTATCCTCCGCCACTCGGTCCAGAACTCGCTCATCCAGTTCTTCAAAAAGGGCAGTAGCGGTAAAAGCAGAGGAAGAGCTTTGTTTTTGATTTTGTTTCCTGGCATTTGGCTCACTTTTGACACTGAAACTAGGCTCCAGCTGCTGCTGTTTCACAATGCGACAAATGGCGGCTCGCCAGAGATCTAACTGACGACGCAACAAGCCGTTGAGCGGATTGGGCGTCACGTAGGCGGGTTCCTCAGTTGGGTGGTTAATTTCAAGCACCAGGCATCGTTTGGTGGCCAGTTGATGGGTGATAAAGTCGAGCAGATGGTGATTGCCCACCTGGCGTCCAAGGAGAAGCTGCTCAGTGAGCGCCAAGCGGTCGGTGATCTTGGCGAGCAGTTCCGCTGGCAGGGTGGTCAGCGATAAATCTTTTGCGACAGTTTTGGCACTTGAACAGGTGGCGACGGTGTTGGTGGTGGTGTCGAGGGGAGTTTTCATTTTGAAAGAAAGATCTTTGTGAAGTCTTTTTGTTTTGGTGGCAAACACGAGAAAACGGCGAAAAAGAAGAGTGAGCCAACGTGCTTTGTTTTGAGTGGACACAGTGAGATTTTTCAACAGTTGCAGCCGCTGCTGCGACCTAGTGTGTCAAAACTTAAACTTGTCATGAAAGTGAAAACAATTAAACAAAAAAGTCAACTTTGAAAAACAGTTTCTCAAAAACCGCTTTTTTATGCAAAAAACGCCAACACACGGGTATTTTTAATTTAAAAAACCTTTCTAACAATGCCCATGTTGAGTGAATTCATGTAAATTTTTGTTTTATGTTTTTTTGAAAAAGTAAAGTAAGATTGGGTTTAGTTAGCAAATTGTTTAGTTTTATTTTGAATTTTACAGTATTATAATTTAATAAATGTTTTAAATATTGAAAAACAAAAAAAACAAAATTTTTTTTAATGTTTTTTTATTGTTTAATGTTATACAGTTTTTCGAAAACATTTTTAAAAAAACAAAGTATTTTTATTTAGAAAAGTTATCATTCCAGCTTGGGGAAGTACTTTTTAACTGATTGGTTGTGGTGTTCCACGTTTGTGAAAACCAGTTTGAAAACCCATTTGGTCGTTGGTAGTGAAATTGACAAAAGTATGATCCGGTCAAATTTGCCGTTTCCGATTTAGTGAGAGTGATGGTGTAAATGGGATAACTTGTCACCGGACCCTTTGTCACGTAGTCTGCTTTGGCGGTAAAATTCACCTCATTGCTTTCTGTAGTAAAAATAGAAAAATGAATAAATAAAAAAGTTTAAAATTATATCTGTTGATTGAATTTTTGTAACTTACGATTGACCACTGTGCCATTTAGAGTAAAAGATGCAATTTGTTTTCCGTTATGTTTAAACCAGAGTTTGTAAGGACCGTTTATTTTTTCCTCTTTTTCCAGTTTGACTGCCGTACAGTTGAGTTGATAGCTGGTGGCTGATTCCAGTGAAGCATTAGGTGTCACTGCCAAAAGGATGTGAGTGGGTGTCAGGGCATCATTGATAGCGTCCCAATCAACTTCACCGCTGTGAACTAAAATCAGAGCACTGCTGAAAAAAATAATGGTGACACTAGCTGCAACTGAATAGTTGCGTGAATGCAACATTTTTCAAGCTATTTAATTTTAATTAAAAAATAATATGAATAAAAACCGAATAAAAGAGATATGTTGTGGGTATTTTGTTGAAGATATTAACAGCGACAATTTATACTCAAACTTTTCTTTTTTTTATGCATTGCTTAACCTTGAAGGTGTAATCGTTAATGAATTCCAGTTTTTCAATTTACGAATTTGTTGCTAGCCGCTTTATGCACCGATTTATGCTTAAAAACAATTTTTAAACGTTAGAATTTTGTTTTTGCACTTAAACTAATAAATAAATCAGTATTTTTATTTAATTAATTGCATTTTTTCTGTTTCATTATTTTTTAAATTAAAGTGTTGTTTTTATATATGAAAAAATAAATTTTTTTTAATAATTTTTTTATTTTACATATACTTTTTGCACTAATGTAAGCGTTAATGTATTTGACAAAGACACCGTTAAAAATGTTTTTTGATTTTTTGCTTAATTTATCTGTTCTCGAAAATTAAAATTTCAATTTTTTTGTATAAAACAAACATTTTAAACATTTTTAATAACACAAAATAATAAACAATTTTACAAACGAATACCAAATGAATTTGTCGATAGTTAATTAAAAAATATTTACATTAATGCAAACATTTTTTTCTTTTCTACAAATAACCTAAAACTAAACTTTTGTGTTTCAATTTAAAACAAAGTAAATATTATTTTTGTACTAGCAAATTATAAATAAAATTGCAGTATTGTACAAAAAGGCTAACAAAAACAAACAATAAAAGTTAAATTTAGAAACTGAAAATTAAACCTTAAGTAAAATCTTTAGATTTTTTACTTTTTATGTAAAATATAAAATAAAATAATATAAAAATAAAAAATAAAAACAAAAAGCTAAATCATGAACTTTTGGCTTGAGCAACTAGATCGCTTGTTTAATCGACATCACCTTTTTTGCTTAAAAACATCTGCACTGGTCACCTACCTGTACAATCGAAAAAGCCACTTCCATCCAACTCACAGCATGCTTTCACATGAAAATAGAAAGAAAATAAATTTTTTACAAAACTGGCTTCCATCTTGCCGTTTTTGGCTAGAAAAAAGTGCTCAGTACAGCGTAATCTTAGCCATCACTTTTCGTGCACTGTACATCAGCTTTCTTAGCACAGAAAATGAACTCAAGGACCACTTGTCAGTCAACCCGTTAGTCATTTCTGTACTGCTGCAATTTCGTTTTCTCAATGGCACTGTTCTTCGGTGCACCTGTTTGCTGACTCTTTTCTTGCTCTACGTTGACTACTCACTCTATTTCCGTTTGGACGGGACTCAACTGGAAGTGGCAAATGAGGTTATAGTAGAAAATGGGCGCCACTTTGTAGTTCTAAATTCGAGACACTCAGGCAGTGGACCAATAAAAACGGCTAAATTTTGGTTTCAATCATTGGTGGGCAAAACATGGCAAAACAGCCCAGCCAACTTTAAATTTTTCAAACAAAACTTGATCAGTTTTCCAAATTTGTCAGTTAAGTTGAGAACTCAATTGGCAGTTACCTCGGCCGTCACTGAAATGGCAGTTGTTCTAGTGAACATTGCCATCTGTAAGTGTAAATTTTCAAATTTTATCAAGTTTTTAACCATTTTTCTATTTTAGATTTGATTATGGCCATTGTCTACTGCGCTTTTTTAGTAATGTTTTTGAGTGAATTTTCTCCAACTCTTTATTTAATTGCGGCAACTGAACTCTTTTTTACACTGTACGACACTTGGAACGCCATTCGTCAGTGTCTTTTTCTTCTTCACACTTTGCAACTTTTTGTCCTCCTTGCTGTACAACATTTAGGCGAACTTACTAGTTCCCTGCACACTAACATCAAACAAAGATCCGAAAACTTCACTTCAATTTTAAACTTTCGTTTTTTGACTATTTTTCAAAGCGAGTACTGGCAATTGCTGGCTTTCGCCTGGACTATAAATGAAAAACTTGTCAGTCAGCTGCTTTTTTTTATCTTTGCCTCTAACATTGCTATCAACTTGGTGATTATTGGGAATCTGCTTTTTAAAACTTTATACACAAGTGAACAACTGGTCATGATGGCTATTATTGGTCTACAAACAGTCCTGTTACTTTCAGCCTGTCTAGGCCTTTCTGTTTGGTCAAAGTGCTATTCTGGCCGCACTGATGGATTGCTGTACAGGGCACAGATGATGATAAAAAGTGGTAAAACGGTGGATAAAGATTATGAGCTGTACGTAAGCAGTTGGCGGTCAAACGTTACAATGGTCAAGCTAAAACTGATGGCTTTCTATGAGCAAGTTTGTACAAATGATGAATTTCGTTTTACTCTAGGCTATTTAGGTAAAATTAGTCCTAAGAGTCTGTTAGATTTTTTTATTGTGTACAGTGGTTTTGTGCTGTATGTTGCTAAAATGGTTAGCAGAGGACGACTGTAAAACAAAACAATAAACTATTTTAAAAATGTACAAACTTTTGTGTTTGATTTCCAATGCTACAATGAAGTGTTTAACAAACTATTCGTAAATAGAATTTAAAACTAACATAAAATGCAAAAAATTTTTATTTTAAAAGTATGCAAATTACAAATGCAGTTTGTGTTTGTTTATCTTTGTACGATGTTCATTGAAAAAGGTTGTTTCAGTTTATTGTTTGAATCGGTGACATTTTTTTAAAAATTTTGCTGAGCAGGTATCAAAATGATCGTTTAGCTGTTGACCTCCAAAGAAACTTTGCAATAACTATGTTAGAGTACTTGTAATTAAAACTTAAAACTTTTGTTTTGTTAGGTTCATCAAGTTTTTTGCTGTTTCCATCATACAAAATTATTTTTGTGTTTGTTGATTTTTAAACACCACCATAAAGAAAAGTGCTGTGTAGATGATAACCTGTTGAAAAACACAGTAAAAAATTGTTGAAAAACGCAATAAAAAACAAAAATAAAAAGCATAATCACTGCATAAAATGTTTTTGAAGTGATGCAGCAACTGTCAAGCAGATGCATTGCATAAGGTTTGAGTCGGTTATGTGTTTGAAAGTGAGCAACCTAGAAACAAAAATAAAGTTTAAGATTAACAATTCAAACAAAATAAAGAATTTTTACTTTTAAAAGCAATTTACTTCTCGGCAACTTAAATTTCTGTTGGCATAGCAGGTTCATATAAAATGCAAGATTGGCTGACTCAATTTGTTTTCCATTTTTTGCCACTTTTGCACACTGTGAAATAAGAAGAAACTGAGAAAGCAGCAGCACTAAAAAACCATAACCAAAAATGAACTGACTAAAAAAGGGAAGCCCAGGAATAAAGAGGAGAATGTACATTAAATAGCATTGCAAGCTTAGGAGGCCTGCAAAATAGGCAGAAAAAGGAGCTGTCCATGCGTCAGAGCTCTTTTTAATGTTTTCACACAAATGAGTTATCGATTGATTTGTTGCGAAATATGCCTTCCAGACACTGGTGAACTTTTTCCGAGACTGATGAAACTTTTGTTTTATTTGCTTTTGATTTATCCGTTTTAACTTTTTTAAATGATCTTTTTGTCTGATGATGAAAAATTGCGTTGACATGATGACAAACGTTGGCACTACCAAAAGTCCTTAATATGCAAGTATTAATTTGTAAAAACATTTTAAAATTTATTTTGTTATTACCATATGCGTTGTAGAGTATGTTAAAAGGATAAAAAAAGTAGCCAGATTATCAGTTCTTCAATTGACCACCAACGAAAAGGACCATTGATTAGAAACACATTTACGTAACAGAAAAGCATTGCTAAGAAGAAAAAAGCTATCATCGGCAAAAAACCCCATTGACGAAAAGACCGATAAGACAAGGCAATTGAGTTTGAAACGGATGCTGAAAGAGCTAAAAACAATCAAATATACCAATTAGGTTTTTAACAAATTAACACTAATTATACTTCTTTTAGAAATTTTTAAAATTTTATGTGTTTTTATGATGCATGTCTCATACCGATCAGCAGTGTACGGTTTAAAAAACAAAGCACCAAAAACAGCGGCAGCAGTGGCTACTGCTAATCCGTAGGCAAACTCTACTTGCGGCCACATGATTTGGGGAAATGCCCGATGAACAAAAATGTCAGGATGCTGTCGTAGTGCAAGCAAATTAAAATTTTTGTTTGTGTTTTTAAGGTAAACCATTAGAACATTTCCGTACAGATTGGCACATGTCAGTGTCACAAATGGAAACAAAAAGTGCCATTTTAACTGTACCTGATGTTTGTTCATATAAACTTTTTTAGTAGTTTTAGGTTCAATTGGATCAAAAATGTATTGCAAAATGTAAAAATGTTTTTTAGTTATTTTGATTGGCCAGTTAAAATAATTAAATAGTTTTTCCATTGTTATCAGTTGATTTTTTAATAACACTTAACATAGTTTACATTTAACAAACTTTATATTTGATTTTAAATTTTCAAAACTTTTTAATGCCAATATGAACACATTTATTACTTTTATTTCAAAGCTGATTTCAAAACAACTTAAATTTATGAATAACGATAATTTTTAAAAACTGTAATTAATCTTTTATACGCTAACCAATTTATTTTTTATAATATATGCACAATTTTAAGTTATGCTAATTTTAAAAACGTTAACAAAAGTAATTAATTTTGAAAATGCATTATTTTTTGAACCAGACTATTAAATTTAAAAAACAAATTTTAATTTTTGAATTTGAAAAATTATAAGTTACTACTACTAACTAGCCAGTTGAGCCAAACTCGGCAAACCAAATAAAAAAACAGTGGTAAAAAATGAACCGATAAAAAACTCAACTTCAATATCATATACAGGGTGAGTTTTAAGTGCTGTCACTACTTTTTCTGAAAACGATTTTTCTAAACAAATTAAAGTGTTTTTAAAAACAAAAAATATTGTCAGTAAGAGTTACTATTCTACTTGATTTGCACTTTTGAATCATTTAATTCTGACTTGTGGTTCCAAAGATATCATCAAAAGTTCGAAAAGTTCGAAAACCCGCTCTATGGGAAAACCATGCATTCCTATGGGGGCGGTCAAAATGCATGCAAGTCAATGGCGCAATGCAATTCCTATGGCGCATTGATAACACATTAACTATCACAACAACTTTTGTGTGCAAAACAAAACTAATCTTAAAAACTTAACAAAATTAACTTTTGAGCATTCTGGGTTTATTTTAAGATTTTTTCAATGATGTATTTTTTATGAAAATCTCAAAAATTTAACAATATCATTGCACGTTTTACCAGTAAGTTAGTAAAAATTATTAAAGAAACTTTTGAGTTTCAGTTAACCAATTTGAAGTTTTTGGTTTTGCTCTTTTGTTTAAAATTAGTCTAGATGAATTTTAAATTTTTGTCTGTTTTAGTTTGTAAAACAAAATCAATTTACAAAATTAAGTAGAAAAACTTGTGTTTTATGGATGTTACCAGAAATTCTGAAGGTGGGGAAAACAACCCAAACTAACTTTTTCAACTTCTTATTTCTCAAAATCTAATCAACTCAACAACAGTGATAACAACATAATCAAAATCCGTTTTCTCAGATAACTCTTTCGTTAACCCTCTAACTCCAGTCAATCAATCTTTGAAAACGCCTAACGATAAACAGATTACCACCATTGCTACCGCCACCACCGCTTCTAAACCTTTAGCAGTCTTTTTCATCAGGTAGCATATCAAACTTAATGTAAAACTCTAATTTGAGTGGTCCAAATAAACTTTAACTTAAAAAATTATTAAAAATCAAAAAAACTTTTTATTCAACAATTCAAATTGTTAAATTGAAACACAAAAATTTTTTATAATTTTTGCTAACTTACTACTAAAACGTGCAATGATATTGTTAAATTTTTGAGATTTTCATAAAAAATACATCAT